>SESB01001362.1_pt1 | contig 16097 bp, 9 predicted proteins | sample 3171441 | NCBI WGS metagenome assembly SESB01 (sample SAMN06051867, study PRJNA518727) | freshwater metagenome | biome: subpolar coniferous forest; feature: holomictic lake; material: water; isolation source: holomictic Lake 227, 6 m depth | place: Canada: near Kenora, Ontario | collected 2014-07-08...
TTTCTCTTCACTTTCTGCCTGGGCCGAAAACTGCGTTTGTGTCAACTGGTCTTTGATTTTATTTTTCTGCGCAGTGTTGACATCCTGTTTTTCCAGTAACTGTAAATATTCCCCTTTTATCAGCATCAGTTCATCCCGTTGTCTCCTTAATTCTGACTCACGGTATCTCGAAACGGGGCCATAGAAGGGGGAATTAAAATCATAATACAACCGGTCAGCCGGATCCAGGTTGAAATACCGGATCACATTACCGGGAAGATCTTCATAAAAGGAATCGTCGCTGCCCTGGGAGGAGGTTCCTCCGCTTTGAAAAAGGGAGATGACCTTGTCGGTATAGGCGAAGGGATACCTGGCGAAACAGCGGATGTTATAGTCCCAGTCGGCAGTGACAGGGTAGGATTCATTATAGTAGCCGATTTCTTTTACCACACTGACGGGGTATAGAATGGACTGGTGACAAATATTCCGTTTAAACAGTTTTTCGAGGTCGAAGGGGCCGTCATATAGGGTATCATCTTTGGCCCACGGACTATCATCCTTGATGATCACATTCCCGTAAACCACATGTTCCTGTTCCAGCAGGCCCCGGTTGTGGATATCAGTAAGAACCTCTTCGTCAAAAAATTCGTCTTCGGCGCCCATAAAGATGATCCATTCCCCGGTGCATAGATCGATCCCTTTGTTCATGGCATGATAGACACCATTGTCGGGTTCGCTCAGCAGCCTGATATGGGGATAAATCTCCTGGAAATCTTGGACGGCCTGGGCCGTCTGATCGGAGGAGGCACCGTTGATGATGATATGCTCAACATGCCGGTAGGATTGCGCGGCAACGGAACGGATCACCTTTTTAACGGCGAGTTCCTTGTTCAGTACCGGGGTAATGATGGTGATTTTTGGAAATGTCATTTATCCGACCTGGGTTATCTGTATATGTTTTTTAGGGAAATACTCCGGCATCCATCTTCCTTAAACTCATTCCTTGCAGGTAAAATTAAGAATATATTTTAACTTTGGTGCATTAAACAAACTTTTTGCAACCTGGTTGTTATTTTTACACGGATAGGGGATGGCATTGCAGGGATGGGATTGGGTTTACCAGTATGAGTAAAAAATGTATCCACCAGTTCCCTTATAGTAAATAATACCATGATAAGACAAGTTTTTAAGTATTTGAGATGGATGATGTCAGATTGATTGCATTTTATCTTCCCCAATACCATCCGATACCGGAAAATGATGAGTGGTGGGGTAGGGGGTTTACGGAATGGACCAATGTTACCACGGCAAAACCTCTTTTCCCCGGGCATTACCAGCCACACCTCCCTGCCGATCTTGGATTTTATGATCTCCGGCTGGCCGAAGTCCGCGAACAACAGGCCAGTCTTGCCAAAGCCTACGGTATTTATGGCTTTTGTTATTACTATTACTATTTTAATGGGAAAAGACTCCTGAACAGGCCGCTGGACGAGGTTCTGGCAACTGGAAAGCCTGATTTCCCCTTTTGTGTCTGCTGGGCCAATGAAAATTGGACCCGTAACTGGGATGGGTACAACCAGGATATCCTGATCGAACAAAACCATTCTCCTGAGGATGACCTGGAATTCATCATGCAGTTGATTCCTTGTCTCACCGATAAAAGATACATCCGTGTTGGGAACAGGCTGCTTTTACTCGTTTACCGTGCCGAACTGTTTCCTGATCCTGTGAAAACAGCTGCATTGTGGCGTCAGACGGTCTGGGAACAGGCGGGAGAGGAACTTTTCCTGTGTGCCGTAAACAGCCATGACAAGACTGTCGACCCGCGGGCTATCGGGTTTGACGGGGTTGTTCAGTTTCCGTTTGACTATACCCCCGGCTGTATTGTAGATAATTCAATGTTTGCAGCGGCTCACGGAATAAAGGTTGAAGATATCCGGGATAACCTGTTGCTTGACTACCCTGCCGTCGTGGAGCACTTTGCCGGCATGCCGAAGCCGGACTTCCCTTTTTTCAGGGGGGTATTTCCTTCGTGGGACAATACGCCACGCAGGAGAAAATCGGGAACGGTATTTCATAATTCATCGCCGGAACTGTATAAACTGTTTTTAAAGTCGGTCATCGGTCTTACCAGGGAAGAACATTTCGGCGATGAAAGGCTTGTTTTTATTAATGCCTGGAATGAATGGGCGGAAGGCGCACATCTGGAACCCGACAGGAAATACGGCATGCAATTTCTGGAAGCCACAAGGGATGCCTTGTCAGGGGAAAATGATTTCAGCAATCTCCTGGCTGAGGTCAGGGAGAAAAGGGTTGATTCAGAATTATGGTATTCCGAAACTGGAAAACTTCTTGAGAAGCTGGGGGTTTCTGGAGAAGATCAGCAAGTTTTTTCTTATTCCGAAGAATCGGTTAACATCCCGTTGATCAATGAGATCCTATTGCTGAACCGTAAGATCGAAAACCTGGACATACAGATTTCCCATGTTACTGGCCTTGCTGAACAAAAAAACCTGCAGCTGCTCGAAAAGGTTGAACTCCTGGGAGAAATGAAGGCAAAGGTTGTACAAATGGAAAATCTCCTGCTTGACAAGGTTGAACAACTGGGAGCAATGGAGGCAAAGGTTGTGCAGAAGGAAGACCTCCTGCAGGATACTACAGCAAAGCTTAGCCTAAAGGAAAGAGAAGCGGATGAAGCAATCCGGCAACGGGATGAAAATCGCCTATTACTGCAGGAGCAGGAACAAATGGTACTTTCGTTACGCGCGTCCTTATCCTGGAAGATCACCAGGCCGCTTCGATGGATTCATGACAGGTTGTTCCGGGTTTTTTATTTCTTTTGCCCCTATGGATCCAGGCGTTGGCTGCTTTTCAAGACGTTCACCAGGATAATCCTCCACCCGTCGCGATACCTTAACAAGTTCCGGGTTCCTGTCATAAAAGAGTATATGGATATTTTATTCCACAGGAATCTTGTCAGTTATAACAGGCAGGTGGAAAACTCACAGGAGCCGCGCGAGAAATTGACCTTTCCGAAGAATGAAGAACAGGTCCCCCCAAATTTTCCGGCCCTGGCCATGCCCCCCGGTATTGACAGTACTGAATTGATCTTTATTCATTATCCCGGCGGGCAAAAAGATGCCATCCGGGGAATAACCGGCGAATTGCTGAAGAGTTATGGTCCGAACTTCCGTATCGCGGTGGTGGGACCTTCAGAGCCTGTTTCAGGGGACCTCCCGGCCTGGCTTGACCATGTTGAGCCCGGGCAGCTTCAATCCTACCTTTTACAGCACAATTCGCCCAGGTATATCGGCCTTGTCAACAAACCCTGCTTGCTAAAGGGGGACACCCTGCCCATTGCCATCGACACCCTTGAAAAAGACGGGCAAACGTCCATGGTGATTCCCAAATCGCTGGTTTATCCCCATAAGCTTCAATCTGCAGGCATCATCATATGGAATGATGGTTCAATCCATGAATATGGCAGGAATGACGACCCTGCCAGGCCTGAGTTCAACTATCTCAGGGAGGTTGATTCAGGGAACGATTTTGTAATTGTAAAATCAGGGGATTTCCTGGAATGGGTCAAGGTCGCCGATGCCGGTTATTCCTCCGGTTCCTGTCGCCTTCACGACCTTGCGATGTTCATCAGGAAGTCGGGTAAAAAGGTTGTATACCAGCCTCTGGCAGAAGTTACGGTGGGTTCCAGGGAGGAGGAAAAGGCGACCGGCAACGATCAGCAGGTTTTTGTTCAGCGTTGGCGGGATGAATTGTCAGAGGGGCATCTTTCAGATCGTCCAGAACATGTTTTTCGTGCGAGGGAAAGGGGCCAGGGCAAGCCGTATATGCTCATGATCGAATACAATGTGCCATTTTTCGACAAGGATGCCGGTTCTAAATCCATGTGTGGTTTTATTGACCTATTTGTTCAGAAAGGGATCGTGTTAAAATACCTCAGTGATTTTTTCTATCCTGAAAAAAGATACCGTGAGGCACTTGAACAAAAGTCGGTGGAGGTGCTTCATGGGAAATATTACGAAGAGCATTACGAGGACTGGATCAGGTCGAACCAGGCCTGCCTGTCGTATGCGTTTTTAAGCAGGCCGAACATCGCGATAAAATATATTGACCTTATCAGGAAACTGACAAAAGCCAGGATTCTTTATTACGGGCATGATCTCCATTACCTGAGGAAACTCCGTCAGTATGAAATAGAGAAAACGGAGGATTTGCTTCAGAGTGCGCGTGAGTTTAAAAAAACGGAATCCAGGATTTTTGAAACCGCCGATGTTATTTACTACCTGTCATCCGTAGAGATAGATATCCTCAGGGCTGAGTTTGGGATTACAAAACCTGCGCGGGCTATTCCCTATATTTTCAGGGAGTTTTATACGGGAGGTTATTCATTCGGGACCAGGAATGACCTCCTTTTTGTCGGAGGATTTTTACACCAGCCGAACGTGGATGCGGTATTATGGTTCCTTGCTGAGGTGTGGCCTTTGATAACCGCGGCCTTCCCGGCTATTCAGTTTAATATTGTCGGCTCCGACCCGCCGGAGGAGTTTCTGAAGATGGCAAATAAAAATGTCAATATGCTGGGGTTCCTTTCCAATGAGGCGCTTGAGCAGATCTATCTCCACAGCAGGATGGTGGTTGCCCCTTTGCGTTACGGTGCCGGGGTCAAGGGCAAGATTGTCGAGGCCATGTATTACGGGCTGCCGGTGGTGACCACCACGGTTGGTGCCGAAGGACTTACCGATGCCGAAAACACGCTGGAGATTCAGGATGATGCGGAACTTTTCGCCCAGGCGATTATCGGTCTGTACGGGGATGAAGACCGGTTGACCGAACGTTCGGCGGCATCGTGCAGTTACGTCAAAACCTGGTTTTCCCGGGAGGCCGCATTTGAGATTTTTCGAAAGGATATTGATTTTAATCATGAACCGTAACCCATCAAGCCGATGAAAGAAGTGAAAGACGATGATAATAAAAACCTCGTGAATGCAGGCCATGGCTTCTGAAGTAAGGGTGCTCTCTTTTTACCTGCCCCAATACCACCCGATTCCTGAGAATGACCTTTGGTGGGGAAAGGGGTTTACGGAATGGTCCAATGTGACGCAGGCACGGCCGTTGTTCAGGGGCCACCATCAGCCCAACCTGCCTGCCGACCTGGGTTTTTACGATCTCAGGGTGCCGGAAGTAAGGGAGATGCAGTCGCAGCTGGCGCTGGATCACGGGGTTGACGGTTTCTGTTACTGGCATTACTGGTTCGGCAACGGGAAACGACTGTTGGAAAGACCATTCGATGAGGTATTACATAGCGGCAAGCCCGCTATTCCCTTCTGCCTGGCCTGGGCGAACCAGACCTGGACAGGGATCTGGCACGGACTGAAAGATCATGTGCTGATAACGCAGGAATACCCGGGCGAGGATGATCAGCGGAGACATTTCTACCATCTCCTGCCTGCCTTCCAGGATGAGAGGTATATCAAAATAGACAACAAGCCCCTTTTCGTGGTATATATCCCGGATGGAATTCCCGAAACGAAACGGTTCACGGCCCTGTGGAATGAACTTGCCGTGAAAAACGGTTTTAACGGTATTTATTTTGTCGGGATTCATTACATGGGATGGGATCATCTGAAAGACGGGTTCGATGCAAAAACAATACACCAGCCCAGCCATTACGTATTTGTTCATCAGGAGCGCCGGAAAAACAACCGGGGGAACCGATTGACCAGGTTGCTGGCAGGGAAAAAACCAAATATCTTTTCCTATCCGGAACTGATCGACACCTATGATTTTTCCCAATTCAGGGGAAAAGATTTTATTCCAACCATCATTCCAAACTGGGACAACACCCCCCGTTCGAAATATTCAGGCTGGGTATTCCAGGGATCTTCGCCGGAACTGTTTAAACAGCATTTCAGGGACTGTTTGGATTATGTGATGAATCATCAGCAGGGAGAAAAGATCATCTTTATCAAATCATGGAATGAGTGGGCCGAGGGGAATTACCTTGAGCCCGACCAGCGTTGGGGCCGGTCATACCTGGAGGCTATCAGGGAGGTGAGGAACAGTTGCAACGTATAAAAAAAAGAGGTCAGGTTCAATATGGCGCAGAGAATTCTTATCATTTCACCAACTCCCACCCACCCGACAAATGCCGGGAACCGAAGCCGGATCCTGGTATATCTGAAGTACCTGATAGGTTTGGGGCATCAGGTGCACTTTCTTTACTCCGACCAGGAGGAATCCGATATCAAAGCCATGGAGGATTTCTGGGGAGAACGGTTTCATTATGTACCGTACAAGGCGCCGGTGAAGGTTCCCTTCAACCGGTTTATGATGCGACTCAGTCCCGGTTATCGCTATTATTCCCACGTAGATGATCATTATAATGAACTGCTGGATGAAAAGATCAGGGAACTTCACCGGGAGTTTTCCTTTACCGCGGTGATCGTGGAGTATATTTTCAACACCCGGGCCTTTCTCAACTTCGGCAGCGAGGTACTCAGGGTGGTTGATACCCATGATGTCATGACCGACCGGCATAAGCATTTCCTGCGGGCAGGGAAACCTGCGGTTTGGTATTCCACGCCCCGCAGGGAAGAAAAAAAGGGGATAGACCGTGCTGACATTGTAATGGCGATCCAGGACCGGGAGGCCTCTTTTTACAGGAAACTTACCCGTAAAAAAGTCATTACGGTGGGCCATAGTGTTACTGTAACGGCACCGCCGATAAAGGTGCGACCCTTTGAGAAAATACTCTTTGTTGGGTCCAGCAACCCAAGTAACTTCCATGCCATCAGTGATTTTATTACCGGGTTTCTCCCTGTGCTGCGAGAGAAACACAGGGGATTGCAGTTGCTGCTTGCAGGGAGGATTTGCCAGGTTATTGAAGAAACAGAGGGAGTGATAAGTCTGGGGGAGGTGGCAGACCTTGCGGATGCCTACAACACTTCCGATATTGTATGCAACCCGCTGACCATTGGGACCGGCTTGAAAATCAAAATGATCGAGGCGCTTGGTTACGGGAAGGCCGTCATTTCAACCACTGTAGGTGCTGAGGGACTTGAGGCAGGCGCCGGGTCGGCTTTCCTCCTGGCCGACACCCCTGGGCAGTTCAATTATCAACTTGACAGATTGCTGGAGGAACCAGGATGTTTCAGTTCTGTTGTCGAGCACGCGGTTCGGTTTGCGAACGGCTATAACCATCAGGTATATGCAGAACTTTCCTCCTTGTTTTCTGATTAAGAACTGTCAGTTAATGCGTAATATCGGGTTATGAAGATAATAATTCTGGGAAGTTGTATCTCAAGCGATGCATTTCATAAAAATGTTAATTTTTCAGAAAAAGAAGAATTAATCATGAAACGGCTTTTTTGCAGAACCTCCCTTATAAGCCAACACAGCGCATCTTTAAATATTGAACTGTCCGACATACAAGGGCTGGGTCCTTTTGAAACACGTTTTCTTTACGAGGATATAAATAAAGGGTTTTATCGGTATCTTAATACAACTGATTTAACTGACGCAGTTTTGTTATTGGATTTTATTGACGAAAGATTTGACATGTTGAAATCAGGAACCACTTATATTACAAAGTCAAATGAGTTCCTGAAATTGACTTTTCAGGATATGCTGGCTGCAAAAATGAACGCAGCAACATCATTACAACGATTGTCCGACGAAGTTACTGCGCTTTGGAAGGAAAATTGTTTGTCCTTTGCCGAAAGAATTAAACCTTACTTTCCTGAAAATCGTATCATTCTGCATAAGGCTTTTTGGGCTGAGAAATACCTGGATTCAGGGAAAGTGAATAAATTTACCTACCTGCCTTCCATCCGACAACATAACAAACTGCTTGGGAAATATTATCAGCACTTCGAAAAAATATTCCCCCGAGTTCATTTGATTGACATGACTAAGAAGGGTTTTATTGCCGATAATAGTCATGAGTGGGGTTTAGCGCCTTTTCATTATGAACAGCATTATTATGAAAATTTTATGATTTGTTTAAATAAAATCAATCGTACAATTAACAAATAATTCTGATATTTGAACCTGTTATCTTTGTGGAAACTTTCGGTTTACGCGAATTATCACTTTTGATGCAACGGTACGACCGGGTGCGGACGGTTTTTGTCAGTATGGTCGCTGATGCCCTTGTTCCATGAACCAATTGCCAATGCATTCCAACATGAAATTACCGGCAACAACTAAATCACACCTGTACTGGTTCCTGTTCCTGCTGATTTCGGTTGCACTGGTAAACTCCTTCCTGATAGACAAACATTTTTCAGCGGATGGCGTATATTATTTCTTCCTGATTCTCCAGAAGGGGACATTTGTCCATCATGATTGGGCACGGCAATATTCTCTCTATCTAACCCAGTGGCCTGCAGTACTGGCCCTTCAGCTAGGCGTAAAGGATGTTACGGTACTGAACCGGCTTTTTGCACTGGGCATCTATTCTGTTTACCTGATATCCTTCCTTCTTTGTGATCTGGCGCTCCGCAAGAATGACAAGACCCTGCTGATCTGGCCCTTAATTTCCATGGTGGCGCTGAATTTTACCACAGATTATCACCTTTCGGGAGAATATCCGGTGGTGATGCTGCTTGCATGGCCCATCCTTTTTTTCCTTGTCAGGACCAGGCTGAACCAGGCCGAAAGGGTGATCTTGATCCTTCTCATGGTTGTTTACAGCCGGATATACCAAACCGCCATGGCCTCCTCACTGGTCTTCGCAGGCTTGCTTGTTTACCAGTACTTCTTCAGGAAATCAGGGCGCTCAAATTTTGAACTGTATATTCTCCTCCTTTTTGCTGCCATGATCTTCGCCATCGGATTGTATACAACCATCTATCCTTTCAGTGATGCAAACAAGTCCGCATTCCTTGATGGCCTGCCCTTGATTTTTCAAAATAAACCATTATGCATCTCGGTATTATTTATGGTGTTGTTTGTCTTCGGCTCCGCTTACCGGAAATCATGGCTTTATGCAGTATCATTGTTCCCCCTCCTGTTTTACCTCTGGACGCTATTCAACTCAGGACCCGGTATTTCAGCCTATATATCCTTTGCATCGAGGACGGTTTCAACTTTTATCCTTCCTCTCTTCCTGATTACATCCCTGTTTTTCCATTACAGGGGTTTCAGGTTCAGGCGCATTCCGCTCCTGATTATTTCCGCATTTATTGTATTGATGGTTGCAGGAAACATTCGTTATTCGGTTGATTGGCGGAATTATAAAAAGGAGTTTGTCAGTGTACTCAACAACCATTCTGGTTTTGTTTCTGTGGAAAAAACTACCCTTTTAAATAACCCCTGCCATTGGATGTGGACAAATCCTTTCCTAAGCCTTGCCTGGTCTGATGGTTGCGTTACTTCCATTGTTTTGAACCAGCCATTGCCAGGGGCCAGTTTCGGGAAGCCTTTCAGGCATCTTAAATGGAAGAAGTATGTCAGTTATTCAAAGGTCTTTCTGGCTGTTGATTCAACTGTCAGGATATGTCCTTAAATTGCAGGGGTAAATTGTATTCATTCATGGACCAGGTTCTTATTGGGGAAGTCCCGGAGTAAATAGTCATCTTAACCACGAACTGTAAGGGAAATTCTATGAAGGCGGAAGAAGCAGAAAACGGCACGGGCGGGAAAACGGAAAGTGAATCTTAACCCAATCCAGGTCGAAACAACCAGGATTGAAGCTATCAATGCCAAAACATGCCTGTATGAAAAGATCTTATCCACATAATAATTAATTACACATGGTGGTTGAAAAATTGTCCCAAAGATGCAAGAGATGGGGGAGGGCTGCTTTGAATTTCATTTTCCGACCTGGACACCCATACTCTTATACGGATGCCTCTGGTGACATGAAAATAGGATTTTCAGAGGAGATGGTTGTTTTTTACCTGAGAAGTTACCCGGAATACCTGAATTTACTGGAGACGGAAAAAGAACTGATTCAGAAAATATCTGATAAAGAGTTTCCGTTGGGCCAATTCGAAGGACAAACAAACATTGAGGGTTTTTGTATTATTTGCGGGCATAATGTTGATTTCCACGTTGATCTTCAATATTCATTTTTTGACAGGAATATCAGGGTCCCCAACTGGAGGGAGCGCATGGTCTGCCCGGATTGTGGCATGAGTGGCCGCACAAGGGCGATTTATCATTTTTTCGTGGCCAAGGTTAGACCACATCGCAACTCCCTTATTTATATCACCGAACAGGTAACTCCCCTGTATAAGGAGTTACTGAAACATTATCCAAACCTCACAGGAAGCGAATTTCTGGAAAGTACTGCGACCAACCCGGGTTTTGATGCCAAAAATATCAGGAATGAGGACCTCACAAGGCTGACCTTCAGGGACAAGAGTTTTCACTATATTCTCAGTTTCGATTGTCTGGAACATATCCCGGACTACAGGCAGGCAATCAGGGAGATATTCAGGTGCCTGAAAGAAAGCGGGATTTTCTATTTTTGTATACCGTTTTATCCTTACCAGCAATATAATACCTTACGGGCCTATATCAATGACGATCAGCAGACAGTTCACCTGGAACCACCGGAATACCACGGGAATCCGCTCAGCGAGAATGGAAGCCTGTGTTATCATAATTTTAGTTTTCAATTGCTGGAAGAGATCAGGGAGACAGGGTTCAGGGATGTTGAAGTTGTTATGTACTGGTCGGAAAAATACGGCTATCTGGGTGGATTAAAAGCACTGTTTATTGCGAAAAAATAGGGTTTCCAGGATAGATAAGGGTTTCTTAAGGCAATGGGGCGACTTGATTGTTTTTCGGAACCCGTGTATTGTCATTATTTATTTGATAAGAAGTAGTTTGAATTGAATACGATTCACCTATCCATTCACGGCGCCGGAACAGCGGTGCGAAAATTCATCCGATGTTATTCACTTCCGCCGAATTTGTCCTGTTTTTTTCTTTCGTCTTCCTGCTTTACTGGCTTGTCCTGAAGAACAGCCTGATCCTGCAAAACCTGTTCCTGCTCGCTGCAGGCTATTTTTTTTATGGATGGTGGAGTTGGAAATTCCTGCTCCTGCTCATTGCTGTTTCCCTGGTCAACTGGCTGGCAGGTTTATGGATGGCGGCCTCGTCCGTTGTCGCGCACCGGAGGATGATCCTCGTGGCTGGGTTGCTGATCAATACCGGAACGCTGGTTGTCTTCAAATATTACAATTTCTTTATGGAGGGCTTCGTCTCCTCCATGAAGGCGCTTGGTATCCCGGTCCAGGCATCAACCCTTGGCCTGCTCCTTCCAGTAGGCATCAGCTTCTATATTTTTGTGGGCATCAGCTATATTGTGGATGTATACAGGCGTAAGCTGGAGCCGGAAAAAAAGATAATCCCCGCCATGCTGTCGTTCAGTTTTTTCCCTGTCATCCTTGCCGGCCCGGTCGAACGACCGGTAGCATTGCTGCCGCAGGTAAACGGCGCCCGGGTGTTTGATGCTGAACTGGCTGTCGACGGCATCCGGCAATTCGTCTGGGGGTTGTTTATGAAGATGGTGGTAGCCAATAACTGCGGTGTTTTTACAGGGAAGGTATTCAATAGTGCCGGGCAAATGCCCGGCATCAGCCTCCTGCTGGGAGCGATCTTCTTTGCGGTGCAGATCTATGCCGATTTTTCAGGCTATTCCGATATGGCGATCGGTATCGGGAAGATGCTTGGATTCAGGATCAGGCGCAATTTTGCCTTTCCCTATTTTGCCGGCGATATTGCTGAATTCTGGCGCAGGTGGAATATCTCCCTGACAAGCTGGTTCAGGGATTACATTTTCCTGCCCGTGGCCTACTTTATTTCCGGCAGGATCAGGCAGGCAAGGTTTCTCTTTATCAAAACCGAGCTTTTCATCTACATCATGGCCATCCTCATCACCTGGACCCTGACGGGGTTATGGCATGGGGCAAATTATACCTTTATTCTCTGGGGAATGATCCATGGGTTGATGCTGATTTTTTATCATATCATAAGGAAACCAAAACAGAGGCTGCTGCGCAGGATGCACCCGTTCCCGGGATTTTTGCTCCGGGCGGCCGAATATTTGCTGACCATGCTGGTGGTGCTGGCAGCCTGGGTTTTCTTCAAATCGGCCGGTATTCACCAGGCCTTTGATTTCCTGGCAGGGATTTTTTCCTCGTCGGAAACTGACCTTGCTGGTCCGCTGCCACGGGTTGAACTGGTTGTTGCCTCCGCGGTTGCTTTCCTGGTTGAATTTATCCAGCGTAACAGGGAATTCCCGTTGCAACTCGGGCAACGGGTTCCCACGATCGTGCGCTGGACCTGTTATTATGGGATTGTGTTGGTCATTGTATTCTTTGGAGGCGGGCAGAAGGAGTTCCTCTATTTTCAGTTCTGAAGAGCCTTGCCGTTAGGAAATAATCGCATGATTTGTGAAAAGTTTTATCATGATAAAGAATCTGTTCAGCAGGAAGATTAAAGTGCCAGGCAAAGGGGATGTTCCGTTATTCCCATATTTCCGGGACTTTAAAAGAAGCGGGGAAACGGATGAGATCAAAGGCAGGCGTCAACAGGCTGATATGGTGAAACTGTTTTTACTGGCGATATTCATTATCGCCGGCACCTTCCCTGAATACAGCTGGAATTATTCAACCGGTATTGACAACTCCCTGAAATGGGTGTTTAATTCGCTGTTCATGACCGGGCTCAGCCTGGGCAAAGGGATCATCTTTCCCCACGGACCGCTGGCCTTCTTCGTATATCCGCTGGCCGGGACGGTGGTGCAGGTCGTGATTGTCACCTCCCTGTTAAAGGCTTGCCTTGTTTTTGTCATTTCAGGATTAACCGGCAGGAAAGACGGGCAACAGTGGTTGACCCTGTTTACGGTCGCCTACCTCATCTCGGCGATCGCCAATTTCCAGAACCTGATCCTTGCCAATATTTTGCTGCTCTATTGCAACTATTTTCTTGAAGAAAGGTTTTACCTGAAACTGACCGCCTTTTTGTTCACCGCCTTTGGGTTCTATATAAAATCGTACCTGGTGGTGACCGCGCTTACCCTGTACCTTTCTTTTGCAGCTTTTTACTTTTTCAGGGACAAAAATTACAGGAAGAGTTGCAGCGACCTGGTCATTCTTCCCGCCCTGATACTCCTGGGCTGGTTCATCATGTATGGAACCCTGGCTGGATTTTTTTCCTATTTAACCGGGATATACCAGCTTACCATGGATAACTCTGCTGCAGCCTCCCTCTATCCTGAAAATAACTGGTGGCTTTTATCTCCCTTCCTGGTGGTCGTTTTTTCATTGCCCTTCATGAGCAGGTCGCGGCAGGGATTCTATTTCGGCCTGTTGACCCTGTTAACCGTTTTCGCTACCTGGAAATACGGGATGTCGAGGGAAGATATCTTCCACGTATCGAGTTTCATTATTTTGATCACCATCTTCCTGATGATTTTCATCATTTTTGAAAATCAGCATCAATACCGCAACCTGATCCTGGGCATGGTGGTTGTTTGCCTGGTCACTGTCAACTCGAGGAATGCCGCCGCATACCGGCCTAAACCGGTAGAATTGTTCAGGGTCAATAACCTGGTTGGGTTCCTGGCTGATTTTTCTATCCTGAAATCAAAGGCGGTTATCCAAACCAGGCACAATATTGCATCCTCAGTGTTACCAGTGGCTATCCGCGATTCAATTGGCAGGGCAACCGTTGATTCGTACCCGTGGGATTATTCAGTGATTGCAGCCAACGATCTTAACTGGCAGCCCAGGGTTGTAATCCAGAGCTACGCAAGCTATACTCCCTGGCTGGACAATAAAAACGCCGCCCATTTTAGTTCAGGTCAAGCCCCTACCTACCTTATCTGGGACCTGGTGAAATGGCCCGGAAACAGGACCGATGGTCAGTTTGCCAGCATCGACAACAGGTACCTGCTTAATGATGAGCCACAGACCCTGCTGAGGATCCTTTGCAACTATTCCTTTTATTACGCTGATGCTAAATTCCTGGTACTTAAAAAGAGGTTAACCAACCTTGGGGCAGCTGCTTCCAGTTTCCGAACAGATGAGGGAACCTGGGGGCAGTGGCTTGATGTGCCTTTTAATCAGCATGGTTTGCTGAGGGCCAAGTTTTTATGTGGAAAAAGTTTTCTGCAGCGGTTGAAAAGTTTTCTTTACAAGGATGAAGAATGCCGGATTTTTTTAAAACTTTCCGACGGCAGAATCCTGCATTACAAGATTGTTCCTGAAAACGCTGCGGATGGTATCTGGATCAATCCCTTTATCATCAGTCTGCAGGAGGCAGGACTTGTAAAACAGGTCATGTTTGACTGTTCAGGACGCGACATCATGGTAGCTAACTTCAGGATCGTTTGGGAAAGATTTGATTTCGGGAATCCGGTTGATGGGGTCGCTGAAATTTTCATGCACCAGGGTAACATTGCCAAACAATAAACCTGATAAAGAGAATGCACGTAAAAATGGTTGAACCGGAACTGCCGTTAAATAAATCAATGTGGTTATATGACTGTTAAGAAATTCATCCTGGTTATTTCCCTGAACCTTTTGTGTATGATCCTGCTTTTTGAACTGGCAGGAACACTGGTGCTCGCTTCTCCAAATTATTTTTCGCAAAGACTTTCTGTTTTCAGGCTTTACCAGTCGCAGGGTGGAACAGAAAAGCCAATATCATCAGACACCCTTTTATTGGGGTGCAGTGTTGCAGGCCAGCTATTCCCGATGGGAAAACGCTCAAACTGGCTTGCAACAGGGGCCCCCTGTTTGCTGGCAAAGAGCTATATCATGGCCAACAGGGCCTTAAAAGCCAACCCGCATATAAAGGTTATTTATATTGTTACGGTTCCGGCAGGGATAACCCATAAATTCGAGTCGAAGATGACCTACGGCCATTTTATCAAATCTTTTTTCTCCTATGCCAATATTCCATACCTGGATTGGTTCCTTGTAAAAAAGATTGCCCAAAGACCCATTGCCTTGCTGTCATTTTTCAATTTTTATAAAATCCTTCCCTTTTCCGATATCAACTATGATGATGGAAAACCAATTTATTACGATACGCTGACAGATTTTGGAATCTTTTATTTAAAGAAACTAAGGGAATTTTCGAAAACGAACCATGTTGAACTTATCTTTGTTGCTTCCCCTGTTAGGGAATCTCTTGGTCGGCAGTTACACAATTACAAACACTTACGTGCAGGTATCCATAACAATGGTTTTGATGATATGTTTACCGGGTATTTTGACCATATGGTCTCCTATCCCGACAGCTGTTTTGTCGATGGAACCCATTTTAAGAACGGTTACCTGGAGAACCAAAGGGAAGAAATTGTCAGGAGGCTGGGAATATTCAGGTAATTGACTGTTCGTGAAGCAACCGCAGAAAAAAAAGAACAAGAGATGGAAGAAAAGGAGTTGCTGGCATTTGTGATACAGGCTGCGCTGGAAGCCGGGGAGGCAATACTTGCCGTTTACGGTTCAGATCACCAGGATGTTGCCTATAAATCAGATCTGTCGCCACTCACACTTGCCGACAGAAGGTCACAGGAGATAATCCTGCGGTACCTTGCCAAAACGCAGATTCCCGTGATCAGCGAGGAATCCCTGCAGTTACCCTGGGAAGTTCGCCGGAACTGGCAGGAATGCTGGATTGTTGACCCGCTCGACGGCACAAAGGAATACCTCAAACGAAATGGCGATTTCACGGTCAACATTGCCCTCGTGAAACAGGGAAAGCCGGTGCTGGGCGTTATTTTCACGCCGGTCACCGGGGAGTTGTATTTCGGGACATTGCCGGTAGGGGCCTATAAGCTGCTTTTGCAGGGGAAACCCTTGCTGGTACAGGATGCAGAAATGCTTTTTTCAGTCTCGTCCAGGCTGCCATTACCGGTGCGGGAGAACCCTGGCTATACTGTTGTTGCCAGCCGGTCGCACATGAGCGCGGAGACGACTGCGTTTATCCAGGAGGTTGAACGCAAGTTTGCCCCCGTCAGGGTAGTTTCACGGGGCAGCTCCCTGAAAATATGCATGGTGGCCGAGGGCACTGCTGATGTTTACCCCCGTTTTGCCCCGACCATGGAATGGGATACGGCTGCCGGACACGCCATT
>SESB01001363.1_pt1 | contig 16095 bp, 12 predicted proteins | sample 3171441 | NCBI WGS metagenome assembly SESB01 (sample SAMN06051867, study PRJNA518727) | freshwater metagenome | biome: subpolar coniferous forest; feature: holomictic lake; material: water; isolation source: holomictic Lake 227, 6 m depth | place: Canada: near Kenora, Ontario | collected...
GTTGGCTGATGGGGTTGGCACCGGCCTCAGCGATGTGGTAGCCGCTGATAGAGACCGAGTAGAAGTTACGCACCCGGTTGTGCACAAAGTATTCGGCAATGTCGCCCATTACCTTCAGGCTGAACTCGGTCGAGAAGATGCAGGTGTTTTGGCCCTGGTCTTCTTTCAGGATGTCGGCCTGCACCGTGCCGCGCACGTTTTCTTGCACCCATTCCTTGAGCTTGGCGAGTTCGGTGTCGGTCGGTTCACGGCCGTTTTCCAGTTTGAACTTGTCGATGTTCTGGTCAATGGCGGTGTTCATGAACATGGCCAAAATGCTGGGCGCCGGGCCGTTGATGGTCATGGAGACCGAGGTGGTCGGACTGCACAAATCAAAGCCGCTGTAGAGCACCTTCAAGTCGTCGATGGTGGCGACATTAACGCCTGAATTGCCCACTTTGCCGTAGATGTCGGGACGCAAATCGGGGTCGTTGCCATACAAGGTGACCGAGTCAAACGCGGTGGAAAGGCGCTTGGCCGCCATGCCTTCGGACACCAGTTTGAAGCGGCGGTTGGTGCGAAACGGGTCGCCTTCACCGGCGAACATACGGGTGGGGTCTTCGCCCTCGCGTTTGAACGCGAAGGTGCCGGCGGTGTACGGGTAGCTGCCGGGTACGTTGTCCAGCGTCAGCCATTTCAGGATTTCGCCATGGTCTTCATACTGTGGCAAGGCCACTTTGCGGATGGTGGTGCCGCTGAGTGATTTGCTGGTGAGCGCGGTGCGAATCTCTTTGTCGCGCATTTTGACGACGTAGACGTCACCGGCGTAGGCAGCCTGCATGGCGGGCCATTGGGCCAGCAGCTTCTTCTCGGCTGCGCCTAGATGTTCTTCGCGTTGTGCGGCAAGTGCCAGCACGGCTTCTTCCGCGGTGACCTGGCTGGCGCCGTCCAGATGCAGCATGCGACCGGATTCGCGCAGTTGCTGAATCTCGCGCGCCAGCTTGGCTTGGGCGCGGCCGCGCTTTTTGTAAGCACGCACGGTGTCGCTGATTTCAGCCAGGTAACGGGTGCGAGAGGCAGGCACCACGGGGGTCTGGTTGGTGCTGTGGCGCACGGTGACCACGGGCAGCAGTGAGGGCTGCAAGTTCAAGCCCAACGCGGCCAAACGCACGATCAGCGCCTGGTACAGCGCCGTGACGCCATCGTCGTTGAAGCGCGCGGCCATGGTGCCAAACACCGGCATCTGGTCGGCTGGGGTGGTCCAGGCTTCCTTGTTGCGTTGCACTTGCTTGGCCACATCGCGCAGGGCATCGAGCGAGCCTTTGCGGTCAAACTTGTTGATAGCGATGAACTCGGCAAAGTCGAGCATGTCGATTTTTTCCAGCTGGCTGGCGGCGCCAAACTCGGGCGTCATCACGTACAGCGGCACGTCCACATGCGGCACGATGGCTGCGTCGCCCTGGCCAATGCCGGAGGTTTCGACCACGATCAAGTCAAAGCCGGCCACCTTGCAGGCGGCAATCACGTCCGGCAGCGCGGCGCTGATCTCGGAACCGAAATCGCGGGTGGCGAGTGAGCGCATGAACACGCGGGGGCCTTGGCTCCACGGGTTGATGGCGTTCATGCGGATACGGTCGCCCAACAAGGCGCCACCACTCTTGCGGCGTGACGGGTCGATGCTGATGACGGCCACGCGCAAGTTGTCGTTTTGGTCCAGACGCAGGCGGCGAATCAGTTCGTCGGTGAGTGACGATTTGCCCGCGCCGCCGGTGCCGGTAATGCCCAGAACTGGTATCTTTTTAGTAGCTGCTTGCGCACGTATCTCTTGGGTTAGCGCGGCTAATGGTGCTGAAAGTGCGCCTTTGCCTTCGCCGGAGGCTTTCTCGTTTTCCAGACCCGTGATCAGTTGCGCCAGGGCGCGCCAGCTCATCTCAGAATGGCCCTTTATGGCCGAGACATCGGTGGGGGCGTAAGTGGACAAATCCTTGTCGCAGCACTGCACCATCTCGCCAATCATGCCGGCCAGGCCCATGCGCTGGCCGTCTTCGGGGCTGAAAATGCGCGTCACGCCATAGGCTTGAAGTTCACGAATTTCGGGGGGCACGATCACGCCGCCGCCGCCGCCAAACACTTGAATGTGGGCGCCGCCGCGCTCTTTCAGCAAGTCAACCATGTACTTGAAGTACTCGACGTGCCCACCTTGGTAAGAGCTGATGGCAATACCCTGCGCATCTTCCTGCAAGGCGGCGGTGACAACCTCTTCCACGCTGCGGTTGTGGCCCAGGTGAATGACCTCGGCACCCATGCCTTGCAAGATGCGGCGCATGATGTTGATGGCGGCATCGTGACCGTCAAACAGGCTGGCGGCGGTGACGAATCGCACCTTGTTGGTCGGGCGGTAATTGGCCAGGGCTTTGAATTCAGCGGACAAGTCGGACATGGATGAGTCTCCGGGTGAGTCGTATTAATAAGGCAGGGGAATGACGTAGGCCGTATCAGAATCGGTTTCGCTGACTTGACGTTTACGTAAACGTCAATCTTAGCGTTATTTCCAAAAAAAAGGGCGCATCCAGCGCCCCTCCTTTTTAGTCGGAATAAAGAAGCTATTAAATAAATAGCTGCTTACGTAGACTGCACAAGGGCTAGACCCTGTTTTCATCTAAATTCAAGAGTGCCAGCGGGTCAGCCCCGTCGCCCACTCAACCGCCCAGATAAGCCGCCTTGACCGCCGGGTCATCCTTCAGTTTGTCGGCCGGGCCGTGCACCGAGATGCGGCCGTTTTCCAGCACATAGCCATAGTCTGCCACTTTGAGCGCTGCGGCGGCAAACTGTTCTACCAGCAGCATGGTGACGCCTTGCGCTTTCAGGCGCGAGATGATGTTGAACACCTCTTCCACCAAAATGGGGGCCAGACCCATGGAGGGCTCGTCCAGCAAAAAAACTTCGGGGTTCAGCATGACGGCCCGTGCCATGGCCAGCATTTGCTGCTCGCCACCCGACAGCGTGCCGGCCAGTTGGTTGGTGCGCTCTTTCAGGCGTGGGAACATCTCCAACGCTTTTTGCAGGTCGGACTCCACATCACCTTTGGGCCGGGCGTTGGTGTAACGCACAAACGCACCCAAACGAATGTTGTCGAGCACGCTTAGCGTGGGGAACACGCGCCGACCTTCCGGTGAGTGCGCCAGACCGCGCTTGGCGATCTGGTGCGAGTCCATGCCGGTGATGTCCTGCCCGGCCAGGCTGATCTTGCCCGACACCGGTTTGATCATCCCCGAGATGGCGCGCATGGTGGTGGTTTTACCGGCGCCATTGGAGCCAATCAGTGTGACGATTTTGCCCTTGGGCACTTGAATGGAAATACCGTGAAGCACTTCCACCTTGCCGTAACCGGCTTCCAGATTTTCAATAGTGAGCATGTTAAATCTTCTCCGCAATCAATGCACTTCTGCGCCGCTGCCCAGATAGGCTTCGATCACAGCGGGGTTGCTTTGCACATCGGCGGGTTTGCCTTCGGCAATCATCTGGCCAAAATCCAGCACCGACACCGTGTCTGAAATGCCCATCACCACGTCCATGTGGTGCTCAATCAGGATCACCGTGATGCCGTGGTCGCGGATCTTCTGGATCATCTTCATCAGCTCTGGCAAGTCCGCTGGCGGCAAGCCCGCCGCCGGTTCATCGAGCAACAGCAAGTTGGGGTTCAAGCCCAAGGCGCGGGCAATCTCCAGCATCCGCTGTTTGCCATACGGCAGGTTGCGCGCCTGCTCTTCGCTCAAGTCGGTCAAGCCGACAAAGTCGAGCAAGCTGGCCGCCTGTGCGCGTGCGGCAGCATCTTCACGCCGGTAGCGCGGCGTGCGCAGCATCACATCGAGCGTGTTGCTTTTGAAGGTGTGGTGCAGGCCCACCAGAACGTTGTCAGTGGCTGACATTTCGCCAAACAACTGCACGTTCTGAAAGGTTCGGGCAATGCCTGACAAGGCAATGTTGGTAGGGGTTTGGCCCGTGACCGTTTTGCCGTTGAACACCACCTGCCCAGCGGTGGGCTGGTAGATGCCGGTCAGCACGTTCATCATGGTGCTTTTGCCCGAGCCGTTGGGACCAATCAAACCGTGGATCGAACCCCTGGCAATGCTCAGACTCACCTGGTTCAAGGCCTTGAGCCCACCGAATTGCATCAGTACCTGCTGCGCTTCCAGCAAGGGACCGGTGCCGGTTGTTACTTCGGCATGCGGCGCGCTCCAGGGCGCTGGTTTGGCGGCAAGTGCATGGGTATTGGCACGGCTGGTCGGTCTGACAAAACGAGCGACCAGTTCACTCACAAACCCCACAACACCATCTTGCAGGTAATAGACCACAAACAGGGTCAGGAGGCCAAAAATGGTCAGGCGCCAGTCGGTGATATTTTCCAGTTGAAAAGAAAAAGCTGCCATCGCCACCGTGGCCACGACGGGTATGGCGAGTTCGCGCACCGTTTTAACTTTCTTGGCGAGATTGAATACCGCCATGCCGACCACGGCCACCGCCAGCACAGTGGCAATCTTGCGAAACAGTTCAATGTCTGACAGCAAGCTGGGCAACATCACCACAATCGCGGCCCCGATCAAGGCCCCTGAGCGTGTTTTGCGTCCACCCATGATGATGGCCAGCAAGAACATGATGGTCAACTCGAAGTTGTAGGTGTTGGGCGAAATGTATTCTTCGGAGTAGGTGTAAAGCGCCCCAGACAGACCGGCGAGGCCGGCACTGATCACGAACGCGTAGACCTTGTAGGAATAGACCGATACCCCCATGCAGTCGCACGCCACCGGGCTGTCGCGCAGGGCTTCAAAGGCCCGGCCCAGATGAGACTTCAGCAGGCGGTGTACCAAAATCAGGGCCAGGATCATCAGGACCGCCACCAGGTAGTAGTACTCGACCTCATTGAGCTTGTGGCCGAAGAAAACGGGTTTGGTGACCTTGAGGCCAATCGGGCCTTCAGTCAAAAAGGTCATCTCGTTGATGAGAATCTGGATGATGGTTCCAAAGGCCAGCGTCACCATCGCCAGATACGGCCCGGTTACGCGCAAGGCTGGCAAGGCCAGCACCGCACCGAACATGGCGGTAATGGCAATGGCCGCTGGCACTGCCAACAGAAAAGGCACGCCAAGCTTGAAGAACAAGGCGCCTGCCGCATAGGAACCCACGCCAAACAGCCCGGCATGGCCAAGCGACACCTGGCCGGTGTAGCCCACCACAATGTCCAGGCCGAACAGCAGGATGGCGTAGATCAGGATGGTCTCGACCAGGTGGATGTAGTAGGGGTTGACCACCAGCACCGGGAACAAGCCCAGTGCGGCGATGCCGAGGATGGCAAAGAAGAAAGATTTGCTTTGAATTTTCATGGTCGTGTGATTCCGTCAAACCTTCTTGATGGCCATCTTGCCAAACAGACCGGCCGGCTTGATCGCCAGCACCAGCAGCAGCAGAACCAGCCCGGGCACGTCTTTGTAGCCGGTAGAAATGTAGTAACCGGTGGTGGTTTCGGCGATGCCCAAAATCAGGCCGCCGACAATCACGCCCACCCCTGAAGTCAGGCCACCGATGATGGCCACAGCAAAGGCTTTGAGGCCCAGCACCGAGCCCATCGTGGCGCCAGTGAGCGTCAGCGGGGCCACCAGCACCCCGGCCACGGCGGCCGTGACCGACGACAAGGCAAACGAAAAGGTGATCACGGCGCCGGTGTTGATGCCCATGAGCGAGGCTGCATCGCGGTCATTCGACGTGGCCACCACTGCTTTGCCGTAAATTGATTTGCGGTTGAAAATTTCAACAATCGCCATCATGGCCAGCGCACCGACTACCACCACAATTTCCATCGGCAACACATTGGCACCAAACAGCTTGATCGGCGCTTCAGACAAGGGCGAAGGGAACTTCAGGTCGTCCTTGCCCCAGATGTTTTCGGCGACGTTCTTGAAAATAATGGCCAGCGCAATGGTGGACATGATCCAGCCAAACTCGCTCTTGGCTTTGATGGCCGGGCGCACTCCGATCCACTCCACCACCGCGCCCTGTAAAGCGCCAAACACAATAACCACCGGAATCATCACCCAGTAGTTCAGGTAGGGTCCGCCGTGAATCGTGCCCGCGAGCGAAAGGCCCACCAGCGCCCCCAGCATCAGCGACTCGCCCTGGCCGAAGTTCAGCGTGCCAGACGTGGCGAAAGTAAGCTGGTAACCAAAGGCGATCACGCCATAAATCATGCCCAGCGCGATACCGCTGTAGATGAGTTGCAAGAAAATTTCCATACCTGACCTCGATTAAAAAATGGGTGAATTCGGCGCCGCTTTGGCTGGCCTGAAGACTGAAAAAGCCGGGGAAACCGGCTTTTTCAGAGGCTACTTAAAGCAGAGCCAACTCAACGTTACTTCTTGGCGGCCTTGGTGCGAACCTCGCCACCTTTTTTCTTGTCTTCTTCATAGGCGTAGACCACTTTGCCATCTTGGACCTTGCCGATCACCGCCATGTTGATGGTGATAGCTTCGTGGTCCTCTTTGGTAAAGGGGCGGTTGTAGGTGGTCACAACGCCTTCAACCGGGGCCTTCAGGTCTTCAAGTGCCGCCAGCACTTTGGGGCCTTCGGTGGAGCCGGCCTGCTTGATGGCAGCAGCCAGCAAGTAGATCGAGTCATAGCCTTGCGCCGCCGACACCGGCGACGGAATACGCGTCACTTTGTAGGCTTTCTGGTAGGCATCAATGAAGCTCTTGCGCTTGGGGGTGTTGGGTTCCTGAATGAAGGTTTGTGGCATCAGGGCGTCGTCGGCATTTTTACCGGCGTTGTCAATGAAGTTGCCCATGGACAGCGTCCAGGAACCCATCATGGGAACCTTCCAGCCGAGCTTGATCATGCCGTTGGCGATTTGTGCCAGTTCAGGGCCGATGCCGTAGGTGATGACCACCTGGGCGCCCGCTTCTTTGGCTTTCAGCAACTGGGGCGTCATGTCGACGTCCTTGATGTTGTATTTTTCGATCGCCACAGCGGTAATGCCCTTGGCTGCGAGCGCTTTCTCCAAGTCGGCGCGGCCGAGTTGGCCGTAGTTGGTGGAGTCGGCCAGAATCGCGACCTTGGAGAGTTTTTTGCGGCCAATCAGTTCTTCCACAATCATGGCGGACTGAATCGTGTCATTGGCCGAGTTGCGGAACACATAGTTCTCGGGCTGGTCGGCAAACTGCTTGGTGATGGTAGTGGCGGTGGCCACGTTATTCATGACCGGAATCTTGGCTTCCTGGTAGAAGCGCTGCGAGGCCAGCGCCACGCCAGAGTTGATGTAGCCGAGTGTTGCGACCACTTTTTCTTTGTTGATGAGTTCTTGCGCAATTTGAACGCCACGCTCGTTCTTGGCTTCGTCATCGCGCTCGATCATTTCGATCTTGCGGCCCAGAATGCCGCCCTTGGCATTGATCTCGGTGACGGCCAGTTTGGCGCCGTCGCGCATTGAAACCCCCATCGGGCTTGAGCCGCCGGTCAGCGGGCCTTGCAGGCCGATCTTGATGTTGTCAGCCGCAAAACTCAGGCTGGCAACAGCCAGGGCAACGGAACTAAAAGCCAGATTTCGCACGAATTTCATTCGAGTCTCCAAATAGTAATGGGGGGTTTAATCAGATAAAAATTTATCGTTTTTTTATTGTGCTTTGATCAAACCGTACTACCCATCGGTGATAACCCTGCCGTAAACGTTTTTAAAATCACAAGAATATTTAATTTTTTTCATCATCAGGAGTCCGACATGAACCCCATTCAGCTTTTTGATCCGGCGTCGAGCACCTACACCTACCTGTTGTTTGATGAAGCCACGCGCGAGGCGCTCATCATTGATCCTGTGGATGTGCAGCTGGAGCGCGACCTCGCCACCCTGCGTCAATATGGTTTAAAACTGCTATGGACCGTTGAAACCCATGCCCACGCCGACCACATCACCAGCGCCGGTCAGCTCGCCGAACTGGCGGGCGCCAAAACCGCTGCGCCTGAAGGCTGCGGCATCAGTACTGCTGCCGTGCAACTCAAGCATGGTGATGTTTTGAACTTTGGGGCTGAGCATGTGAAGGTGCTGCACACGCCAGGCCACACCGCCGGAAGCATGAGTTTTTTGTGGCGAGACCATGTCTTTACGGGCGACACCTTGCTGATCAATGGCTGCGGCCGCACCGATTTTCAATCAGGCAGTAGCGAAGCGATGTACCACAGCATTACCAAGGTACTGTTTGCCTTGCCCGATGCCACCACCGTCTGGCCCGGCCATGACTACCACGGGCGTACGCATTCCACGATTGGCGCAGAAAAAGCGGGCAATTCCCGGGTCGCAGGCAAGTCGTTGGACGAATTCACGGCCATCATGGCGGCGCTGCATTTGCCCAAACCCAAGCGCCTCGACGAGGCCGTGCCGGCCAACCTCAGCTCGGGCTTGCGCCACGATGCCGGTGGCGAGGCCTTGCACGCAGCCCGCCCGGCGACCGGTTATGCCGGTGATGTTTCGCCCCAACTGGCCTGCCAATGGTGGCAGTCAGGCCAAGCGGTGCTGGTCGACGTGCGCACCGATGCCGAGCGGGAATGGGTCGGCTTTGTACCGGAGGCGGTGCCTCTGGCCTGGAAACAGTGGCCGGGCATGGCCATGAATGCCGCTTTTGACGAGGCGCTCAAAGCCGCAGTGCCGCCGGGGAAAAAAGTGGTTTTGCTGTGCCGCAGCGGGGTGCGCTCAATCGCAGCCGCAAAGCGTGCCACCGAATTGGGACTGGAGGCTTACAACATCCTCGAAGGCTTCGAGGGCGATCCGGACCCGCACGCGCAGCGCGGCCACAAAGGCGGCTGGCGCTTTCACAGCCTGCCTTGGCGCCAAGGCTGAAATAGACTTAAGTTTGGGGATAATCGCGGCATGAAATTCCTGGCCATTGATGTTGGTAACACTCGCCTCAAGTGGGCGCTGTACGAGTCTCCCCATACTCAAGCGCCGCTGCTGGCGCACGGGGCGGAGTTTCTTGAAAACATCGACAAACTGGCCGATGGACCTTGGGCCACGCTGCCCGTGCCGCAGCGCATGTTGGGTTGCATCGTGGCCGGTGACCACCTGAAACGCCGGGTCGAGGAGCAAATGGAAATTTGGGACGCCGCCCCGCAGTGGGTGGTCGCAAGCTCCTTTGAGGCCGGGCTGACCAATGGCTACGATTTTCCGGCCCGATTGGGCGCGGATCGCTGGGTGGCGATGATCGGTGCCTGGCACCGCTTGCTGGCCCAAGGCCCGGCGCGGCCGATGGTGTTGGTCATGGTCGGCACCGCCGTGACGGTGGAGGCGGTTGATGCCAGCGGCAAATTTTTGGGCGGCATCATCCTGCCCGGCCATGGCATCATGCTGCGCGCTCTGGAGTCCGGCACTGCCGGGTTGCACGTGCCAACCGGCGATGTGTGCGAATTTCCCACCAACACCAGCGACGCTCTCACCAGCGGCGGCACATTTGCCATTGCCGGTGCTGTGGAGCGCATGGTGCAGCATGTTCGGCAACACTGTGGCGCCGAGCCCAAATGCTTCATGACCGGTGGCGCCGGGTGGAAGATGGCACCCAGCATGCTGGGCAAGTTTGAGTTGGTCGATAACCTTATTTTTGATGGTTTGCTGGAGATGGCGGCTTGCCGGTTTAATCCCTGAACAAGCTGCCCTGCCAACTGCCGCGGCGGGCCAGTTCTGCGGAGATGCGGGGGGCGAGTTCAGAGAGGCGCACGTTCCACTCCGGGGCCAGCTTCATGCTGGGTGGCACTTCGCTGCCCACCCGTTGCAGCAGGACGCGGGGTGACAGGCGCTCGATGAAATCAGCCAGCAGGCCCAGGCAGGCGGCTTCGTCGAGCAGCGGCACAGCGGCGGGGTCGCGCTGCCATTCACGGGCCAATGCGGTGCCTCGAACCAGTTGCAGTTGGTGCAGCTTGACCGCCTGGATCGGCAAGGCCGAGAGCAGGCGGGCGCCGTCGAGCATGCTGGCGTACGACTCGCCCGGCAAGCCGAGCATCATGTGCGCTGTGACTTCCAGACCGTGCGCGGCGGCGCGCTGGATGGCATCGACGCTGGCGGCAAAGTCGTGGCCGCGATTGACCCGCGCTAATGCGGCGTCGTTGCAGGATTCGACCCCGATCTCCAGTTCAATGATATGGTTGTGGGCCAGCTCCGCGAGGTAAGTCAGTACTTCCTCCGGCAGGCAGTCAGGGCGGGTGCCGATCGCCAGCCCGCTGATGTCTGGATGGGCCAGCGCCTCGGTATAGCAAGCACGTAGCCGCTCAAACTCGCCGTAGGTGTTGCTGTAGCTCTGAAAATAAGCGATGTAGCGCTGCGTACCGGGATAGCGCCGCCGCAGAAACAGCAGCCCGGCGTCGATTTGTTCGGTCATGGATTGGCGCTTATCCAGGTAACCGGGCGTGAAGCTGGCGTTGTTGCAGAAGGTGCAACCGCCGGTGCCGAGCAGGCCGTCGCGGTTCGGGCAGGTGAAACCGGCCGCGACCGAGACTTTCTGGACCCTGCCGCCGTAGCGGGCTTTCACATGTTCATTCCAGGCGTTGTAGCGGCGTTCGCCGAAAGGGGAAAGGGTGTCAGGGTTCATCGGATCAAATTGGGTTGTCGGTCAGGAAGTATCGCCTTCACCAACCGCCCCCAGTCCGATGCGTCCAGCAGAATTAATTCATCTGAAGCGACACCGCCCACGCAGATAACCGTTGTTTAGAACTCGTCTTTGACCGAGGTTAGACCCAGCGCATCCCAGTCCAGCATGCCGCCACGGTAGTAGTAAATCTTGTCGGCTGGAAATCCTTCACGTGTCATCGCCCTGATTGCCATGGGACTTTGAGGGCAGGTTGGTCCATTGCAAAAGGCAAAGACTTTGATAGCTGTTTCGCAACTCCATTTGTCGCCGTTTTTCTTGCAGCCCAACTCGCCCAGTCTGGCGGCCACTTCGGTGTACGGAATGCTGATCGAACCCGGAATGGTTCCCTTCACGCGGTCGGTGATGTCGCGCATATCAACCACCAGCGAGCCTCTGTCGCTAAGCGCTTCCAGGATTTCGATTTCACCCACGGGATGAATACCTGCAACCGGGACCAGCGGTTGGAGCACGCCACCATTTTTGCCGCAGGGCGTCATGGTTCGCGTAATGTCAATGGGCCCTTTCAGCGTCTGCACAACCACCTTTTTTTGATTGTCATGGATGCTCAGTGCGGTTCCAACAGCGATGGTTGCCGCTTGTCCAAAGACAAGGCCAGACAGACTTATTCCGAGTAGCAAAGTAGCCAGATTTTTCATTTTTCCCTTTCAAAGTTGTGTATTTATCGAATGCAACATGTCTTGGCGTTGTGCCGGCCAGCTCGACAAAATCATTTAATGACCTGTGACGTGCTTGCAGTGAAGGCAATAATTTCTTAAGTAAGAAAGTACGGAATTAGTATAGTGAGGTGAAGGTCATTTCGTTAAAGGGTTTACCCGAAAAACTTCAGATCCTCACGCGAGTCATTCGACCGCAGAACGCCATCGAACAGGCCTGCAGCCACCGTTCAATAAGCGTAACAAGCTATTTTATTTATAGCGATTAAGTCAAACTCAGCTGCCCACCTTCAGCCAGGCCTCCACCAGTCGCACCCAGTAAGTCGCGCCCAGTGGGATCAGGTCGTCGTTGAAGTCGTAGCTCGGGTTGTGCAACATGCAGGGGCCGCCGCCGTGGCCCATCTCGCGGTGCGCACCGTCGCCGTTGGCGATAAAGCAATAGCAGCCTGGTTTGGCCATCAGCATGAATGAGAAATCTTCTGCGCCCATGGTCGGCTCCTGCGTCTGCACGTTCTCAAAGCCGACGATGCTGGCCATCACCTGCCGCGCAAACTCGGCCTCATGGGCGCTGTTGATGGTTGGCGGGTAGTTGCGCGAGAACTCAAACTCGCACGTCATGCCGGAGGCCGCACACGTGTGCTCGGCCATGTGGCGCATGCGTTGCTCGATCATGTCCAGCACCTCAAGGCTGAACGTGCGCACCGTGCCCTGCAGCTCGCAGTGGTCCGGGATGACGTTGGTGGCCTCGCCGGTGTGAATCATGGTGACTGAGATCACCCCCGCATCGATCGGTTTTTTGTTGCGGCTGATGATGGTCTGAAACGCCTGCACCAGTTGGCAGGCCACCGGCACCGGGTCGAGCGCGTTGTGTGGCATGGCAGCGTGGCCGCCTTTGCCATGAATCGTGATTTTGAATTCGTTGCTGGAGGCCATCACCGGTCCGGCACTGGCGGCAAACTTGCCAACCTCGGAGCCCGGCCAGTTGTGCATGCCAAACACGGCGTCCATCGGAAATTGCTCAAACAGGCCGTCCTTGATCATCTCGCGGGCACCGCCGCCGCCTTCTTCGGCGGGCTGAAAAATCAGGTAAACCGTGCCGTCAAAATCACGATTTTTGGCCAGATGTTGTGCCGCAGCCAGCAGCATGGCGGTGTGGCCGTCGTGGCCGCAGGCATGCATTTTGCCGGGGTGCACGCTGGCGTGGCTGAAGGTGTTGAATTCCTGCATCGGCAGCGCGTCCATGTCGGCGCGCAGGCCGATGGCACGGGGCGACGTGCCCTGTTTGATGATGCCGACCACGCCGGTGGTGCCCAATCCCTGGTGAATCGGTATGCCCCACTCGGTGAGTTTTTGGGCCACCACCTCGGCGGTACGTACTTCCTTGAAGCACAGCTCCGGGTGGGCGTGAATGTCGCGTCGCAGGGTGGCCATCTCGGCGGCCTGGGTGACGATGGAATCTATGAGTTTCATGGCGGCTCCTGAATCTGAGAGTCTATAAGCAAGCTGGGGTGATGTAAGGGTTGGCGGTGCAAGTCCGACTCCAAAAAGCAGGATTACGCCAAAATACAGGCAATTTCACACGCCCCATTCATGAACACCACCTCGTCCCAACTGCCAGACTCCACTTACACCCAAGTGCTGGGCGCCTGCCCACACGATTGTCCAGACACCTGTTCGATGCTGACCACGGTGGCGGGCGGCATCGCCATCAAGGTGCAAGGCAACCCGGCGCACCCGCACACCGATGGCGCTTTGTGTACCAAGGTGTCTCGCTACGCGGAGCGCACCTACCACCCGGAGCGCTTGCTGCACCCGATGAAGCGGGTCGGCCCCAAAGGCAGCGGCCAGTTTGAGCGCGTGACTTGGGACGCGGCTTTAAAAGACATTGCGGCGCGACTCAAAACCATTGCCAGCCGGTCTGCCGATTCGGCCCAGGCTATCCTGCCCTACAGCTACGCGGGCACCATGGGGCTGGTGCAAGGCGACAGCATGTCATCACGGTTTTTCCACACGCTGGGCGCCTCGCTGCTGGACCGCACCATTTGCGCCGCCGCCGGGGGCGAGGGCATCACGCAAACGCTGGGCGGCAAGGTGGGGATGCGGGTGGAGTTTTTTGCCGAGTCCAAGCTGATTCTGATCTGGGGCAGTAACTCGATTGCCAGCAACCTGCATTTTTGGCGCTACGCCCAGATCGCCAAACGAAACGGCGCCAAGCTGATCTGCATTGACCCGCGTCGCAGCGAAACTGCCGACAAATGCCACGAACACATCGCCTTGTTGCCCGGCACCGACGGCGCGCTGGCGCTGGCGCTGATGCACGAGTTGATCGTGAACAACTGGCTGGACCACGACTACCTGGCGCAGCACACTGAGGGCTGGGACTTGCTTAAAGCACGCGCCTTGCTGTGGACGCCAGAGCGGGCCGCGCAGGTGTGCGGCGTACTTCCTGAGCAGATTCGCAGCCTGGCCAAAGACTACGGCGCCAGCGTGGCGAGCCGCGCGCCGACCGCGATTCGCATGAACTATGGTGTACAGCGTGTGCACGGTGGCGGCAACGCGGTGCGCCTGATTGCCTCCTTGCCCGCGCTCATTGGCGCCTGGCGGCACCGGGCGGGTGGCGTGTTGCTGTCGAGTTCCAGTGCTTTTCCGGTGGACCGCGCCGCGCTGCAACGCCCCGATTTGCTGGCGGGTAAAACGCCGCGCACCCTCAACATGAGCACCATCGGCGACGACCTGCTGCGCCCTGCCAGCCCAGAGTTTGGCCCGGCCATTGAAGCGCTGATCGTTTACAACAGCAACCCGGTGGCGATTGCGCCAGACTCCGGCAAAGTGGTACAGGGCTTTGAGCGCGACGACCTGTTCACCGTGGTGCTGGAGCATTTTCAGACCGACACCGCCGACTATGCCGACTACCTGCTGCCCGCCACCACGCAACTGGAGCATTGGGACGTGCATTTGAGCTATGGCCACACCGACGCGCTGCTGAACCGCCCGGCCATTGCCCCGCTGGGCGAAGCCAAAACCAACACGCAGATTTTCAGGGAACTGGCGGCCCACATGGGCTTTGCCGATCCCTGCTTTGCCGACGACGACGAGGCTCTGTGCCGCATGGCCTACGGCAGCGCGGTTGATTTTGAGGTGTTGCTGCAGCACGGTTTTGCCTCACTGGCGAAAGATGAGGCGCCGTTTGCGAATGGCAATTTCCCCACGCCTTCGGGTAAATGTGAATTCTTCAGCGCGAGACTGGCCGCACAGGGGTTGGACGGTTTGCCTGACCATGTGCCGAACCACGAAGCCGTCAACACCTCAGCCGCCTATCCGCTGGCCATGATCTCGCCACCGGCCCGCAACTTTTTGAATTCCAGCTTTGTGAATGTGAAAAGCTTGCGCGACATCGAAGGCGATCCGGTGCTTGAAATGCACCCTGTCGATGCCGAGGAGCGGGGCCTTCAAAGCGGGGATGTGGTGCGGGTGTTTAACCAGCGCGGCGTTTACCGCTGCAAGGTCAACATCTCAAAACGCGCCCGCCCCGGCGTAGTGGTCGGGTTGGGCGTTTGGTGGCGGAAACTGGGGCTTGATGGCACCAATGTCAATCAGGTTACCAGTCAAAACCTGACCGACATGGGGCGTGGCCCCACGTTTTATGACTGTCTGGTACAGGTCGCCAAGGATTAGGAACCAAAGCTCTCCGGCATTTGCACCGCGACCACTTCGCCGCGTGCGGTGGCGATGCCGTCCACCCACACGGTGGCTTCAACGATCACTTTGCGGCCCTTGATCTCTTTCACGCATCCCCGAATTTCGAGCACGCTGGTGATCGGCGTGGGTTTCAGGTAGTCCACATGCAGCGAGCCGGTGACAAAGCGGAACGCGGGCAGCGAGTCCATCTCGCGGCCTTCAGATTTGTACATGGCCGCCGCCGCGGTGCCGGTGCAGTGGCAGTCGATCAGTGAAGCGATCAGGCCACCGTAGGTAAAACCGGGCACCGCCATGTGCTCGGGCAGGGGCGTGAAACGCGTCACGGTTTCTTCGCCATCCCAGTAGGTTTTGATCTGGTGGCCCTGCGTGTTGAGGCGGCCGCAGCCGTAGCAATGCGCCAGTTTTTCGGGGTAGTAGTCTTGAAAAGCTTTCATCAAATCTTTCTTGTGATTCAGGTCGGTGTTACTCAAAAGTCGGCAAGCTGGGTTTCATCACTGGTTTGCCGGCCGCAGACCAGGCATCAAAGCCGCCACCGATGGATTGGACCTGCAAATAGCCCATGTCGTGCAGCGAGCAGGCGGCCAGCGCGGCGCGTCCGCTGGTCTTGCAATACAACACGATTTTGAGGTCGCGCGAACTGAGTTGCGGGCTGTTGCTGAGTTTGAACTCGAGCATGCCGCGCGAAGCGTGGATGGCGCCCGGCAAATGACCAGCGGCGAATTCATCGGCTTCGCGCACGTCAATTAATACATCTGCTTCCAGGATGGCCTGCTCAGCGTCGGCAAGGCTGACTTCCTGAATCCGGGCCTTGGCGGCCATGACGAGATCGTGGGCAGTTTTCATGTAAATTTTCTTTCCTATTTGGAGCAACCGTTGGGACGGTCGCCGGGCGACATTGGGCAGTGGTTGACTTCAAACGGGGACATGGCCAGCAGCGTCGTCAACGCGCTGGAGGCCATGGTGATGATCCAGAATACAAAAAATGCCAGGGTATAAATCCCTTCGCGGGACAGCGCCAGTGGCTGGCCAAACCAGTGCAGGTTTTGCGGATCGACCAGCGCGAACACCACCATTTCAAGCACGCCGGC
>SESB01001369.1_pt1 | contig 16026 bp, 18 predicted proteins | sample 3171441 | NCBI WGS metagenome assembly SESB01 (sample SAMN06051867, study PRJNA518727) | freshwater metagenome | biome: subpolar coniferous forest; feature: holomictic lake; material: water; isolation source: holomictic Lake 227, 6 m depth | place: Canada: near Kenora, Ontario | collected...
GATTCAACAACGACGCCGGCGTCCATAAATACAAGAGAATCGGCAACCTCGCGGGCAAAGCCCATCTCATGGGTTACAACAATCATGGTCATACCTGATGCAGCCAAACTCTTCATGACATCTAGAACTTCACCTACTAATTCTGGATCTAGTGCCGAGGTGGGTTCATCAAAGAGCATTAACTTTGGTTGCATCGCTAATGAACGCGCAATTGCAACTCGTTGTTGTTGTCCGCCAGAAAGGTGGGCAGGGAAGTGCTCAAACTTATCGGCTAATCCAACGCGAGTAAGGAGTTCCTTACCCTCCTTTTCGGCTGTGGATCTATTTATTTTTTTCACATGCACTAAACCTGAAATTACATTATCGAGGGCGTTGAGGTGAGGGAAGAGATTAAACCTCTGAAAAACCATTCCAATACCTACGCGTTGGGCAGATGCCTCTAAAGGCTTGAGCTCGAATAGTCTGCCATTGTGCTCGCGATAGCCAATGAGTGCACCGTCGACCAGAAGACGTCCAGAGTTAATGCGCTCGAGGTGATTGATGCAGCGTAAGAAGGTTGATTTTCCTGAACCAGAGGGGCCGACAAGACACATTACTTCACCACGTTTTACCGTTAAAGAAATACCCTTTAGGACTTCATTGCTACCGAAAGATTTGTGAATATCGATGGCCTCAACCATTAACTCACTCATGAAGCCATCGCAATCATTGGACGGTGGCCACGTGCAAAACGTTTTTCAAGGAAGTATTGACCGACCATTAGGATGGTTGTAAAGAAGAGGTACCAAGTACAGGCTACTAATAGCAGTGGAATTGGGTTATACGTTTCATCTGAGATATCGCGGGTGCGCGCATAAAGGTCGGTTACGAGTGGCACGGCAGTAACCAGAGACGTGGTCTTGAGCATGGAAATGATTTCATTTCCACTCGGCGGAATAATAATGCGCATCGCTTGTGGAATTACGATATAGCGCATAGTTGTCCACCAACTCATGCCCAGTGATGCTGCCGCCTCTTCTTGTCCAGAATCAACGGCGAGCAATCCTGCTCGCACGATCTCGGCCATGTAAGCCGCTTCATTTAAGGACAGACCCACAACGGCGATCCAAAAGAGGGAGGTATTTTGTGAAAGCGCAATATGAACGCCCAAATAAAAGTGATGGTAATGCAGATCCGGGATACCAATGAAAATACTGTGATAAATGGTGGAAAGTAGTCCCCAAAAAACTAACTGAACATAAACCGGAGTCCCACGGAAAATCCAAATAAATACCCATGAAATGCTCTGGAAAATAGGATTGGGGGACCTTCGCATAACGGCGAAAGTAATGCCCAAAATAAAGGCAAAGAACATTGCAGAAACTGTGAGCTCTAAAGTAACTCCAGCGGATTTAATAACTCTGGAGTCAAATAGGTACTTTCCAAAGGCCTTCCAGTCATAGGCCGTTCGATGTGCCGCATCTATAACAAATGCAATGCCACTCAGGGCTAAGAAGAGTGCCACTGCGACCCGGTATGGGTGGCGCAGTGGCACTGCCTCGATGGAGTCTTTTTTAGGCTGTGGCACCGTTGATGCCAAATGTCTTAATCGCTCCAGCACTTACGCCCCACTTATTGAGAATTGCCATGTAAGTACCATCTTTATACATTGCAGTAAGTGCAAGACTGATTGCCTTTGCAAGAGTTGATCCCTTAGCTACCGCCATTCCATATGGAGCAGCGCCGTAGATTGCACCAGCTAATTGCATTTTGCCCTTGCTTTGGTGAACGGCATCTTCAGTTACAGGTGAATCTGCAGTGAGAGCATTTGCACGACCTAAAACAACTGCAGCATTTGCCTGATCTTGAGTGTCATAAGGAAGCATCTTGATAGCTTTCTTGCCAGCTTTAATGCAAGCCGCCGATTTAGCTTTTAAGTCGTCGACTTCAGTTGTTCCTGTTTGCACTGCAACAATCAAACCGCATGCAGCATCCGGATTAACCTTTTTTCCAGTTGGAGATGCCCACTGGATTCCAGCGGTGTAGTAATTAGCGAAATCAACTTGGGCTTCACGCTCTTTTGTATCCGTGAATGAAGAAAGACCAACATCGTACTTTCCGCCCTTAATCGCAGGGATGATGCTGTCGAAAGTTCCAATTACGTAGTTAACCTTTACGCCAAGTTTTAAAGCAACGGCGTTGAACAGATCAACATCCCAACCGATTGCCTTACCGTTGGCATCCTTATATTCATTGGGACGATAGGTGGCATCGATTCCTACATTGATGACCTTAGATTTCTTGATTGAGGCCGGAAGTTGCGCAGCTGAAGCTGAATCAACTGCGGCAAAAGAAGGCGATTGAGAGATTACGAGTGCAACGGCAACCGCCATCGCAACAACGGCGGATTTCTTAATAGTTTTCATACGGATAACTCTCCTTACGAATTGGTCTTCTTGGCCAGGGGTGGTTAGAGAGTAAACCCTACCGAGATTTGGACCTAAAGACTTGCGGAGCAGACCCAATTTCAACTCCTGAGAGCTCAGAAGTTACGCTAAAACGACCTCCCAACCCTGGGAAGCTCCTTTTGGGGCTGCCTAGATTCGAATTGTGAGTAGACAGTGCCAAAGTTGCGGAATGCCTTTAAGAACTAAGAAAGCCGGTGATTATCGAGGGACTGAGGCCAATGGCGTCTGGAGCGAAAAATGGTGTTCACAATGTTATGAACGTGGCATGTTTCTAAATCCAGATTACAGGCTAGAGCAAATGATTAAGACAGTAGATAAGGAGCTCAAAGAGGGGGGTCGTCATGCACTATTTCGATGGTTGGCCAAGCAGGGGATTCCAAGTTTGGAACGATGGAAGAAAAATGATTAAAGTCTAAGGAAGTGAATGTGCAATCACAAAGCCCCGTGATTGCTCACGGGGCTTTGTGATTACTAAGAAATTAAGCTGTGACTGCTGGAACTGCCGAGATAGCTGAGATTTCAAACTCAAGTTTGATAACTTCAGAAATCAAGATTCCGCCAGTTTCTAGAACTGCGTTGTAGACAAGTCCGAAATCTTTGCGATTGATCTCTGCAACGCCCTCAAAACCAAAACGTGCATTTCCGTAAGGATCAGTTGCTGTACCAGAGTATTCGAACTCAATAGTGATTGCCTTAGTTACATCTTTGATTGTTAGGTTACCGTCAACGATGAACTTGTCAGCACCGGAATCTTTGCTTGATGTTGAAACGAAAGTTATCTTTGGGAAGTTCGCTGCATCAAAGAAATCAGCTGACTGTAGGTGGCCATCGCGGTCTGAGCTGCGAGTGTCGATTGAGGCAACGTTGATTTCAACGTTGATTGTTGCCGCTGAATCAGCAAGCGTGGCTGAGCCCGTGAAATCATTAAATGAACCGCGGACCTTGGTGACCATTGCATGGCGGGCACTAAAGCCGATACGGCTGTGTGAAGAATCGATTGTAAAATCGCCAGCTGGCAAAGTAGATAAAACAGACATTGATATTCCTTTAGTTGAGATGAATGGAGGCCGCGCTAAGCGGTAACGGAACAGTAACAGAATATAGTTGAAATTTCAACTAAAATTATAAAGGGGAACCAGTGTGGCCTGAGTCACACGTTATGGCTTTAGGCGCTTAACGTGTGACTCGAAATAAATTAATCGGCAAAAGCATTGCAACTGCAAGTGGCAGTACATACCAAGGGTTTGCATGTGCATGATGGTGCAATAAATAGACCGCATCCATGGCTGCAAGCACAATTAACGTTCCAATCAAGTCATCTCCAATTAAGAAGTCATACCAAAAATAACCAAAGTCTTTAACAAGTTTGAGGAATCCGCGATCTTCCAAAACCGCTTCAGCATCGGCCTCATCGAAATCAACGACAGATATGGCCGGTTCGGATACCTTCAAAGAAGCCTTCTGTCGCTTCAAGACAAAAATTAAGAGTTGAGTTACTGCGATCATGAAAGCAATAATTGCAATGAGGGAGAGATCTCTATGAGGCCACTGGGCACCGGCTCCTTCAGCCCCCCAGAAAATTCCAAATGAGGTTAACATAATTCCAACTACGTATTTCATCGTATTTTCTGGAACACGGGCTAGAGGTTTGCGTAAAGTAAATCCGCCAACGGCAACTATTAAAACTGCAGCCAATGCCGCAATTGAAGCTAGACCAACTTGATGTTGGATTGTTCCAAAAGTTAAAACGATGAAAGCTACTTCTAAGCCTTCAAGGAGAACTCCTTTAAAGGACAATGTGAATGCATACCAATCAGCGACACCAAAACGCTTGCCAGCCTTTGCCGCTTTTGCCGCCGCAAGTTCCTCTTGAAAAATGAGATCTTCATCGTGCAGGGATTTGTATCCAGATGCTCTCAGTATGGCTTTTCGGATCCATTGCAAACCAAAAACTAGGAGCAGGCCACCAACGAAAAGCCGAAGTGAATTGATAGGAAGTGCGGAAATCGAATTACCAAAAACCCCGATAATTACAATGAGGACACCGAGTCCACCGCCGGTACCAAGAAGAGCTGACTTCCAGTCACGAGCAGTGCCTGCAGCCAACACAATCGTTGTCGCTTCTACTGCCTCTACAGCGCACGCTAGAAATACGGCTATAAATAGGGCTAATCCACTCATGGATGGATTCTACTTACTTTAGTTGAAATTACTGGATCTCGCGTTCAAAAATCATCAGCGGAGTTCGCCATAGGGAGAGTGAAACAATCTCAACGCCGGCCTGAACATGAGCGTTACGAATTGATCGCCTTACAGCCGCCCGACTGAAGCGGAAAAGTAAAATTGCAGAAGGTATTTCGATGAGTAAAGCTGAGGCTAGTGCGATATTGAAATCAACCCCTTGGTTAGAGGTCACTACATCAAACCAGGAGTCAATTATTAAGAAAGTTGCTGAGACCATCGCTCCGGGAATTGCTATTTGGCGTCGCTTCCACATCGCCCAACCAGTTGTCATTAATGAGCTCAACATTGCTAAGTCAAATCCCACCCACGCTAAGTCCCAGTGTCTAGCACGATATGAGGGAGGAAGCGCAAAGACTAAATAGATGATCCATCCTGTCAAAATTATCGAAGCTATCAAGAGAAGAATGCTGTTTAATTTTAGTTGCCGAGCTGAAGGGGATGCGCTTCCAAGCATTGCTACCTCCCATTCTTTTTACTGAGTATAGACAATAAAGTGGGTGCACAGTAAAGTGAAATTATGTCGAGCGCAATCGTCTGCAAGGATCTTGTGGTCCAGCGCGGCACTAATGTAATTCTTAAGGAACTTTCACTCACAATTGAATCTGGGCAAATCTTGGGGCTACTCGGTCCGAGCGGCAGCGGTAAGACCACGCTTATGCGAAGTATCGCTGGTCTACAGAAGATTAAAAGTGGCGAGATTTCGGTTCTGGGGATGAAGCCCGGAGTCGCAGTGCTTCGAGAAAAAATCGCATACTCAACGCAAAGTGCCAGTGTCTACTCTGACTTAACGTGTGAAGAGAATCTTAAATATTTCGCTTCGTTATTTTCACGCAATGAAAAAACCGTGGATGAGATTTTAGAGGAAGTCGACTTAAACGTGGTTCGAAATCAAGTTGCTTCGTCACTTTCAGGTGGAGAACTCTCACGTTTAGCCCTAGCGACCACTTTAGTTGGCAGTCCTGAAATTCTGATTTTGGATGAACCAACGGTAGGTCTAGATCCAGTTTTACGAATCCAGTTATGGGAGCTCTTTAATAAATTGGCGGCCCAAGGTAAAACGATGTTAGTAAGCAGCCACGTTATGGCCGAAGCCGAGTACTGCCATGGGCTAGCGCTTATGCGCGGCGGCCAAATCTTGGCACACGGGACTTCGGCGCAATTGCGCGCACAAACCGGAAAAGAAAAAATGGAGGACGTATTTGTCTCATTGGTGAAAGGCCCATGAAACTCTCACGCTTGATGTCAATGACACGACGTGTCTTGCAGCAGCTTAAACATGACCCGAGAACTATGGCGCTATTAGTTTTATCGCCATCTCTGCTGATGACAATTCTAAAATATGTTTATTACTCTAAGCCTGAAGTTTTCCAACATGTGGCAGGTTCAATGCTCGGTGTTTTCCCAATGTTGGTGATGTTTCTTATTACCTCGGTAGCAACTCTACGAGAGCGCACTAGTGGGACTTTGGAGCGCTTAATGATCTCGCCTCTTACTAAAATGGAGTTTATTCTGGGCTATGCAATTGCTTTTGGAGTTGCTAGTTTGATTCAAGCGACGCTCGTTTCGTCCTACGCTATTTGGGTTCTTGGACTCAAGATTGCAGGATCTCAGTCGGCTCTAATCTTCGTAGCTATTTTGGATGCATTGATAGGTCTATCTATAGGTTTGGCTGTGAGTACTTTTGCTAAAACAGAGTTTCAGGCCATTCAATTCATGCCAGCGATCCTTCTGCCACAGTTACTACTCAGTGGTCTCCTCGTACCACGGGAAAGCATGCCCAGAATATTGAGTGATTTATCTAATGTGCTCCCACTTTCCTATGCCATCGATGCAACTCGAAAAGTGATTATGGGACAGGGTTCGATAGTGCACGACTGCCTAGTTATATGCCTATCCTTGCTTTTGATTCTGGCAGCGGGATCACTCACATTAAAGAGACAAACTAAGTAACAATGACTGGGCAATTACGAGATGTCGTAGAATCTCACAATGCGTAAAGTTTGGCTTCTATTATTTTCCTCATTACTCGTAATTGGATTCACAAACGCTAGCGCTGATGTTGCCGAACCGATTGCCCAGTATCAATTTCCTGCATTAATTGATCAAGAGGTGCCGGAACAGGTCTATTCGAAATTAAATATGGCCGCCCAGGATGTTCCAAAACCGTATACGGATCGATGCCATACGCAGCAGAATTTAACGCAAAGTATTGCCCCATGTACCTATGGAAACTTAAAATCGAAGACCACCATAGTTCTCTTCGGAGATAGCCATGCCCTATCGTGGTTTCCCGCCATCGAAAGGTTAGCAATTGCTAAAAAATGGCGTCTCTTGAGTTTGACCATGTCTTCATGTTGGCCCGCCGATATTCCAGCCTGGAATTCAACTACACAAAAACTTATGACTAATTGCAAAATTTGGCGGACAAGTGCGCTTAAGCGAATTACACAGGAAAAACCTTATTTAATCTTTGTTGCTGGCACTAAAGGCTTTTCAACTTTAGATGCCCAAGGGGTTGTGGCTAGTGGAGATGATCGACTTCAAATTTGGCAATCTGGTATGGCGCGCACATTTATTTCATTAACTAAAGCTTCAGCTCACATTGTCTATATTGGTGATACACCCTCATCACTTGTAGTGCCGCCTATCTGTTTGAAAAACCATTCCGATTCAATTCTTGCATGTGCGACTCCAGTCACTCAAGCGATATCAGAGAGTTGGTTAACAAGTGAGCGTGATTTAGCACAAGCTAATGGAGCAATCTGGCTCAACCCCACAGAATGGATTTGCAATACCGATCCTTGCAGTCCGATTGTTGCAAATTTTCTAATTTATCGGGATGGCGGGCATATCACTGCATCTTTTAGCAAAACGCTAGAGACACCACTGTGGCAAACGCTCTCAGCAATTTTGGCTACTTCAGCACCTTAAAAGCGCAATTCATTCAAACTCACAGGGTTCATCACGGGTTTAATCGCGATAGTGCGTAGTGAACGCTATAGATTTCACCCATGAATTCCTCTCCCCGGACGCTACACATTGTTCTCAACGGAGTGCTTGAGGATTCCAGAGTACTTAAATGTGCATGGTCACTTGGAAATGCGGGCTGGGATGTATTGGTGTGTGGTGTGAGCCAGCATTTGCACGGTGATTCTATGAAAATTGGCTATGCCACAATTTATCGTATCCGGTTAAAAATTGTAGTAAAGCAGGATTTTATTGCAAAAGTTTTGAGGGCGTTGCGATATTACAAACGTAAATTCAACATACGCTTTATGCCGTTACGTGCGCCATCTATTCCTAATCTGTCGCGTGCTCTAACTGAGCTCAAGCCGATTGGTCTCGAATTTAAGCCCAATATAATTCACGCCCATGATTACACGGCCCTGCCAATAGCTGGAGCGCTAGTTGAATACTTAGCTGCCAACGGCCACATTGCAGAGTTGATTTATGACGCACATGAATATGTACCTGGCGTTTCCCATTTAAATCCTGCACTAAAAACAGTCTATTCAAGAGCAGAAAGGCGCTACGCGTCCAAGGCGGCGACTGTTTTATCGGTCAGCGAAGGAATGTCTGATTTATTGATTCCGCACTTAGAAATTCAGAAACGTCCAGAACTTGTAGCTAACGACCCGCTCTTTGAAGGCCAGCAGCCAAGTCCTAGAAATATTCGCCAGGATTGTGGAATTGATGCGCTAACTCCACTCCTGGTCTACTCCGGTGCCGTTGCTCCCCAACGTGGCTTAACGACCGTTCTTATGGCCCTGTCGTCTTTGCCAGGAGTTCACTTGGCCTTGATAGCAAACCCAAAGAATCAGACGGTCATTAATCTCCAAGCTGAATTTATCGAGTTGAAAGATCGCTTCCACGTCTTACCTTATGTGCCAAACTCCGAATTGGTTGCCTATCTCTCATCGGCAGATATTGGCTTAATCCCCATTCATCACAAACTCAATCATGAGATTTCATTGATCACGAAGTTTGGCGAATATATGCAAGCTAAATTACCTATTGTCGTTAGCGATGTACGAACAATGGCCGCTGAAGTTAGGCGCCTTGGAAATGGCGAAGTATTTGTAGCTGAAAATGTCGAAGATTTCACCGTTGCGGTACAAAAAGTTCTGGTCAATAAGTCGGCATATCAAAGCGTATATACACCCGACGTTTTGCAAGCACACAGTTGGGAACGCCAGGCCGAAAACCTAGTCAGAATTTATAATCGGATTGCAGCAGTCTCCCCGCAACCGCGTGAGCACTTGCCATTCTCAATAATTAATTAGCTGGCGCACCAATTACTCGGAAATTAACGCCGGGAAAGCTAGCTGAGTTCAATGATCGGCGTCCATCTACTACTGCGGCAACGCCCGGAAATGAAGCTGAAGTGAGCGCTTTATACTCTGCATGATCTGCCTGCAATACAACGCCATCGACTGGTTGACCTAAAGCGTATGGGGCAAATCCCAATTGATTAATTTCAGCATTGGTATACATGGGATCGTGCACGAAGACTTTTGCACCCTCTGAAATAAGTGCACCTACCGTAGGAAAGACTCCAGAGAACGCACTCTCTTTGACTCCGCCGCGGTATGAAATTCCAAGGACGGCAACTTTCTTACCCACTAAACTCCCCAGAGCTGTTTTCAAAATCGAAACCGCATGCGCTGGCATTGCCGCATTTGCCTCGCGCGCAGCGCGGACAACCGTGGCCTCTGGATGGTTCCAGAGATAAAAACGTGGATAGATTGGAATGCAATGCCCGCCAACGGCGATTCCGGGCAGGTGAATATGGCTAAAGGGCTGTGAATTTGAAGCGGCAATAACTTTATTGATATCGATGTTGGCAGTTTCGGCGAAAATTGCAAATTGATTAGCTAAACCAATGTTGACATCGCGGTAAGTAGTTTCAGCCAACTTTGCCATCTCACTTGCCTCGGATGAACCTAAATCCCATACGCCATTTGCTTGGGATAAATCAGGACGATCATCAAAATCTAGAACTTCTTCATAGAATTTAACGCCAGCTTGTGCACTAGCTTCGTCAACTCCACCAACAAGCTTTGGATACTTGCGCAGATCGGCGAAAACTCGACCAGTTAATACGCGCTCGGGAGAGAAAACAAGGTGAAAATCGACACCGGCCTTGAGTCCAGAGATTTCTTCAATCGCTGGCCCAAAGCGTTTGCGGGTGGTTCCTACTGGCAAAGTTGTTTCATACGAGACCAATGTGCCTGGTTTTAAACCTTCGGCAATATTTTTAGTTGCCGCATCCATCCAACCAAAATCAGGCACGCCCTCTTCATCCACAAATAATGGGACAACGACAACGACGACATCAGATTGGGCAACGGCAGATTTAGTATCGGTCGTTGCAACTAGATGACCAGAGCCCACAACCTGCTTCAGATATTGCGCTAGATGCGCTTCTCCGGGGAAGGGCTCGGTTCCAGCGTTGATTAAGTCGACGGTATTTTGATTAACATCGCAACCGATTACATGGTGGCCCTTATTGGCAAATTGAACGGCGAGTGGCAATCCAATCTTTCCTAGCGCTACAACAGCGATTTTCATATCGTGACGACTCTTTTCGTTTTAGCACTTTCAAGAATGGCACCGGCAACTGCGACGGTCGCCAAACCCTGTTCCATAGTTACGATCCGCTCGAGCGCGCCAGGCAGGCCTAACACGGCATCGCGAAATGCTTCATGCTCAACTCGCAAAGGTTCAGGCTTAGCAAAGGCGTAACGAATTACGTCACCTTCGCTTACTCCACGAAAAGCGGCAACTGAATCCCATTGCGTATCAACTGAAGCATTAGCATAAAAAGTTAAATCTGCAGTTAACGTATCGGCAACTAAGGCTCCGCGCTCTCCGGTAACAATTGTGAGCCGCTCTTTAAACGGGGTCAACCAGTTCACCAAGTGATTGGTAATAATTCCATTCTCGAGTTCACCAACAACTGCGACCATGTCTTCGTGTGGTCGCCCCGATTTATGTGCAGTTTGAGCCGAAACGGAGATAAAGGCAGAGCGTGCAACCCATGCCGTTGAATCAATATCGTGAGTTGCTAAATCTTTGACAACGCCAACGTCGGCGATACGCGCAGGAAATGGTCCCTGTCTGCGGGTAGTTATTTGATAGACCGCACCAAGTTCGCCGGCGTCAAGGCGTGCGCGCAACTGTTGAAGCGCGGGGTTATAGCGCTCAATGTGCCCAACTGCCCCTACCAATCCCTTGTCACGAAATGCCTCGTAAATTTTTTGGGCCGCAGGAGTATCAACGGCTAAAGGTTTTTCAATAAGGGCGTGAATACCAGCAGCGGCAAGTTCTAGCGCAAGCTCCTCATGAAAGGCAGTTGGCGCGGCAACCATTGCATAATCAATTCCTTCATTGATCAACTCAGCTACCGATGAAAAAAGCTTGCGCCCGCCAGCAACTCCGTGGGGATCGCCCATTGGATCCGACACTGCAACAAGTTCGACGCCATCAAGTGAGCTCAGAATACGTGCGTGGTGGCGCCCCATCATTCCTAGCCCGACTAAGCCCGCGCGTAATTTTTTATCGGCCATGATTAAAGAGTTGCCGCAACTTCATTAACAACGCGCACGATAGTTTCGAGATCATCTTGCGAAAGTGATGGGTGTACTGGAAGTGAAACACACTCCTTAATTACCAATTCAGTCTCTGGCAGATCCAGATTCAAGTTAAATGAAGGTAACTTATGAATTGGAATCGGGTAGTACACGCCACAGCCAACGCCCTTATCTGTAATGGCCTTCATGAACGCATCACGCTTTTCACTAGATCCACCTGGAATTCGAATCGTATATTGATGATATGAATGTGTAGTACCTGGCTGCAAATAGGGAACTACAACACCTTTCAAATTTGCATCGAGGAAAGCGGCATTGCTTTGACGTGTGGCAGTCCAACCTGGAAGTTTGCGCAATTGCACACGACCTATAGCTGCATGAATATCGGTCATCCGTGTGTTGAAGCCAATAATTTCATTGTGGTAGCGGATTTCTTGTCCTTGATTTCTCAGTAAACGAAGCGTGCGAGCAACTTCGGCAGAGTCAGTAACAACCATTCCGCCCTCGCCTGCAGTCATATTTTTAGTTGGATAGAAAGAGAACGAGGCAACAATTCCAAATTCACCTGCATTGCGACCATGTAAGGAAGCTAAGTGACCTTGAGCCGCATCTTCAACTATTTTTACACCGTATTTGGATGAAATCTCATCAAAGCGATCCATCGCTGCAATATGACCGTAAAGGTGCACTGGCATGATGGCCGTTGTCTTCTTCGTAATAAGTTTTTCAACGTGATCTGGATCTAAATTAAAAGTACGTGGGTCGATGTCGGCAAAAACTGGAACTGCGCCGGCCAGAACAACGGCATTAGCGGTTGCGGCAAAGGAGAACGAGGGAACGATTACTTCATCACCAGGTTTGATACCAGCGGCGATAAACCCTAAGTGCAGGGCTGAAGTTCCAGAATTCATTGCAACGCAGTGACGTCCCCCAACATGGGCTGAGAACTCGTCCTCAAAGGCCTTTACTTCTGGGCCTTGCGCCAACATTCCTGAACGCAGTACGCGATCGACGGCTTCGCGCTCTTCATCACCAATAATTGGTTTAGCTGCTGGAATCATGAGTTACCTTCTTCGATCTGATTGAGTTGGTTGGAGCTAATTTGGTGGAACATATCCCCAGATACTGGACAACGGAACTTATTATCGCCGATATCTTCAAGCGGCACCCCTGCGCGACCCACCCAACGAATTCTTTTTGCAGGGTTTCCAGCAACTAGAGCAAAATCCGGGACATCTTTAGTGACAACTGAGCCTGCAGCAACTAGTGCCCAAGCTCCGATTTTTAGCGGGGCGATGCAAACAGATTGGGCACCGATACTGGCGCCATCACCAATAGTTACGCCAACTGCTTCCCAGTCAGAGCCGTTCTTTAATGTCATGTCGGGATTTACTGCCCGTGGATATTGATCATTAGTTAGTACGACGGCCGGTCCGATGAAAACTCCATCACCTAGAACCGCCGGCTCGTAGACAAGTGCAAAGTTCTGAATCTTGCAGTTATTGCCAATTTTTACGCCGGATCCAATGTATGCACCTCTAGAGACGATGCAGTTATCTCCAATGACAACACCATCTCGGACTTGCGCTAAATGCCAAATTTTTGACCCGTCGCCGATAGTTGCACTTGGATCTACATCTGCAGTTGCGGCAATTGTCGTGGCCATTGTGCGAGCCTACCGTGAACTAGGAACGAGGGCTTGAATTGCGCTGACGAAGGCGCCATATTCGGCATCGGCATTGAGGTTGGCTGTGACCCAGGCAACTGCGCTCGCACGCATCTGAATTAATGGCGTTGGATCAGTTGCCCACATATTTAAAGTTCGCGCAACGTTTTCTGAATCGGCGGCAATGACTCCACCTTTACTTTTTTCAATTAATTCAATGCAACGGGGGAGCGGCGTCGAAATTGTCGCAAGACCGCTAGCCATATATTCATAAAGCTTGCTGGGCACTGCAGCACTAAATGCAGGCGTTGCTTCTAATAGTGAAAGTCCAACCCAGGCGCCTTTAGCAAACTTCCAGGATTGTTCAGGCGTTAGTCGGCCATGGAAAGTTACGCGGGAGCTTGCCGAATTTGTAGATTTCCAAGCGTCAATAAACTCTGAATCATTAGCTGAAACATTTCCCACAATATCAAATCGCCATTTCGGTGAAAGCTCAGCAACTTCAAGAATTGTTTTGATCCCACGCGAAGTTCTAACATCACCAATATAGATTGCGCGCGGTTCGCTCGAGAGCTCACCGCCTGGGGTCAGCAGAGTAAAGTCTGGAAAATTTCGAACAACTAAACGTTGGCGTGCATTAAAGGGTGGAACTTGTACATCAGCCACGGTAGTTAAATCTGCAATGCTTGCAACCTTCGTGGCGGCTCGGGCGGTAATTTTTGCGAGCAAACCAACAAATCCACGTGCCCAAGCGCGGTCTTTGAGAAGTTCAAAGTAATCTTCATGAACATCGGCAACTAATTTACGTCTCTTTAATTTTGCAACTAGCCATGACATTGGTAATAAGTCGGGTGCGACAACAATCCATACTTTTCCACGAGCGCGAAAAGGTACAACGAAGTCACGCAATATTCGTGAAGCGAAGTTTTTGTCGCCAGGTGCTCGGTGAAAGTTAGTGCCGAGTGGAGCATCCTTTTCATTGCCCAACGCCCAAACTTCTACAGCAAAGCCCTTTCGAACAAGCGCCCCGCACAAGCGATGCATTCGTGCATCGCTTGCTTGATCGGCCGAAGAGATCAAGGAAACAAGCATTAATCTCTCCATTCATGATGCTTTAAATGTGTTGAAGCTTTTCGATATAGAGGGATAATAGCCCAATGAAATCCAAACTTATCGGGGTACTCGCTGCATTTGCCCTAATGAGTGCAATACAGATAAGTCCGGCGCGAGCTGACACCATATCTAAGTCTGTAAATGTCTTTGCTGCATCGAGTTTGACTAAGGCCTACACCGCCCTTGGCGCGAAATTTATGCAGGCTCACCCAAATATTTCTGTAAAATTTTCTTTTGGCGCATCCTCGACACTTGCGACTCAAATCGCATCTGGCGCACCAGCCGATATTTTCGCCTCAGCTGACCCGGTCAGTATGAAAACAGCTGCAGCACAATTTCCAGTTGCCGCAAATTATCTGCAAAATCTAGTTGTGCTCGCAGTTCCTAAGGATTCAACAATCAGTAAATTTACCGACTTGAATGGAAAAGCTACATGGTTGCAGTGTGGGCATAACGTTCCGTGCGGCGTTGCCGCCGATGCTGCCCTTAAATCCGAAGGTGTCGTAATGAGTTCACCAGTCTCGCTTGAACCGACGGCATCAGCTGCATTAGCTAAATTACTCGCTGGTGCAGTCGATGCCGCAATTATTTTTAAAACCGACGTCATTGCAAACTCCACAAAATTGAAATCGATTGCCTTCTCTAATCCCGAATCGGCGTTGAGTCAGTATCAAATTGGACTCTCAAATGCAAAGACCTCAAAGAAGAACGTTTGGGCAAAGACGTTTTACGCGTACTTAAATGGTCATGATGCGAAGAAATTCCTGGCAGCAAGTGGATTTATTGTTAATCCTTATAAGATTCCACAGTGAAGAAGCGAGCCCTCCATCCGGCAACGGTAATTGCCGCATCCCTTGCTGTAGCAGTCATCGCACTTCCTTTAATTGCTCTGCTGGTTAAAGTCCCGTACTCGCACCTGTTCTCAGCGTTAACTGCCGATGGATCAATGGCGGCAGTAAAGCTTTCACTCTGGACTTCCATAGTTGCGGCTCTCGTATCACTCTTACTCGGAGTTCCGCTTGCTTGGTGGTTATCGCAGACAACAATGAAGATTGCACATTTCATTAGACCTCTGATACTTGCACCAATTGCGCTGCCACCGACAGTTGCCGGTCTTGCACTTCTTGGATTATTGAGTCGACATGGATTACTTGGCTCCGCTATTTATCGTGCGACTGGATGGCAAATGCCCTTTACAACGTGGGCAGTAATTTTTGCGGGAATTTTTATTGGAATGCCATTTCTCATACTTATTTCAGAGTCAAGCTTTCGGCAGGTTCCGCGAGATATAGAAGATGCCGCCGTAATGGATCGAGCCAGCGATGACCAACTGCTTCGCTTGATTGCAATTCCACAGGCTCGAAGCGGAATTATTACTGGTTTAGCGCTGGCGTGGGCCCGTATTTTGGGAGAGTTCGGAGCAACCATGATGTTCGCTGGATCTATGCCGGGCTCTACGCAGACGTGGACTCTACAGATTTACCAAGAGCTAGATATCAATCCGGATTCGGCATATGCGCTGAGTTTTTTTATGTTTGCAATCGCCATGGCAATCGTAATCATCTTGCGAAAATCACTTCGCGAAGCGTTCGCGCGCTAGGGATTTACTCCTTACTTTTGAGGCAAGCAAGAAATTGCACCCCGGACTAATGTATCTTTAGCGATTCCAGTTTCTCTGCAACTTGTTTAGCGGACGGGTTAGTCATTGCGGTTCCGTCGGCAAAAACCAGGGTTGGAACGGTGCGATTTCCGCCATTAACAGTCTCCACAATCTCTGCCGTACCGGGCACTTCCTCTATATTAATTTCGTTAAAGGTTATATTTAGTTCAGCCAGTTGATTCTTGAGGCGGGTGCAATATCCGCACCACGTTGTGGAATACATTGTAAAAGACATGCCCAAATATTAAACTATTGGTGCAAATTCCGCACCTTTGGACGATGCTCTGGATGGGAGCCCTATAG
>SESB01001371.1_pt1 | contig 16024 bp, 18 predicted proteins | sample 3171441 | NCBI WGS metagenome assembly SESB01 (sample SAMN06051867, study PRJNA518727) | freshwater metagenome | biome: subpolar coniferous forest; feature: holomictic lake; material: water; isolation source: holomictic Lake 227, 6 m depth | place: Canada: near Kenora, Ontario | collected...
CGTCCTGTCCTATCAAGTCTTTTCATAAGGAGCAACAGTGGCTACCTATTCCAAACTCATTCTTTCGGGATCAACCGACGGGCGAGCAATCAAAGTCGCAGCGACCGCAACGGCTGGCACCCTCATTCACACGGGATCGACTACTGCGGCCACGATCGACGAGGTGTGGCTTTACGCACAGAACACCGACACGACCGCGCGCAAACTCACTATCGAATGGGGTGGCGTTTCAGCCCCCGACGATCTGATCGAACTAACAGTCGGTCCTGAGAGTGGTCTCGTTCTCGTCGCTCCCGGTCTCATCATCAAAGGCAACGCCACCGCACTCATCGTGCGAGCGTTCGCTGCCACTGCCAACGTCGTCACGATTCACGGCTACGTCAACCGAATCGCCTGACCATGTTTCCAATGTCTTTGCTTCCTCGGACAAGGAACCCGCGTAGGTGGTTTGTTTCAACTCCCGCAGCGTCATGGACAAACTTCCAACCGTTGTCTCTGTTGCCGTCGCTATGGTTTGATGCGTCGGACACCACCACGATTACATCGTCAAGCGGTTTAGTCAGTCAGTGGAACGACAAGTCAGGAAACGGACTCCATCTAACTCAGGGAACAGGGGCGAATCAGCCAACAACGGGCGTGACAACTCTAAACGGGTTGAACGTCATTGACTTCAGCACAAAGTCAATGACAACCGTGAACAGCGCCTCATCCTTTCCCATTGTCTACTTTTTTGCCGTAGTAAAGTCGCCAGCCAACGCAAGTAATCAAGTCATTGCAGGCGTAGGTGACAATGCCGCAGGGAACGACCCGTATTTGCGATGGTCTGTTCTGCATCGACCAAATCAAGGTTTTGAATCGCGACTAAACGGCGCACCCTACGCTAGTGCATACAGTTCTTGGAACGCAGCAAACTGGCAAGTATTTCGTTTGGAATCCCTAGATGCCGACGGTTACATCGGACGAATCAGAATCATGGACGGCGCAGGCCCCATATCTCTGACATACCCAAACGCTCTTCCCTTGCGTGTCGGAGCAAGATTGCAGGGGGTGGAATCTATGGTGAATGGGTCAATTGCCGAGATTCTGATTTTCAACCGTCGCCTCAATGAGGTTGAGAAAGACTTGGTACTTACCTACTTCAATACCAAATGGGCGATCTACTGATGTTCTATCTTTGGACCTCCCACACCGACTTTGACGCATGGCACACAACCGTCTGCGAAGCCCTCGGCATTCCCCACCCGAACCGCAACGCCGCCACTGGCGAACTCGATGTCGACGCTCAGTGGACGACCGCATACACCGAAGTCACTGAAGTCGCTGGGGACGATTGGCGTGCCTATGTCGAAGACGAGATTGCCGCACAGTTCCCCGATGGCCTCGGCACACCGTCCGATCCGCCCCCGTACGACCCATTCCCCGAGGAGTCCTAACCATGTCAATCCCACTCAGTGACGATGCCAAACGAGCATTGATCGAACAGCGTCTACAAGCCTTCGCCATCGATTCGTTTGGTCACGAAATGAATAAGCAAATTGCTATCGATAATGACGATACCGAGGCAGTCACCGCTGCTGATGAAGCAATTGCTACGATCGCCGCAGCGACTGCCGCCTATCAGGCAGAACTTGACGTACTAACACCTATTTCTAATAATGAATTACCCGCATAGGATCAATAAATGGATATTGATATCGATCTTCAGGCCGTAATTGAGGAACTTCTGGATAGGAATAAACAACTTATTCTGGAGAATATCATTCTTAGAAAGGCCCTTGAGCGGGTTCAGGGGTCCAATAGCACCTCTTACGAAGAACCAGAGCACCATAAGGTACTATAGGTGTATGACCACACTGGCAGAGGTATCGTCTGTAGCCCGCAAACTTAGTAGAGATTTCGGAACCTTTTTCGAAATCAACTTTGCGACCACAGGGGCTACTCTCCGCCTACCCCACCCTCTAGTAGAGCCTTCTTCTGTTTCTGTAATCAATAACACGGATGCTTCTGACGTTACTGACTTCGTAGTTAATGCCCGTGGGGGCCTTATCAAGATCCCCAATCCGTCCCAATATGAGGACGGAGTGTATGTATCAGGTATGTACTATCAGTGGTTCCTTGACGAGGACCTTGACTTTTTTTCGCAAGTAATCGTCTCCGAGCATATGCATCATCGCCCCGGAACGGACCTACAGTCCATCGTGGGTGTTGAGGTTGAAGTAATGGGTATCGGTGCTCTTGTCGGGGCGCTTTGGTCGCTGCTTGCCGAGTTCGCAACTGATATTGATATTTCATCACCAGAGGGTATGAATATCCCGGCTCACCAACGGTTTCAGCAGGTACAGACTCTTATTCAGTATTGGGAAAAGCGCTATGAAGAAAAGGCCGCCATGCTCAATGTCGGCCTCAAGAGGATCGAAATGCATACGCTCCGTCGTATTACCCGACTTACAGGCCGCTATGCCCCGCTGTATCGTGGTCGTGAAATCGATAATCCTCGCCCGCCGATCCGTATTCGCCCAATGATCGACCCCGGTGAGTCAGCACCTTTTGAGGATGAGGAATCATTCTGGGGTTCTCAAGATCCTAATATGCAGACCGAGTCTTACGATCTAGGATATGGGGGCTGGGGTTCGATTGGTACCGGTGGTATCGGATGATTGATACTCGCCGTGAAACCAACCATATCTATAAGGAACTATCCCGATATCAGAACAAGATGGGCGAAGGTCTTATCTGGTTCAAGTTCGATGTGGACTCGTCATATGACGATGTCTACGATGAGGGCGGCAAGAACTATCTTCCCGGTATCGCTGTCCCAGTTCTGTGGATTGATCAGATCGAAGATACAGAGACTTATGGCCCTGAAGGCCGTCGTGCCACCCAACGCATTCGATTCGCCTGCTCTGCTCGTACTATCAATGAAACAGGTATCGGAGCGACCGAAGCCCATGGTGGGCGTATTTGGGACGAGAAGCCCTCTGGTAAGCCGTGGTGGGATGACCGCCTAAACGACATTCTTTACTACGACGGTAGATACTACGAAATTAGCAACTTCCAGATCAAAGGCCGTGCTCGTCAGGATGTAATTGTCGGGGTTTCCGGTATTGAGACTCAACCTGAAGACGAACGAGTGTTCGATCTTTTTCCCAATCTTTCACCCCCAACAACTCCCCCTGTTTGACGGAGATATTTAAATGACTGAACCTATTCCCGTTTCCGGCTATGGCGATGCCAACTGGGTCGATCTTAGTGATAACTGGCGTGACGCCGATGCCACATGGCTCCAAGAGCGATCAGTCGTTCGTATTGACGTAGCGAACATGAGTACGGCTACCCCTACGTCGGCCGGGGTGGCAAACTTTACTAACGGTCGTGTGTTCTTTAATGATAATAATGACTCTCTTATCATCAGCACATCATCAACATCTCCGTACTCTTTCAAAACTATTACTTCTTCGAACTACCTGACTATCAAGGACGGGTCTTCCACTTCGGAATTGAAAGCATCTGCCGCCTCCGATGGAACTGGTATTTCCATAAATAACTCTACTGGCGCTGTAAGTATCGGAGCAGTGAGCCTTACATCTACCCTCGCCGTTACCGGTACCGTAACTCTTAGTGGATACCTGACTTCCCTTAAGGCCGGATCAGCAGGATCTATCAGCACATCTTCTTCGGGATTCATCGTCAACACTTCAGGTGCTAACCCTGTCACTATTACTAGTTCTACCGCTATTAATACAGCGACTACTTTGGAGATCGGAAGCCCAACAAAGATTACCGGTAGCCTTCTTACTACATCTGGCATCACATCAGGTGCCGGTTTGACTGTATCTTCCGGTACATCTGCCCTATCTGCCGTTACCGTCTCTAGCACCCTTGGGGTTACGGGGGCTACAACTGCTGCTGCTATTACGGCCAGCGGCGTAGTCACGGCTAATGGCACTATCGTTGTTGGAGGAACAAACCCTTCAGTACTTTCAGCGACTGGTAAGGACTTGCTCCTTAATTCGGCATCGGGTCAGTCTGTCCGCACTACATCTAATTTCTACTATGGAACTTCGGGAACTACCACTAAGAATGCTTGGGTTATTTATCAGGCCACAGGCACTCCTACTGTCGGTGACTATCCCGAAGGGACTATCTGGATTTCCTGATGGCCTTTAAGATCAAGAAGCAGACATCTGATACTTCATGGACTACCCCTGACGCTGGCACTATTCGTGTAAAAAGCGATGGGGAGTGGAAGCAGGCTATTAAAGTAAATATAAAGCAGGGTGGTATTTGGGTAGATAGTGGATACGTTTCTTATCCCAATCCAGCCACTTCATTTGCTGGTAGTGGGGGTAATGGGGACAACAAAACCGTTACCTTTACTTGGACTGCTCCTTCTGCTGGCCCTACCCCCACTGGGTATATCCTGAAGGTATATTCAACCGCCACTGCCACTACCCCCATTGCAACAAAAACTGTCGGGGCAGTAGGTACTACTACGTACGCATTTGCCGCCGCTAATACCGATTACTGGGTTAGCCTATTTACTACTTTTACTTCCGGTGGGGTAACTCTAGAATCCCTTACGGCTGCTACTAACTCATCCAGCGGCACGAAACTAAAAGTACGAACAGGTGCTGCTTCTTATCCCTACGACAACTCCCGATGGGGAAGCAACGTAGTTTTTACTGCTGGATACTGGACCCAGTCGGCGTGGCCCGGTGAGCCTTACGGGGACTATACCTACCATGGTAGTAAAGCCTTTGACGATAATACGGGAACCTACTGGACGGGGTCTAGTTGGGCGTGGCCCGGTGGTTCTGATTGGGTAGGATTTACTCTTGGGGCCGGTGGCGCTAGGAGAAAGATTGTTGAACTATACAACCTTCCTTCTGGTAACTATTGTTCAACTGTAAGTCTTGATGAATTTGCTTACCCAAACTTTAACTACACAGGTAGGTATTGGCAGGGAGACTTTGTCTTTGGCTATCAGGTAATCCCTTGCGATTTTGAACTCAGTCCCGGTTCTACTAGGTATTTCCGTCTCTTTTATACCGATCTAGGTTACAACCCAACTCCATATGGTACTTACAGGGTTTTAACTTCCGAAATAAGAGGTGCCTACCAAGACTGGATTACGGACACAGGTACTGTGGCCGCTACTTCTAATACGGTCACTAATGCCTGATAGTCGATCCATATCGCCTTCATAGTGTATTATGGGATCTGGAACTGGCTGAGCGGTTAGTTCCCCCAGAAGAACATCGCCTTGGAGGCTTGGTAGTGGCAGATTCGCTGCACATCGGTGCGGGTTTTTTTGCTGCCTTGGACGCATACGCCCAAGCAGTAAACGAGGCTGTCCGTGAATCGGCTGAACGAACGATGACCAAGGTCCAAGACGATCTCAGGGCGGCTGCTCGTAGGTCTGAGCGCTGGCTTCCTGTAGCCGAGCATATTGAGACGTGGTCTCAGGATGGCAAGTATGTCATCGGAGTACGCAATTCTGATGTTATGTCGGAAGCCATGTCAGCAGAGTATGGCGACCCTGCTAATCCCCCTGTGCCTCTGATCAGATCTCTCACGTTTGGGGGTCAATAATGACTACCACTGAATGGGACTATGATCTCGCTGTAGGGGATGTGGATATCTCCTCTCATACTGGCCTCATTCTCGCTGAGGATGCTGCTCTTAAGGAATATCTTTCCGGCATTACCGTCCCAGATAAGACGGGAATGGTGGACGTGGATGTCTGGTTCCGCTATCCAGAGGGCGAACGTCGAATTAAGTTCCCATTCATTACTATCGACTTTCTTGCTATCAACCCCTCGTATGATCGATGGACTAGTTACCACAAGGTCTACGAAGACTACTGTGAGTTTGAAGATCCGGTATCGGGAGAACTTATCCGCAGCGGTATGTATGTGCCCTCAGTTTCTAGCGCACTTCCTACTAAAGATGTAAGTGGTACCACTTCATACCATATCGATCCATACCTGATGTATACCCTCATGTATCAGGTGACGGTCCATACCCGGTCGGCCATCCACGACCGTTATCTCCTTAGTCGATTTATGACAGACATTCTTCCACCACGCCCGTTCTGGATTGGCGTCGATGCTGACCAGACGTGGCGACGATGTGAAGTTACGGAAATGCAACCTGCTGATACCTCTGAAACTAGTGAGTCAGGCAACAAGCGCATTTTCCGAAAGGTTTATACCCTCTCTATGGATGCTGAGATTCCTCAGAGCAGGGCTTATGAAGTTGAGAAGGCACTTCGGGTTCATGTAGATATCTACAAGGAGAACCCAATTACCTCTCACGAGTCAGGTTCCCACTTGTATAACGATACACATACAATTGCGGAACCGGTAACTGTTGAACCGCCGTCAGGCTCGTAGAAGTATGTTCTATACTAATCAAATTTCCCTAACACTTATCTCCCTAGGAGCCTAAAATGCCTTTTGATTATCGAAAGCCGGGTGTGTACGTAGAAGAATCGCTGCTGGTTAACAGCGCCGATACTGCATCTGCCACCTCTGTCGCCCTCTTCGTCGGTGCCGCTGGAACTGGTTCCGTCGACGCCCCTATTCGTTGCGATACATGGTCGGACTATGTACTCAACTTTGGTAACTTTGACGACATCACCAACCCCATTACTGGCACTAAGAGTGCAACGACATACCTTCCATATGCCGTGTATTCATATTTCCAGAACGGTGGACGGCCCTGTTATGTCTCTCGTGTTACAGGTTCAAGTGCTGGTACTTCGGCCTCATATGTAGTTACTGGTACTAGCACTAACACTACTTCTACTCGGACTGCTTCTGTTTCCAACAAGATTCTTACAAGCGGTACGGCGACCCTGACCACATCAGCCGCTCATGGTTTTGCTATTAGCGATACGGTTGCTATCACAGGAGTCGATACGACATTCAATGGTACTAATAAGACCATTACCGCTGTCGGAACCAACACCTTTAGTTACGCTATCGCTGATCGTACCGCCACAGTTTCTAAGAAGGCTCTTGCTAGCAACGTAGTGACTATCACGACTGCTGCTGCTCATGCTTTCCTAGTCGGTGACAAGGTAACCCTTGCAGGTGGAACGCTGGGTAGCCCCTTCGTAATTACTGATGCGACGATCACCGCTACTCCTACTACCACTACTTTCCGGTATTCGATCACTGGTACCAACGCTGACGTAGCAGAAACCACATCTACTGGTACGGCTACTGTTAGCAACGTCGCCACTACAGCAGTGTCCCCAGTGGGAACGGCAGTAGCGACTCGTGTCACTACTCACACCAGCCCATTCACTGTAAGGTCCGTTAGCGTAGGTACCTCAGGTAATGACCTCGGTATTACTATTACGACTGTCGATTCTGCAAACAATGTGTTTAATGTGATCGTCTACAAGTCTGGTATTGAAGTTGAGCGATTCCAGTACCTTTCTATGACCGGCACTGTTTCCGGTACACGACGTGCTGATACAGCAATCAATGACCCATACTCTGGTTCTACCCTGATCAGATTGTCACTTTTTGACCCAGATATCGTCCCTAGTGCTATTTCCGTAGTTACTAACCTTACGTCCGGTACTGACCCGTCGCTGCCCAGTAGTTCTGATTATCCCTCAGATGCACAAAGTGCAATTGCTAAAATAGAGGGGCCAGTCATTATCAATCTGGTCGGCTACACGACGGATCGCAATAGCACTGATGCATACGTTACTCCCGGTACTGTTTCATCCTCTACGTTTCCCGACCGAGGAGACCTGTTCATTATCAATGACGGTGCTCCTCCTCGTACATATGGTCAAACGTCTACGCAATATAAGTCACAGATCAATTCGGCTCTCGGCCAGAATTCCGGTGACTCATATGTGGCGTCGTTTACCCCGTGGATTATTATTGCAAACCCCAAGCAGGCCGGAGCCACTATCACTGTTCCTCCGGGCGGCGCTATTGCAGGCGTTATGAGTCGAATCGATAGCACTATCGGAGTGTTCCGTGCTCCGGCTGGGCTTGTGGCATCGATTTCAAACGCCGTCGGTGTGGATACTAAATACACCGATACCGAACTGGGTGATCTCAACTCATCCAATATCAACGTCATTCGTCCAGTTGCTGGTGCCGGTATCGCAATCATGGGTGCCCGTACTCGTAAAGTTTATGGCGCTGATCGATACATTTCGGCCCGACGAACGCTGATTTACATCAAGGAAAGCATGCGTCGTTCAACGCAGTTCGCTCTCTTTGAGAACAATGATCAGCGTCTGTGGACTCAACTCCGTATGACCGCTGAACGACTGCTCCGTCCCCTTTGGGAAGCCGGTGGCCTTCGTGGTAATAATGCGGCTGAGGCGTACTACATCAAGTGCGATGCGACTCTCAATACCCCAGCGGTTATCGCTGCCGGTGAGGTTCGTATGGAAATTGGTGTCGCTCTTGAGTACCCCGCAGAATTCATCGTGATCCGTGTTACCCAATTCGAAAGCGGTGGATTTACCGCTCAAGTTCAGCCACAAGGTTGAGGAGGAAATAGATAATGGCCGGTACAACCATGTCAGAGCGGACTAGGCAGTATGCCGATCCGCTCCGTAATTTTAAGTTTCAGGTAGAAATCTTCCATTACACTGATGGCCTTCAGAAGGGCATCGGCTCCATGGGATTCACCTCGGTAGATGGACTTAATATGTCTACCGAAATGATTCCTTACCGTGAAGGTGGATGGAACACGAACCCGCACAAGATGCCGGGAATGACTGACTTTTCGCCAGTCACCCTTTCGTCTGGTGTTTTCTACCAGAAGCCCGGTATGTGGAACCTCGCTAAGCAGATGTTCGCTGTTCAGTGGGGTAACGGAACTATCGACATGAATAGCGACTATCGCTTTGATATGTTGATCCGAGTGTTTGATCACCCAGTTACCAAGGGTGATGGCGCTGCGGTTAAGGGTGATACCAACGGAGCAGTTCTTGCGTTCCAGTTGTACAACGCTTGGGTAGCCAACGTGGCTTTCTCAGGACTCAACGCTATGGACAACGCAATTCTTGTGTCTCAGATGACCATCCACCACGAAGGCCTTGATGTCTTCTGGGGTCAGTCTGAGGTTACCAACGGTGTTGGTAGCAGTACTCTTACTATCTGATAATCAATCCATACTCCCACTAATAGGAGAATAAATCGTGTCATTTGTAGATATTGAAAATGGAGATTCGCAGTTCGTCAAAGAACGGGATCTTCAGGAAGCGCAAAAGGTAGTGGCTGGCAGCATCCCCCTTATTGAGGCTGCTCCCTCGCTTCTTTTTGATCTACCTCGGGGTAGGTTTAATGCGACCAAGTGGGAAACCGAAGTTGAACTACGTGAACTCACGGGGGCCGACGAAGAGGCTTTGGCAAGGTTCAACGACACTGCCGACTTCTTCGATGGAGTTTTGGTGTACGGGACGGCTCGGATCGGCTCGGTCCAACTGACCGATCTGAGTTTTCCCGAACGCCAATCTATCCTCGCTGAATTACTAATCGGTGAACGTGAACAACTGTTCATCAATATCGCCCGTGTTACCTATGGTAACGAAAAGGACATTTATCACACATGTCCGTCTTGCGGTAACGAGGCCGAGACAACTGTTCTCATCTCGGAAGATATTGAGATGCCGATCATGGAAAATCCTTACACGTTGGTTAATACCATGCTGACATCTAAGGGAGATACTCTTACTTACAGGCTCGCAGTCGGATCTGACCAGATGGCTCTGCTAAAGAAGAAAAACTCCAGTGCGGCTGAGCAAACTAGCCTTATGATCAGCCAGTGTGTAATTAAATTGAACGACAAGCCTGTTATTGATCCTGTAGGCATGTCCCGAGGATTAAGCATGGGTGATCGACGCAAGTTGATGGACCGTCTAGTGGAGGATCAGCCCAGCCCGGACATGAGCCTCACTATGCCCTGTATCAATTGTGGATTTGAACTGACGCTGCCGCTTTCATGGGGCGACATTTTTCGTCCTTAATAGAAGTTCCCTATATTTAGAATACGACCTTATCTCTAAGGAATATCCGGGCTGGAACCTTACTGAGATAAGAAGTCTCACTAAATGTGAGAGAAATTACTGGCTTAGTTTATTGAAGTGGAGACGAGATAATGGCTGATCCAAAACTCAATGAACTTACAAACGAAGCCAAAGGTCTTAATAAGGAACTGTCGAACCTCAAGAAACTTCTTGGGGAATTCGGCACGTCCACAGGTCAGTTTAAAAATGCCTTCAACACGGTTACTTCTAGTCTTAAAAGCACATCTCAGGCTGCCAAGGAAACTACTGCATCTACCCAAGGCTCACCCTCCCAAAGCACTACTTCCAGCGGTAAGCCTGCACTAGGTTCAGTTTCCAAAATTGACTCTGTTTGGTCTAAAGGTAAGGCTGCTTTGGCTGGTTTTGACGCTGGAGCAACTGCACGTCAGGAGGGTGGATCTTGGGGACAGGCTGCTGGTGCTGCTCGTAACGCTGCTAGTTATTCACATCTTCCCCCTCCTCCCGCCGGGGGTGGCGGTGGTGGAATGTTTGGCGGTGGCGGTGGCGGTGGTATCAGTTCAATGCTTAGTGGAGGCGGCGGTGGCGGTATTGGGGCCGCTATCAACCTAGTTAAAAAGGCTTCCGATGTATACGGGTCTATCACTGCTGGTGGTCTCCAGTTCGCCTATAACCGTATCGAAGGACCTACTGGTAATAGGAATGCCGTACTTGGCTTAGCGCAAGCGCTTAGTCCTAATGCTGGCATGATGGGCATGAGTACTGAAGGGCTGCTTACTGGGCTAGCCCAACGAACCCCTGTTCTTGGTTCTAACCAAGACATCGTCAGCACTATTCTTTCCGGTCAATCCGTTGGCGCATTTATGAACGGATCGAAAGCCTCTAAAGAGTCAGGTATTCCGGGTCGATCAGGATTCTTTGAATCTGTACGGCAAGCACAACTTCTTACTCCGGGTGTCGGCGCAGGTCAGATAGCCAGTACGATTTCTAATTATATTGGTAATACTCAGTCTCAGCAGATGGGTCAATACTTAGGCCAAGGCGCTTTTACCATGGTAGGTAAAGGCGGTAGTTATAAGAGCCTTGCCGAGTGGGCTGAATCGATTCTTAAGTTTTTATCTGAACAACGGCCCGGAAAAGCACAAGGGTCTAAGTTCGGTAAAGACGAACTTATGTCTCAGAATTTTCCCGGATCGAACATCAATGCATGGTTCCGCATGATGGGTGTTCCTCAAGACATGGTCGATTACTGGTGGCAGTATGCTCTAGCCAATGCCGGTCAGACTAATCCTATTACGCAGCAACTTCTATCTAAGGGCAATGACTCTCAGACTGAAGTAATGCAGGCGAATATTGATAGGGTTCGTGGGAAGGATCTCGGATACGAACGTCTTCGGAGCGTAACTCAGGGTACTCGCAGAGATTATCTTATGGGCACTCAGATGTACGGAATGTATAACGCACGAGAATCGGCAGACCGTCGATTTAATGTGGGTATGCAGGCAGCAGATCTCACTATTGGTAACTTGGCGCGCACTACTAATGCTGGTGCGGCTATGGCATTGTTCCCAACGCCGATTATGGAAATGCTTATGCCGATTATTACAAAGTTGGCTTCATCGCCAATTGGAACGGCACTCAGCGGTATTGGAAATATCCAAAGTTTAATCTCAGGATTAAATCCATTTGGCGACCCTATTGGCGACCCAGTAGGGGATTATGGACCTACTGGAAGTACAAGTACCCGCCACCTCAGTCCTGACCTCGCCAAGAAGGTCAATGCAATGATGAGTGCTAATCCCCGTCTGAAGATCTCTTCCGGCTATAGGGATACCGTTACTCAAAACAGATTGCATTCCAAAGGTGTAGGACGTGTAGGTCCCGCTTCTAAAAGTGCTCATACCCGCGGGTGGGCGGCCGATATTGGACCGACCAGTGAACTCGGATGGGTACAAGCAAACGCCGGTAAGTTTGGTCTACAGACGGCAGCAAACGCCGGGGAACCTTGGCATGTCCAATCTGAAGGAACTATGCCGGTTGGCGATATATTCTCCGGCCTGATGGGCGGTCTTACTGACATGGCCTCAATGTCGGTGCTAGGTCCTTTCCAGAATATGGTGTCCGGTGGTCTAGATGGAGGGAGTGGGGGATTATCCTCACTTCTTAAGAATTTTATCTCGGGGGGAAATCTTTCAGATCTTATCGATAACGCTATTAGTATGTTTATTAAACTAATGACCGCCCCGCTTAGTGGTCTTGCTAACGTCTTCGGCAAGTTAAATATGTCGAAGAATGATCTTAATAATCTTATTGATAAACCTTCGTCGGTTAAAGTCAATGTAAGCAAGTATGCCGGGTTTACTCCTAGTACAAATGAAGCAATAACCGGTAAGAACGCTCCTCCCATTTTTGGTGATCCAATTTCAATGGCTTCCCAAACCGCTCCTACTATCCATGCCAGAATGGATTCTCCTATCATTTTCAAAACGGAGATCACATTAAGCGGTAGCGCAGGTAATAGTCCTGTCGACGCACAAAGGGCTGCAACTACTATCGCAGACCACCTTGAGTCGGAACTCGCCCGAAGGGCATGGAGAAAGTCCTAATGCCTTCATATGTAGAGAACAACAACTACAGAAACCTAGGCGTATCGCGAAATAGTAATGCTGAGTCTCGTGTATCTATATTAAATAACGTCTTAGACGTTATATCTGAATACCAATACGGTCTAGAGCGGCTTGCATCGTCTAACCAAGGTCTATCTAACCCTCCGTTCAAATTAACTTCCAATAGCAATCATCTGATCAGCGGGATGGGTATTAAGGATTCAAGAATCCTTCGGGGATATATCAGGCGGGCCTCTATAGATGCCTCAGATCCTACAAGTAATCAGCGGTTGTATTTCATGTACAACCCTGAGAGCATTGAGCGTAACTATATGGCTTACTTGGACCAACAGGCTTTAGACCCATATAACGCTCTATTTGGATCTAACAACATGACTGCACCGCCGGGAATCCTTGATTTCTCTTTCGAACTATTGTTCGATAGGCAATTGGAAGTTGCTACGAATGCAAACCACCCCGGCACAAAAGTGGACTACGACTATTTCGATCTAGTAGTTCGTGGTGTTGTAAACGATGTAGATAACAGCGGTAATGCTATCCCAGACAATGGGATTATGATGATCAATCCTAGGAACATTGCTGTGGTGTTCGGTCCTGAACTAACTGTTCATGGCCGTCCTTACAATGCTTCGGTTAGATTTGAAAAGTTTAATAACAAGATGACTCCTATTAGAATGTCTATCTCTATTACTATGAAGGCTTTTTATATCGGGCCTATCCAGACATTGCCGAACTATAACGAGTTCACATCGGAGGGCGTTTTTAGTGCGACTATTCCGTATGACGAAAGTTTGTCGTATCAAGCCAATTACGTAGACGTTCAAGACGCAGATTTAGTAGACACTGTTTCCAATGGGAATACAGTAAATGCTAATTTCTCAGGGTCTTTTAGTAGTAACAGCGGACCTAATAATGGGTACAACGGTCCACCGGGAGTTAGGCCCGGTGATATTCCTCAAGGACCGTTTCCGTTAAGGGTTATTCGACAGGGAAGTACTATGGTTAGTTCTAGTGTTGCACCTGTACAACTATCAGAGCAGCAGGTACTAGAACTACTACTCGCTCAGGATTGCCCAATTGAAGGAGCGACTTTCCTTTGGGCGCTTGCTAAAAGGGAAAGCAGTTTTGTTGCTAATGCGGCTGGTGTAAATAGTAACGGAACTATGGATGTTGGAATTTGGCAAATAAATCAATGTAACTGGGGTGGTCTATCTGCTGAACAGATTACCGATCCTTGGACGAATGTAAGTATTGCTATGAAATTGTCTAATAACGGGACACGCTTTGTCCCTTGGCAACTATCAGTCAACTACAGCACAGAGGACGGATCTCACCTAAATGGAGTAAACATGGACGAGGCTAGGTCTTTCGTCGCCGCCAACACTCCGCAGATTCCTAGGTTCGTTGGATGACTACTAATAACTATACGACTACTAATGAGTTCGTACCTACGCAGGTAGTTAGCGATCCCAATGGCCGCTCCTCATCCAACCCTGATCTCGCATTTGATACGCTCATAACTAGTGAGAAGAACTTTTCAAACCTGTTAAAGCGACATGCTTATGAGCGCCTTAACGACAGCAGGTTGGCTAAGTCTAATCCACAATTTAATACTGGAAGCGCTGGACGGCTTACCTCGTTGATAGACAGTGGTACCGGTGGTAATACAGCACAAATATCTCGTGGATATATTCGTAGGAGTAATATCAATTCTACTGATCCTACGGATGGTTACCGCCTGTACTTCATGTACAACCCTGAGAACATTCAAAGGGATTACGTCGCCTACATTGAACAACAGGCACTAGACCCATTTAACACAATTTATGGGGCGAATAACTTGGTCGCCCCTCCGGGTATCCTGAACTTCCAGTTCAGTCTATTTTTTGATCGGCAAACTGAGAACGCTAACGGGTCTATGCCTCGTGGTGTTCTTGAGGACTATGACTATTTTGATTTAGTAGTTCGTGGGGTTATTCCCGGTGAGCAAACTAATCCCATTCAGGATAACGGGATTATGATGATCAATCCTAGAAATATAACTGTCGTGTTTAGTCCACAGTTATCTGTACAAGGTAGAGCCTTTAGGGCCTCCGTTCAGTATCAAAAGTTTGACCATAAGATGACCCCCACTCGGATGGTCATAACTTTATCTATGACGGTATTTTATTTCGGACCTATTAAGGAAGATTTTAGTTTCTCTAGTACTCAAGATGCTGGGACTTTTGAAGCCACTATTCCGTACGACGAAAACCTTCAATACGAAGTCACATACACTGACGTACAAGAAGCGTCTCTCATTGACGATGTCAACCTTATAAACGCATCTACCGGAGTCAACAATGCTCGTGGAGCAATAAATAGCATTAGGGCCAATATCGGTCCATTGAACGGAAGTGCCCGAGAGAGAGCACTTCAGGCTGCTATGAGCCTAGGTAACTCAACAGTTCAGTATGATCAAGTACGACCCATTGATACGGGCGACAATCCGGCGTACCTTGATTGCTCAGGATTAGTTATCTGGGCGTATGGGAAGGCCGGTGCCTTAGAGGCAATTGGTCAATCCGCTGGGTATGGGTACACAGGAAGTTTGTTAGATAAGGCATTTGAGTTAGGAACTGTGATTGCTGGGAAAGGTACGCTTGCTCCCTTCAATGATGATTTCATTGCTAACTATCTTCAGCCGGGGGATCTTATTCTCAGCAGAGAAATCCATGTGGCCTTTGTGAAGGAAGTAAGAGACGGAGTGGTTTATACATACGAGTCAACACCCCCTTGGCGTACGCCCGGTGCGGGAGGTCCTAGTAGTCTAAACTTTAGTTTTGGCGCTATTTACGGAAGCCCTAATAATCACACCCACGCAATTAGACCTGCCGGAGCAGGTAACGACACGTTCCTTAATGTTGGGACTTTAGGACTGAGAGTTTGAGATGATTACCAACGACTCTAGATACATGGATGCTGCACACGAAATAGCGGTAACTCATACGTATGACGATTTATCCCGTGTTGAGTACAACTCAGATAATACATCTGTATTCAATGACGTATCCCGTGATACGACTTACCTACTCACTACTGGATTTTCTATCTCCCCTCCCAAGCAGTACATGGTTAAAGAGACAGACAATATTCAATTCCTATCCTATAAAAGCCAACGAGACCCAACTAGATGGTGGGTACTGGCGAACGCTAATCCTCAAATCCGACACCCATTCGATCTGTCAATGGGTGACATGATCCATCTCCCTGAGTGACTCCATGGTAGTAGCAGTAAATAACGCCGCACTTAATTCCATACAGCAAATCCTGATCTCTGATATAGAAATCAAGGGGGAGTTGCTTAACCTTACCTCTTCAGAATTGA
>SESB01001372.1_pt1 | contig 16022 bp, 8 predicted proteins | sample 3171441 | NCBI WGS metagenome assembly SESB01 (sample SAMN06051867, study PRJNA518727) | freshwater metagenome | biome: subpolar coniferous forest; feature: holomictic lake; material: water; isolation source: holomictic Lake 227, 6 m depth | place: Canada: near Kenora, Ontario | collected 2014-07-08...
AACCCCATCGATCTGGCCGCCTCGATGCGCGCCCCGGTGCTTGGCTTGTATGGCGGTAGCGACAGCGGCATCCCGCTTGATACTCTTGACAAGATGAAAGCGGTATTGGCCACCGGCACGGCAGCTTCAAAAGCGGCCCAGTTTGTGGTGTACCCTGACACCCCGCATGCTTTTCATGCCGATTACCGACCCAGTTTCCGTCAAGGCCCGGCTGAAGATGGCTGGCAGCGTTGCCTGGCTTGGTTCAAGGCCCATGGCGTAGCTTAGAAGAGCGATCGCCTAAAATCAACTCAAGCCGCCATGGGGCGGATTTTTTAATAAAATAGGGGTCTAGCCCCCGTCGAATATGCGTAACCAGCTATGACTTTAATAGCAATTGTGATGGGCACCTTAGCCGCCGGTATTGGTAGCGTGTGGCTGGCCGCGCTGCTGGGCTTTGGCGTGTTGGCGCGCTACACCCAGCACATGCTGAGTCTGGCGGCTGGTGCACTGCTGGCCACGGCCTTCATGCACTTGCTGCCCGAAGCGTTCGAGAGCCAGGCCAGTGCGGATGATTTATTCATGACGCTGCTGGTAGGGCTGGTATTTTTCTTTCTGCTGGACAAAGCCGAGTTGTGGCACCACGGGCACGAGCATCACCATCAACATGAAGCGTTGCCAGCGCATGACAATCATCCTGATCACGCCCATGCGCACACCCACCAAGCCGGCACCTGGGCCGTGTTGACCGGCGACAGCGTCCATTGCTTTGGCGATGGTGTGCTGATCGCTTCCGCATTTGTGGCCGATCTGCGCCTGGGTGTGATTGCCTCGTTGGCTGTGTTGGCGCACGAAGTACCGCACCACATGGGCGATTTAATGGTGTTGAGAGCCAGTACCAGCAACAAGCGGGCTGCTTTACTAAAAGTTACGCTGGCTGGCGCCGTTACCACTCTGGGCGGCTTGGTAGGGTATTGGCTGGTGGACCAATTACAAGACTTTTTGCCCTATTTTCTGGTGGTGGCCAGCAGTAGTTTCATGTATGTCGCCTTGGCGGACTTGATTCCGCAGTTGCAAAAACGTTTGTCGGCGCCTGAAACTGCTTCGCAGATTGCTTGGCTACTGGCAGGCATTGCGCTAGTGACCACGGTGAGTAGCTTGGCGCACGCACATTAAACGATTGTGTGATTTGCTTGGGCGCTCTGACGCAAGTCATGAAGTGAAGATATTATTGTTCTAATGATGAAAATGAACAAAGAGCAAATATGAGCGCGTTGAAAATATTGAACATCTGTATTTTGGGTTTCGGCTTGGCCTCGGTCATTGCGATGGTGGGGTTTGCCTTGGTCTACAGCGGTGGCATTAATGTTAAAAACAGCAAAAAATCATCCGCGTTGGGAGCTACCCTGCTGGCTGCTTGCGGCATGTGGTTGACTGGGCACTTCAGCCTTGGACCTCGTCATGAAGGTTTCGATCTGGTCATTACCTTCTCTGTTCTGTGGTTTTTGTGCTTGTTTGTATTCTGGACGGGCATCGCCATGGGACTTGGTTGGAAGCTCAGACACAAACGGGGTCATGACAGTGATTTTGGGCACAGTTCCATGCTGTCGATGCAATTTATAGATACACACTTGCACGAGTCCCTTGGCAAGCACCCCCCGAATTTTCAGGAAACTGAGATATTGCTGGTCAAACAACCCGCGCACATCAACCCGGATGGATCAAGCTCACCTGCAACACGCGAGGGCGATATCAAAATACCTGTAACACGACATAACGGGTAAAAATCCCGAATTCTGCCTGTTGGAGCTTGGTTTTTGAGTCTTTACGTCTGTAAAGTTAATTCAGATCATCTTTGAACCTAGGAGATGAGATGTTCAATTGTGGAAACAATTGGATACAAACAACGGCGACCGCGGTTCTTTTTTTTGAAAATCATTCTCATTTATGAGGATAAACTGCTTTACAAATCTTTTTAATCAGATAGCTTGATGCACGACATCAAAACCCCACAGGAATGAATGGAGTAGTTGATGAAGAACAAAGCGACTGCCAGTAACGGCTGCGTTTCGTGGCCACAAGGCAGAGACGCTTTGGACAGTGTGTGTCAATCAGGTAATAAGTTGTTTGCTGCAATGCGAACTTTGTTTGCATTGTTGGCTTTTGCTCTGCTCCAACTAAGTGCTGTTAATCTGGCGCAAGCGCAGCAGCCAGGTACAACGTTTGATCACCTGAGCACCGGTTTTGTTCTCAGTGGTCCGCACGAGTTCATCCGTTGCGAGACTTGCCACATCAACGGCGTCTTCAAAGGCACGCCAAAGGATTGCGCAACCTGCCACGTTCAAAACAACCCGCGTGGAGCGATTGCCAAGCCAGTCAATCACATTCCGGGTACAGCTGCTTGCGATACCTGCCATGCCGCATCTTCTACGAGCTTTGCAGGCGTTGTTTTTAGCCATGTGAATGTGCAGGAAGCGACTTGCCTGAGTTGCCATAACGGCAATTTTGATACGGTAAAGGGTAAGCCGGTCTCTCACATTCCTACCAATTTGAGTTGTGGCGCTTGCCATAACACCACCGGTTTTATGCCTGCGATCAAGTTCGATCACACAATTCTCAACACGGGAACCTTTGCCTGCGCTTCTTGCCATGACAACTTGCGTGCCAAGGGAATGCCCAGCGGGCACTTGCCCAATGCGGCCGCAGTCGGCTGCGATACCTGCCATCAAGCATCTAAGACAAACGGGTTCACATCGTTTGGTGGAGGGCTGATGAGCCACAAAAACATAGTTTCTGGATGCGAAGCATGTCATGGACCCAATGTTGTTTCCAGTAGTTTTTATGGTGTGAGCAGCATCGTAGTGATGCCCTCCAGCAGCAGTCCTGGCCCCAATTCACATTTGCCAACAACAACCAAATGCGAAAGTTGCCATTTAAGTAGTACACCTTCTGGAACGATGTCGCCTATGGCCCTTAAAACAACGGGTCCAGGAACGGGTTTCCAGTTGCCTGCGCCGACAGCAGCCATGATTCACGGTGGGTCAACCGGTAATTGCGCTTCGTGTCATGAAGCTAATGCCGTTTGGTTGGGTGTAGATATGCCAAATTACGCGATAAACGGTAATTTGGGCTTCCAGACGCGTCCGCAAAATGCGCCTGGTCAATTCAATGTGGCAGATCCGTCGCATCCCGGAATAAATAGTGGCGATTGTGCTCAGTGCCACGCCGGATATTCTTTTGATCCGAACAACATCATCAAGCCTGGCAACCATATTCCTACCGCAGCAGCCTGTGGTACGTGCCATATAGGTACTGATTTCTCGGTGATGCCGACAATCACCGCAATTCATGCTAATGGCCCATCGACGACAGACACCAACTGCGCGCAGTGTCACAGCGCCGCAAATGCGGCGAAGTACTCCATGCCCACCATGTTGCCTTCACTCGTTGGTCCATCTGACTCACACGTAGCGCTGGGTGGTCTGGATTGTGTGAGTTGCCACGTGGGGACGGGCTCCAGTATGGCAAGCACGCCGGTCACAACGATAAACGCCAAGTTCAGCGGCTCTGCGTTTGATCACGGCACCACGATGACGACCGGTTGTGCGAGTTGCCACGGTGCGAACATGACGATCACCAACGTGCCAGGCCTGAAGACCTTCACCAACCTGGGAACGGCCAATGCGCTGCACGTGCCTAACCCAAGTGCGTTGGCATGCGAGACCTGCCACGTTGGCAGCGTTCCGTCAGGACAAGTGCCAGCGGCGGGTGCGAGCGGCAGCATGAAGACCTTCGCGGGCGGGCAGTTCAGCCACAGCGGCATCAAGAACAGCTGCGATAGCTGCCACGGAGCCAATCAGGGAAGCCTGTTCCTGAACACGCAAATTGTGGAAATTCCTGCGACCCACGTCCCCTCGAGCAGCACGGTCAACATGGCCAAATGCGAGACCTGCCACATGGGCAGCCTGACGAGTCTGGTGTTGGCGGGCGCCAAGGCGAGCCCGTTGACCGGGCCTGGCACCAAGTTCCAAAACCCGATCCCATTGGGCACCGTGATACACACCGGCGTGACCAGCGGATGTGACAGCTGCCACGAGCAGGGTGCTAACTGGATGGGCATGGGCCTGTATGCGAGAACGAGCACGATATCAAGCGCGACGGGCGCAAGCTATGTGGGCTTTCAGGCGCGACCCTATCCGAATGGAACGGGCTACTCCCTGTCAGCCACCCACCCAGACCGCGCGACCAGTGCCGACTGCGCAAACTGCCATGCCAGCACCACCAGTTTCAGCACGACAGCGGTACCCCTGAATCACATTCCGTACTCGCTGGCGTCGAGCACGACCTGTGCGTCTTGCCACGTACCAGGTGCCAACGGCATTGATTACTCGAAGATGCCCAAGATATCGGACATTCATAAGAATGGACCGACGAGCACGAGCACCAACTGTGCGCAGTGCCACAGCAGTGCGAACGCGTTGAACTTCAACAAGATCAGCACGATGAGTCCGCCGATCGTGTCGGAGAAGAGCGTGACCAGTCACGTGGCGATGGGCGCGCTACAAGATTGTGTGAGCTGCCACGTTGGCGCGAGCACCAACATGGTCAGCGTTAGCAGCCTGTTGGCAACGGACACACCCGCGTTCAGCGGCTCTGCGTTTGATCACGGCACCACGATGACGACCGGTTGTGCGAGTTGCCACGGTGCGAACATGACGATCACCAACGTGCCAGGCCTGAAGACCTTCACCAACCTGGGAACGGCCAATGCGCTGCACGTGCCTAACCCAAGTGCGTTGGCATGCGAGACCTGCCACGTTGGCAGCGTTCCGTCAGGACAAGTGCCAGCGGCGGGTGCGAGCGGCAGCATGAAGACCTTCGCGGGCGGGCAGTTCAGCCACAGCGGCATCAAGAACAGCTGCGATAGCTGCCACGGAGCCAATCAGGGAAGCCTGTTCCTGAACACGCAAATTGTGGAAATTCCTGCGACCCACGTCCCCTCGAGCAGCACGGTCAACATGGCCAAATGCGAGACCTGCCACATGGGCAGCCTGACGAGTCTGGTGTTGGCGGGCGCCAAGGCGAGCCCGTTGACCGGGCCTGGCACCAAGTTCCAAAACCCGATCCCATTGGGCACCGTGATACACACCGGCGTGACCAGCGGATGTGACAGCTGCCACGAGCAGGGTGCTAACTGGATGGGCATGGGCCTGTATGCGAGAACGAGCACGATATCAAGCGCGACGGGCGCAAGCTATGTGGGCTTTCAGGCGCGACCCTATCCGAATGGAACGGGCTACTCCCTGTCAGCCACCCACCCAGACCGCGCGACCAGTGCCGACTGCGCAAACTGCCATTTCAGCACCACCAGTTTTATTGCAGAGGCCAAACCTCTTAACCATATTCCGACGGCCAATGTTTCATGTGCAGCCTGTCATACAGGCAGTGACTATTCTTTGATGCCAGCTAGTAAGATAACTGCAATTCACGCCAATGGGCCTGTACCTACGGCTTCAAACTGTGAGCAGTGCCACAGCGTGGCGAATGCAGCTTATTACGCATTACCTGTTGCTGCATTTACGATTAAGGCGCCGTCAGCTACTCACGTACCACTTAACGGAACTACTAAATGTGAAGTTTGTCACGTAGGAACAGGCACCAGCATTCCGAATGGCACGGTGGTCAATGGGTCGAATTTCTCGACAGCCCTTTACAGTCATAGTGGCATCACAAGTGGGTGTGCTGCCTGCCATGGATCTGCTGGCGCACAAGGGTTTAACGGAATTCCAGCGGCTAACCTTGTTTTTGTTAATCCAGTATCAACGACGCAGGGGCCCAATTCGCACATCCCAGCAAACGCGACAGCAACTTGCGAATCATGTCATTCGAGCGCATCATTGATCCCGGGTGGTTTACTTAGTGTGGCCACCGCTAAAGCTGGTCTTGGGGCTACATCATTTCGGTTGCCTGCACCTACAGGGCTGTCAATTCATGCCAATAGTGGGATGCCTTTGTGTGCAACTTGCCATGAAAAAGCATATCAATGGCTGGGTGTCAGTGCAACTTTTTACACAAGAACCTCCTCAATAGCAGCAGGGCCGAACTTTGTAGGATTTCAAACTCGACCAACTGCAAGCACGACAACCTACGGCCTGATTGATTCTGGTCATGACAGTGGTTCACTGGCTTCAGGTGAATGTTCGCAGTGCCATAGCAGCACGACTGTATTTACTGCAATTGCTAAACCAACCGGGCATGTACCAACAACATTAACCACGTGTTCAACGTGTCATTTGATATCAGGTGACTACTCCTCTGCTGTTGGAAAGCTGGCCACATCAGCGACGATGCATACGGGATTCAGTACGACAAGCGGTTGTATTTCTTGCCACACAAAAGGTGCTGGGACTACAGTAGCGCCATTTGCAGGGTGTTTGACTCAAGCCATTTGCACTTCTCCACCATCCATGATTTACCAACCAACAGTCATGCCTTTGCTGAGTGGTGCGGCTGCTACGACACCTAGTACGTCTACCCACATACCTGTCGCAGGCGTTGCTTGCGAAGGCTGCCACGTGGCAAATAATTTCACAACATTCTTGCTGGCAACACCTAAGTCAGCAATGAACCATACTGTAGTTACAAAACAGACTTGCATGAGTTGTCATGAGTGGGCATACACATGGTACGGAGTTACTATTAAAGTGAGAGACTCGAAAACCCATCACGCTGGACAAGATTGCAATGCCAGTGGCTGCCACTCAACTACAACCTTCAAGAAGATGGCGCTAGGGCGACCCGTCATGCGTGAGGCGTTGCTAAACACGGAGCTAGGTCGCTTGCTTCCAAACCTGCAAATTACACAACCGACTCGCGGCACTCTAGGGACTACATACGAGCATCAAGGCGTAGAGTCAGGTAAGTGCAAAACTTGTCACGATGGTCAGCGGGCCACGGGAATGAGAGCTCGTCATTTGATGGTGACTAACTCATGCGACGCCTGTCATAGAACAACGTCTTGGCTTCCTGCTCAGTTCAGTCACAATGGAATCTCACCAAATACCTGCCAGGTATGTCATAACGGTATGGGTGCGTCACCCAAGCCTGCGGGGCACTTCATAACGCCACGGTCTTGTGATAGCTGCCACAAGACCAATAATTGGCTACTGGCGAACTACTCTCACATGTCACCGTCTTACCGACCGCTGCCTGATAAGCTGTCATGCGTGAGTTGCCACATTTCGAATAGCGAAATTATTCCTAAGCAGATGCGAGCATTGAACCGGATTAAACCAAACCTTGTAGGGCCTTGAATTGCAACGCATTAAACTTTCTATGCTGGTACCAATCAAATCACCCACCTCAGTTCGTCATGGATGGATTGTGAGGCAGCTTATTTTTTGTGCAGGGCTGTATTTCGTATTCTTCTCTGGGTCCGCAACAGCCCAAACCGTTGAAAGCCTGGAATGGGTAGATATATCTGGCCATGCAGTTGCACGCATTACGTTCAATGCGAGTGTCAGGTTTTTGCGCCAATCACCATTAACATCGACGGACTTATCACAAGTAAGTTTTCAGATTGTTGCTGCAGATGAGCCTGTTTTAAATCAGTCCATTGAGGAAGGTAAACGACTCGCAGCAACTATAGGAAAAGTTGGTATTGTTCTGACGTACGCAGCATCCCCAAATCTGCGAACAAAATTGCTAACCTTGAAATTTACAGAAAAAGTTCATGCATCTGTGCGCCAAGGTCCTGGGGCCAGAGCCATAGACATTGATTTCGACGGGGAAAGCAACGATAAAGAAACGTTGACTGGTTCAAACCACATGCCCGCGATGGTTGAAACACCGAGTGACCGTCATTTCGCATTGGTACTGCAAACGTTTTCAGTGGATAAACAAGCGGATATGCCGCGTGTACCGGTTGAATTTCAGGATTACGCTGTATTCACACGTGTATTTGAACAAGACGGCGTTAAGTACTTTGCACTGGCAATTGGTTATTTCCAAACTGAAAAAGATGCTGAGAAAGTACGTCAAAAAGCATTAGATCGATTTCCATCAGCAAGCATTCTTCAGTTGGAAGCCCCGCCTGGTTTGTCGACTGTCGTAAACGTGAGTGACTCACCTTTGGTTCCTGCAGCAGGAGATACCAATACGGGTTCTATTCCTGCTGAGCCAGAAAGTACTTCGCAAGTTAATTCCAGCGCAGAAAATTTATTGATAAAAGGACGACAGGCATTGGCCGAACAGCGTTGGCAAGACGCTGTAGATGCTTTTAACCATGCTTTGTTGCTTCCACCCAATCCGTCATCGCAAGAAACGCAAGAATTGATCGGATCTGCTTGGATGGGTTTAAATCAACCCAATAAAGCACGCATTGAATATCAGCTATACCTCAAGTTGTACCCGCAAGGTGATGGTGCGAAACGTGTTGCACAGCTATTTGCAGCGCTGGGCGGGGGGCTGACGGCCGACGTCAAAACAGGTCTTAAAACTGAGGTGAAACCAGTCCAGCCCAGCTTTAGCTACACGGGCAGTATTTCCCAATATTACTATGGGGGGCAAACCAAGACAGACTCGCTGGTCAATATATCGGCAGGAATAGACCAAAATACTTTAAGTCGAACCAACCAGTCTGCGTTGGTGACCAGTGTTGATGTTTCAACTCGCTATAAAACAGAAAATGCTGATGTGAAACTGGTTTTGCGTGATACATATTCACATAATTTCATCACTTCGACCAATACACAAAGTGGTTTGAGTTCCATGTATGTTGATTACCGTCTCATCAATCCACAAGTTGACGTACGTTTGGGGCGACAGTCCGCAATAGGCGGCTCGATGTTTGGTTTATTTGATGGTGTGTCGTTGACGATGCCTATCGCAAGCAAATTAAAACTTAACGCCATGGCGGGTGTACCCGTGAATACCCTCGTATCTGCACCTTCGCAACGGTTAACAGGGGTGATGCTCGAAGCAGATAGTGTGTTTGAACATTGGGGTGGAAATATATCGCTGGTGGATCAAACCACCGAGGGAATTTCAGATCGGCGAGCCGTAGGTTTGGAATTGCGATATTTCGGAGAATCACTGTCGATGTATTCGCAAGTTGACTACGACATTAATTTTCGTGCACTTAATGCGTTGACGATGCAAGGTTCACTTCAGGGTCCGTATGACACGACATTGACGATGTTGTTGGATAACCGCAAGGCTCCTTCACTTCAATTGAGTAATGCCTTGATTAGTTCAGGATTTACTTCGTTAAAAACGCTATTGCAACTCAAGAGCCTAAATGAAGTGCAGGGCATGGCAGTGGGGACTGCGGCTCAAGCGCGTCAAGCGATGTTCAGTGTATCAAGAGCACTGTCGCCGAAGTGGCAAGGGTCAGTCGACTTCCGTGCGAGTGATGTGGGCGCTCTTCCAGCTGTAGGCACTTTTGAGGCGGTTCCTGCTACAGGCGCTCAAATGAATGTTTCATTCCAGTTGACGGGTTCTAACCTGTATTCAAAACGAGATATCAATGGATTTAACCTCAGTGTTCTCACTAGTGATACCTTGCGAGGTGTTCAATTCGCTTATAACAATTTGACAGGTTTCCTTGACAATAAAGCTAGCATAGAGCCTTCCATTCGAGTTTACACACAGACAGATAATACTGAGACCAAAGTGCTGCGGGTGTCTCCAGGACTGCGTATATCGTACAAAGTAACAGAGAAAGCAAGTGTACTTGGTGAGACTATTTTTGAACATTCCAAGACTGATGGTCCAACCAACCACGAAGACTCTTCCTCTGTTTTCTTTTATGTTGGTTACCGCTATGATTTCTATTGAAAATATTTCATTAGCAACTCGCCCCTATGAGACACAAGTTGTACCAAGCGTGAATCAGTATCGGCGTAGTGAGTCGTTCTTCGCTGAGCTCCCAAATGAGACCAATCATGAGAGAAGGAAATATCGTCAAGAGCAACCAAGGCGAACCCTGATGGAGAGCATGCAGCAAACTGAATATGAGTGCAGTCAAGAGATTGGGGAGCGAGAGATAACCGAGTCGATAGCAAATATGCTTGCTCAGCAGGGCATGAAGTCCTCTCCTAAAAATAGTTTCCTCAGCGATAGGCGCTATAACCAACAATGTAAAGAGACCGATGGTTTTGCAAGTGTTGCCACGCAATGCAATTCCAGTCTCAGTCGCCACCCAGGCACCGATGGGGCCGCAAACCAATGCCAAAACATAGAAAATAAATCTCCGACTTTGCATATGTTGAATGGTGTGAAACATGGTGTTCGCATGATAGCTGTGGCGTTTCTGCTCTTGCCCATAACGTCGGCGTTTGCCGTACTAGGAGAGCACGAGAATTCAATCAATGTTGACACTGTCCGTATGCATGCCAAGCGGACAGTGTCATCTTTACCTCTATATTCAATTTCAGATTTAACGTCTGTAGACGGATCAAGAATTCGTCAATTTGTGTCATCCGATGGCAATGTGTTTGCTGTGAGTTGGAACACCATGTACAAACCGGATTTTTCAAAATTATTAGGCAATTCCTTTCCAAGCTACGTAAATGCATCTCATGAAGCAGCGCTTCAACCCGGTATTCAGCGTCGATTAAGGCACGAGGGATTGGATGTAGTGGTTATGTCGACTTCCCATTTGAATGTGTTTTCAGGCTTTGCTTTTCGACGGTCCATGCTGCCCCGAGGATTAGGTCTGGAAAGCATTGGCATGGAGTAGCGCTTGTGTATTCAATAATCAAGCTTCTGATTGGATTGATAGTCGGCATTTTTGTGCTGGCAAGTTGTGGCGGTGGCGGTAGCTCAACAACACTCATTTGCAAAACTTCAGATTGCACCATCACCGTTGGAAAAACATTTGTCCAACAGGCCAATAACTTGGAAGTGGTCGTTGACGGTTGGGTACCTGCGGGTACTTTCACATCGCCACCCATAAATATACTTTTCGCATCAGTGACTGTCTGTGCTGTCGGCGCTCGGCCGACGGACCCTCAAGCAAAATGTACCAATATTGATCATGTTCAGGTCGATACCGGTTCTGTCGGTCTGCGGATACTTGCCAGTAAAGTCAGTTCTCTTGGCTTGACTCCCATATTGACGCCTAATGACCTTACTGTTCCGAATTTGGATCCTGTCTACGAATGCTATCCCTTCGTTGTAGGCGGTCTGTGGGGGCCAACTGCGGTAGCTGATGTTCGTTTGGGTGAACAATGGGCGCAAGCACTTCAAGTGCAGTTGATTCAGGATATCCCCTCGGCTGCAATACAGGCACCCACCAATTGTTCTGACGCTGCACAGTCTCATATTCTAAGTTCAGCTTCTCAACTTGGATCCAATGGAATCTTGGGAATCGGAAGCGTACCCGTGGACTGTGGGCTGACTTGCCAGAGTAATCTTTACCCGAATACGTATGTGGTGTATTACACCTGTCCTGCAGTAGCAACAAGTGTGTTGGATTGCCGTGCTGCTGCCGTAGATTTGCCGTTGCAAGTGCATAACCCGGTTGATAAACTCTCTCCAGACGCGAATGGGGTGGCTGATAACAACGGGGTGGTTTTAATACTGCCTCCGTTACCTGTCACAGGCGCAAACAAGGTTCTTGGTGAGCTTGTTTTCGGGATAGACACCAGAGCCAGTGACAGTAATTTGCGGACCATTAGTAATAAGCTTGATGCATCTGCAAACAAGGCCTACCTTGGCGTGGATCCACATAACAGCAAGTCAAGTCATGGTTTAGCGTCATACTTGAATGTGACGACTCAATACGTTTCGGCTAACAGCAGTCAAATTATTTATAACAGTTATTTAGATACTGGAACCAATGCATTGTTTTTTACTGACGGTTCAATTCCACTCTGCACGCCAGCTTCTGTTTTGATATCCAGTTGGTATTGTCCAGATTCACTGTTAACTAAAAAAGCAATTATTTCTGATGGTGATGTTCCGGGAAATCATGCAGTTAATGTTGACTTTTTAGTGGGGAACGCCTCGAAAATTCCGGGTGCTATAAGTGCTTACAGCGGCATGGCAGGCGCGCCACCCTTATCTACCAAAGCAGCTTCATTTTCTTGGGGCTTACCTTTCTTTTATGGTCGCAGTGTGTATATGTCAATTTGGGATACTTCATCAACAAATTCCACATATTCGAGCGGACCTTGGTATTCATTTTGAAGATGGTTTTGTTTTTTTGTTCAGGCGGATCTATGAAATTAAAGAGCTATAAATTTTTTTATGACTTCAAAGCTCTGAGCACTATCTTGCATTTGCTGGTCTTGCTTGGTTGTATGCTGGTTTCGAGTCTGAGTTGGGCTCAGTCCCCATTAAGTTGGACTTCAATTGGACCCGCTGGTGGAAGTGTTACCAGTTTGTTGGCGGATCCTGCTGCTCCAACTTCGGCTCTTTATGCTGGTAGTGTTGCGAACGGTATATTTCACAGTAATAACGCGGGCGTGACCTGGAGTTCTGTGAATGGCGGATTGCCATCAGGCAGTCAAATTTATTCAATGGTTTCGTTGGGTAATTTAATTATTGTGGCAACAGATAGTGGTGTGTACGCATCCCCTGCAGGCCTTGTATCAAATTGGAAATTAGTCCCTGCTCCTACTGCTCCAGTGCCGATAAGTACCATTAAGCTGTTGGCAAGCGTGAATTCAATTCTTTACATGGCTGAGCCTGATAGTTCGAATGTGTATTGGATTAGCGTGGTGGGTTTAGATTCGGTAATTACGAATCCTATTTGGAATTCAGTAAGTCTTCCCGTGCTAACAATTGACCCGCTGCAAGCTCAACATGTGAGATCGCTTGGAATTTTGGGCAACGATATTGCAGTTGGTTCTGATAGTGTAATTTTTATTCCTGACCATAAATCTGGTTTCACTTGGGTTGATAGTGAGGCAGGTGCTGTCTCAGTCTCAGGCTTTAATTCAGAGCCAATCGCTGCAATAGTTTCTGCGTCATCTACTTTGGCGTTTGCTTGCACATTGCCTGGTAACGTTTTCCAAGCTGATACGACAGTAGTACCTTTGGCTTGGCAGCCCGCATCCAGTGGTTCACTCGGTTCATGTAATGGATTAACTGTTGCTCAAGTGAATTCGAGTGGACTAGCAGTGCTCGCGATCTCTACTAACACCGGTGCTTACATATCGACAGCGTTTGATAATGCAACACTTCCAACATCATTAACTTTGATTAAAAGCCCAGATTTTCCTATGACTGCAATGGTCAATGCAGCCATTCTGTTAAACCCTGCAGATCGGTCGAGTCTCTTGTGGGCGACAGATTTTGGGGTCAATAGCACTAATTCTGATAGCGCAAATATGTCTACAGTTTCCGTGCGTAATGGCCCAGTTACATTGGCGACTCCAAGTCAACGTTTGGATAACGTTAATGTAAAAGATGTTGCGATTCTAGGTTCGTCCATGTTTGCGATTGCCCAGTCTTTGTCCGACACCTATATGGATGTCATGGTCAGTAATGACAGCGGATTAAGTTGGTCCACGACAAACTTGAACCTTGTTCCGAATATAAAAAATATCAAAGTTTTGGCAGTTGATCCTGTTCGCAATATTTTGTTTGCTGGTACGGACATTGGCGTATTTTCCTATCAAAATAAAGCGTGGACTTTAATACTAGGTGCCTATGATGTGAATACATTGGCATTGGGTTCACAATATCTATATGTGGGTGGCGATGCGGGTCAAGGACAAGGGTTAACTGGTTTGCTCGCCTTGAATTTGACAGGCACTACTTCTGGGCTCCCAGTAGCTCTTCCACTTGATGTGGGCGTGCGGGCCTTGGTCGTTACGAGTGGATCTGTGTACGTTGCAGGTGTTATTAAAGATGCAGCCGGTACTTACGCCAATTATGTCTATCGGTCAGCTGACGTTGCAATATCTTCATATTCGTGGAACCAATTTGGAAATACAAATTCACAATTGCCGACTAATGCTGCACTTAGCCGTCTTGCGGTAGGTGCAGGAAAAGTTTTTGCAGCTGGGGATGGTTTCTTGTTTCAATGTGAAAGCGAAACAGCCAGTTGGGGTCCTGTGAGTGGGTTGCCCAAAACGTTGACGGGTGAGTTTGAAACGGTTTCTGCTTTAGTGAGTGATGGTGCAGTTCTTTATGTAGGAACGGTGCATGGATTACTGGCCCTTAATTTGAGCGACAGCATGCATAAAGATTTGGTACCAATCAGTGGAACAGGTGCTTCTGCAATGTCGTCACTTGCCGTCAATGGCCTACGGGTACTTGCTGGCCGTCTGTATGTAGCTACTGCAGCTGGAATTTCAACACCAACATCTGTAGCCGCTGTTAATGTCGGTGGCGCCAGTAGCGGCGGTGGTTGTTCAATGGCTATTGCTGGCGACCCCGATCCTCTGTTGTGGTTGTTGGTCGCATTGGCTGCGTTGCAAATTGCCTATGCCCGTAAACGTCGAGTTCGAAATGCAAAAGCTGTTGTAAGTTTGCAGCATCAGTCGGATAAAGGACATCTGTGAGCACAGCGGCATCAGTACCAAAGAGTAGCAAGCAACCGAATGCTCGCCGTGTGCCAGGTCTTTCCAAAGACCTGTTCGTATACGCTGTGCTTGTCTTGCTGGTGTGGGTCGCGCGTGAGATCAGCCTGCTCAAGTTATTCAAGGCGGGTGACGATGTGGGCTATTGGCTGGGCGTAGCGGGGGCCGTGCTGATGTTGATTCTTTTCATCTACCCCATACGCAAACATTTCAAGTTCACCAGCAAGTGGGGGTCCGTCAAAGGCTGGCTCGTTTTTCACATGTTGCTGGGTATAGGTGGCCCCATGTTGGTCCTGGTGCATTCGGGTTTTGAGTATGGTTCCTTGAACGCGGGTGTGGCGCTTTACAGCATGATCATCGTGGCCCTCAGTGGTGTTGTGGGGCGCTTTATTTATGCCCGTGTCAACCGTGGTTTGTATGGCGAAATTGTTAGTCAGCAAGATCTCAAGACGCGCGCTGGCTTGGAGCAGGAAAGTGCCCGCTCCCTTTTGAGTTTTGCGCCTGAAGTGGAGCGAACCCTGCTTGAGTTTGCCCAGCATGAGCGCGATGCCTTGCCGGGTTGGCGCACCCACTTGCGTCGGGTTTTTGTGATGCCTGTGTGGCAATGGTTGGTTTACTGGCGTTGTGTGCGCTTGTTGCGTGAGCCCTCGGCGCGTCTGGCAGAGAAGATGAAATGGGAAGCAGACAAGGTTGCTGATCGTCGTCGGTTGGCGCACAAGTTAACGCGTCGCTATCTCAATGCAGAAGTGCGTGTGGCCCAGTTCAGTGCCTATGAGTGGATGTTGTCGGCTTGGCACATTGCGCACATTCCCTTTGTTTATCTGCTGGTGGTCAGTACGTTTGTACACATTTTTGCTGTGCATGCGTACTAAGCGGTTCAAAAAATCAAGATGAAAGTTGGCGTGCAAAATTTAAGCTCACCTAGGTGCAATCGAGTATTTTGGCAATGGATTGCCATGTTGTGGCTTGTTCTTTGCGCTCCATTGGTTATGGCGCAAGGCATCGAATCGGTCATGGCACCAGGCAAGCTTTCCAAAGCGCACGCCAAGTATGAAGAAGAGTGCGCGCAGTGTCACGTCAAGTTTGATCGCAATGGGCAAGATAAACGCTGCCTTGATTGCCACAAGGAAACTCGTGCTGATGTATCGGCCCACACGGGCTATCACGGCAAAATGAAGCAGCAGACTTGCCGTGCTTGCCATACCGAGCACAAGGGTGTGACTGCAAAGATTTTGACATTGGATAAAGACCAGTTTGACCACAAACTGACCGACTTCAAGCTAGGCGGCAAGCACCAAAAAGTGTCCTGCGAAAAGTGCCATGTGGCTGGCAAGCTTTATCGCGAAGCGGCTGGAACTTGCAATGGTTGCCACGCCAAAGATGACACCCATAAAGGCACACTGGGCAAATTGTGTGCGGACTGCCATACCGATGTGAACTGGAAAGAAGCCAAGTTTGACCACGATAAGACAAAATTTGAGTTAACTGGAAAGCACATAGACACCAAGT
>SESB01001373.1_pt1 | contig 16009 bp, 12 predicted proteins | sample 3171441 | NCBI WGS metagenome assembly SESB01 (sample SAMN06051867, study PRJNA518727) | freshwater metagenome | biome: subpolar coniferous forest; feature: holomictic lake; material: water; isolation source: holomictic Lake 227, 6 m depth | place: Canada: near Kenora, Ontario | collected...
GCGGGAATCGGGGCGACGCTCCAGAACGCCGTGTCCACACGGCAGCTGCTGGGGACTGGCTCTTATAGAGCGCGACTGTTTCTGCTGCGATTGAATCCCAACTGAATTGATCGATGGCGCGGACTCGTCCTGCCTCACCATATTTGCGCAAGAGATCGCGATCAGCCATCAGCGCATTGATCTTGGCCGTAAAGGCCGCCTCGAATTCTGCACCATCCCCCGAGTAATGAATCAGTTCGCCGGTAATTCCATCTGCAACTACCTCTGGAATTCCACCGACATCGCTAGCAAGAACCGCGGTCTCACAAGCCATCGCCTCTAGATTGACGATTCCAAGTGGTTCATAAATCGAAGGGCAGAGAAAGAGATCAGCGCTCGATAGAAGTGCAATAACATCGGGTTGTGGAGCCATCTTGCTAATCCAGACCACGTTGCCACGCGTAGCTTGCAACACTTCGATCGCCGCTTGAACTTCGGCGCCGATTCCGGGTTCATCGGGACTGCCGGCACAGAGAACCAACCCAAATTGCGGATCGACCTTCTTCCACGCGTTAAGTAAATGCGCCAGACCTTTCTGGCGAGTAATGCGGCCGACGAAGATGGCGTAAGGGCTCTTAATTCCCAGCGATTGCAAAAGTTCGGGGTTGGCCTGTGGGCGATAAGTATTGGTATCGATTCCATTTAATATCGCGTGTACCTTATTGGGGTCGAGGCTTGGATATGCCCGCAAGACATCGCGGCGCATTCCCTGCGATACGGCGATGATCGCATCAGCAGATTCATAGGCCGTCTTCTCGGCCCAGGATGAAACTCGATATCCGCCACCGATCTGCTCTTCCTTCCAGGGGCGATCTGGTTCTAGCGAATGGGCTGAGATCACATGGGGAATACCGTGCAAAGTTTTGGCGAAGTGGCCTGCCATGTTGGCATACCAGGTATGGCTATGAACGATATCTACTCCCGCCAAGTTGGAGGCGATCTGGGCATCGGTAATCAGTGCCTGCATTGCAGGATTGAGTTCTTGTTCGGCTGCGGATAATTCATAGCCGGTAGCATCGGGGCGAGCTTCGCCAAAACAATGGACATCTACATCGACGAATGGTCGCAGACTCTGCACTAGATACTTCACATGGACGCCGGCGCCGCCATAAATGTGCGGTGGCCACTCTTTGGTAACAATCCCAACCTTCATGCCAACTCCCAACCGACGGCGATGCCCTTATCTTAAGGGAAAAAGTAAGATACCGTTTTTCCCATGAGCAGTAGAGACGAACTAATCTCAATCGTATTGGCCGGCGGAGAAGGTAAGCGGTTGCTTCCGCTGACACACGATCGCGCTAAACCAGCCGTCCCCTTCGGCGGTGCTTACCGCTTGATCGATTTTGTACTCTCTAATCTCATCAATGGAAATATGCGCAAGATCGCGGTGCTGACGCAATACAAATCGCACTCACTCGACAAACACATTTCCACTACGTGGCGCATGTCTTCACTCACCAATAACTTTGTGACAACTGTTCCTGCACAACAGCGCCTGGGACCTCGTTGGTACACCGGTAGCGCCGACGCCATCTTGCAGAACTTCAATCTGATTCACGATGAAGATCCAGATTACGTTCTCGTCTTTGGCGCCGATCACGTGTATCGCATGGATCCAGAGCAGATGTTTGACTTCCACAAGGAACATGGGGCTGCGGTCACGGTCGCTGCAATTCGCGTTCCGCAAAATCAGGCGAGTGAATTTGGCGTCATCGAACTAGAGCCCGATGGCATCACCATCAAGGCCTTTCACGAGAAGCCTGCAAACCCACCATCAATTCCCGGTGAGCCTGAGTGGTCGCTTATCTCCATGGGCAACTACATCTTCAACCGCAAAGCGATGGAAGAAGTATTAATAGAAGATGCTGCTGACGAGTCGAGTAAGCATGATCTAGGAACAAATATCATTCCGCTTCTTTCAAGTCGCGGAACCGCGATCGCATACGACTTTGATCTCAATATCGTTCCGGGCGAAACCGAGCGCGATCATGGCTACTGGCGTGACCTGGGAAATATCCAGTCATATTATGAAGCGCATATGGATCTCGTTTCCATCCACCCGATCTTCAATCTATATAACCGCGAGTGGCCACTTCTTACACACCTTCCGCCACTTCCTCCCGCTAAATTCAGTGGGGCCGGAAGCGCGGTCGACTCCATTGTTGGAGCCGGGTCGATTATTGCTGGCGGCCGCGTAGAACGATCGGTTGTCTCTTATGACGTACGCATCGCATCGGGCGCCGTTATCCAAAATTCGGTGGTCATGCCCAATGTTGTTATTGGCAACGGTGCGATTATTCGCAATGCCATCATCGATAAGGGAGTTGTCGTAGAACCAGGTGCACAGCTTGGCGTTGACCTTGAAAAGGATGCCAAGCGATTTACCGTCACTGCTTCAGGACTCGTCGTCGTTGGTAAGGGCCTAATCGTTACTTAGAAGCTAACCAACTTCTTTTTCGCAGATTTTTTTGAGTTCCTCCAACGGCTTGTCTATGGTTGCTATAACGACCGTGCTATCCACCCGAAAGTATTCGTGAGCCAAAATATCGCGCATTCCAGTTATTTGAGTCCAGGGTAGAAAGTCGAATTTCATTTTGAATTCATCCGACAACGATTTAACGGCCTCTCCAATAACCAATAAGTTATAGAGAATTGCATCAAAAGCGATCTGGGACGCTTCCGAGGATTCCGGATCAGACTCTGCCTCCTTTAGAGTGACTTCGGCAAATTTGATACGCTCAATGCGCTCCTTGATATCTGCCAATCTTTCACTGTCTGTTCTCGATGTCATAGCGGAACAGCCTCTGATAATGCACTCTCAAGAATGCTCGGCTTTAGTACTGACGAGGGTGAGACTTCAACTTTTTCGCCTAGTAGTTTTGAGAGTTTCTTGTTAAGTTCCAAGATTGGGATTAAACCGTTTAAAATGTCAAAATCGACGAGTAAATCGATATCGCTAGCATCGTTATCATCGCCACGTGCCACTGACCCAAAGATCCGAGGATTGGTCGCACCCGCTTTTGCAAGGAGAATATTTATCTCACCACGCTTCTTGCGCAATTTGCTCGCCCTTTTAGAAGAGAGATCGCTTGACGACACCGCAACAAGTTTTATTTGAACTTCGAACCCGGCTGCTCGTGTCAGCCGTTGAAGTGTCGCGGTTGATGGAGATGATGTCCCATTTTCATACCTGGCTACGGCAGATTGCGATGTGCCGGCCCGCTTCGCCAGCTCTGCCTGAGTAAGTCCAGATAAACGTCGAGCCTCGTCGATGATCGCAGAACTGTTCAAAATCTTCATACCTGAATTATACCTCTAGAGGTATAATGATCACTAGTTTTCCACATCTTGAAAAGATGTTCTGAGCGCGACTACTTTCCGGCTATATCTCGATTGACGAGCCAGACCTGAACTGCGTGTGCTTGCAAGATGACCTTGCTCTCAGGGACTGCCAGGCGCGGTGAGTAATGCAGCACGTTCTCTGCCGAATCGAATACCGATCTGAACGAATCACCGAAGTGCACTCCCGGGAGTGTGAACTCCTTTTGGAGGATTGAACCGTTGAACATCAGCAACATGCCACTATCTTCATCGGCTTCGACGTACATCATCAGGCTGCGGTTATCGAGCTTGTCCCAGTCCGCTTGCGACATCTCAAGTCCATGGCGCGAGAACCAGGCCAAATCTTTGCGAGAGGTATTGAGATCGAGTTGCCCGGTAAAGAACATCCGCGCTACCGGCATCAAATACTTCTTGCGCAGTTGAATCAAATTAACCGTGGTTTCCAACATGTCGATCTGGTGCGCATCGAATTTCCAACTTAAAGCCCAGCCACCGTTGAAAGCGGCCTCATCGCGTAACTCTTCCCCGCGTTTGTTGCTAGGTAGCGAATACGCGTTATTTGAACCCATCTGGGTGCGTCCGACTTCATCTCCCATGGTGATCATTGGGATGCCGGCGGATAAGAGCAGACTCGCCATCATCGACTTCTTAAGGCGCTGACGAATCTCATTGATTGTGAAGTGGTTGGTGACACCTTCGACGCCCGCGTTCCAGGAATAGTTGGAATCGCTACCATCGCGGTTATCTTCCCCGTTGGCTTCGTTATGTTTGCTGGTATAGGTGACAACATCGTTGAGCGTAAATCCATCGTGCGCGGTGAGGAAATTAATCGTTGAAGTCGGGCCGCGGTATGCAAATATGTCGTGAGACCCGGAAAGGCGCGTGGCAAGTTCGCCAACTCCAGTGGGAGCAGCGCCACCAGCTTCGGCCAACCAGAATTTGCGAAGCGCATCGCGGTACTTGTCGTTCCACTCGCGCCAGGGATATGGAAAATATCCCAGCGCATATCCCCGGGTATCCCAAGGCTCTGCGATCAACTTCCGTTCTCGCAAAACGGGGTCGGCAACCATCGCAACGATCAAGGCAGAGATTCCATCGATCTCATCATGGCTACGCGCCAAGGCCGCCGCTAAATCGAAGCGGAATCCGTCGATACCTATCTCTTCACACCACCAGTGCAAGGAGTCAATGATCATGCGAACGACATGGGGACGACGAACATCTACGGTGTTACCGCAGCCGGTGAAATCATCATAGGAATCATCCGAGGAGCGTCGGTAAAAGTTACGAGAATCAATGCCGCGGAAGGAGAGCGTGGGGCCGTTGATTCCACCTTCTGCGGTGTGGTTATAAACAACGTCGAGTAGAACTTCAATACCAGCCTCATGCAACTTTGCTACCGCTTCGCGCAATTCGGCAACTGGATCGTCTGTGGCGGCGTAGCCATTGTGTGGAGCCGAGAACGCAATTGCGTTATATCCCCAATGGTTCTCTCGCCCTCGGGCATGAACCGCGGGTTCGGTAATAAATTGATGTATAGGCAAGAGTTCGAGCGCGGTGATACCGAGTGTTTGTAAGTAGGCAATCGTGCTCGGATGTCCCAGCGCCTTGTATGTTCCGCGCTCTTCCTCTGGAATCTGGTGATTGAACTCGGTCAGACCGCGTACGTGCGCCTCGTAAATAATGGTCTTCGACCAGTTGGTGATGGGACGAGTGTCTTGGATATGACCTCCCGCGACAACAACCGAGTGTGGAACAAATTCCAAATTATCCCGGGTATCCATAACGTTGACATCGCCAGAACCAGCTCCATCGGTAGCAAGGTGCGAGTAAATTTCCGGAACATAGTGCAGCTCTCCAACAACAGTATGTGCGTTGGGATCCATCAATAATTTATTGGGATTAAAGCGCCACCCTTTATCCGGGTTCCAGGGACCATAAACGCGAAATCCATAGCGTTGCCCAGCGCGAATCCCTTGGAAATAACCGTGAAAGATCGGACCATTGCGATCGACGAGATCATGACGAGTTTCGACAAACTTGCCATCGACAACATCGATCAGGCATAGCTCGACCTTATGTGCAGACGGTGCCCAGATAGCAAAGTTGGTGCCTTCGTGGGTGAGGTGAGAGCCTAAGTATCTTTGATCGCCGCGAGCCACCGGCACACAATACCCTCTATAAAAGGCGGGTTATTTCGGCGATAGCCAGACGGTAGCCAGAGGTGGGATCGCCAAGATGGCGTGCGTAGGCAACCCTTTATATTCGCTCTGAATTGTCTGAATATTTAGCGGTGCGACGCCCGATCCGCCAAGGCTCAGATCATCGGTGTTTAATACTAATTCCCAGTTGTAATCCCCCGGCAGTGGCAGTTTGTACTGCAATTGTGGGACGGGCGAGAAATTCGTAACGCTTACTAGTGGCCGTCCATCGTGGCCGAATCTCGCAAATGCGACGACATTAGCGGCGCCGTCATCAACAACGAGCCATTGGAATCCCGATGGAGAAATATCGCGCTGCCAGAGTTCGGGGAGTTCTTTGTATCTCTGATTAAGCGATGAGACAGTCTTCTGTATCTGCTGGTGCTCTTGATATTCAGTGAGATGCCAATCGAGGGATTGCGAAGCGTTCCACTCTTGCGACTGCGCAAATTCGCAACCCATAAAGAGCAACTTCTTGCCGGGGTGGGCCCACATAAATCCATAGAGCGCTCGTAAATTCGCGAGCTGTTGCCAGCGATCTCCCGGCATCTTGGCGATCATCGAGCCCTTGCCATGCACTACTTCATCGTGAGAGAAGGGAAGCAGATAATTTTCGGACCAGGCGTAGAGGATTGCCTTGGTGATTTCGTTGTGGTGATACATGCGGTGGATCGGGTCCTCTTGGATATATTCCAAGGTGTCGTGCATCCAACCCATATTCCACTTAAATCCGAAGCCCAAGCCACCGTTCTCTGTCGATCGTGTGACGCCAGGCCACGCCGTCGACTCTTCAGCGATGATCATGCAACCAGGAACTTCGCGATAGCAGGTAGAGGTAAGTTCTTGTAGGAACTTAACGGCACCTAAGTTTTCGCGGCCCCCGTGTTCGTTGGGAATCCATTCGCCCTCTTCGCGCGAATAATCTAAGTAGAGCATTGATGCGACAGCATCGACGCGAATTCCATCGATATGAAATTCTTGCAACCAATACAAGGCGCTAGCAACTAAGAAGTTGCGAACTTCGTTCCGTTCGTAATTGAAGATCAAAGTACCCCAGTCGGGGTGCTCTCCTTGGCGGGGATCTGCATGCTCATACAGCGCGCTTCCATCAAATTTTGCGAGCGCCCATTGATCTTTGGGAAAGTGCGCGGGAACCCAATCCATAATTACGCCGATGTCCGCTTGGTGTAATGCATCGATTAAATAACGTAATTCATCGGGCGAACCAAAGCGTGATGAAGGAGCGAAGAATGATGTGACCTGATAACCCCAGGATGGTCCGTAGGGATGTTCGCAGAGCGGTAAGAATTCCACGTGGGTAAAGCCAAGTTCTTTCACGTAAGAAACTAATTCGGTCGCCAGATCGCGATAGGAGAGCCCTGGCTTCCAAGAGCCGATGTGAACTTCGTAAACTGATAGCGCCTCTTCCCACGGTTTTGCGTGGATCCGTTTCTCCAGCCATTTTGCATCCTGGAATTCGTAGCGGCTCTCGGTGACGACAGAGGCAGTATGTGGAGGGTGCTCCGTTGCGCGCGCCATCGGATCGGCGTGATCTACCCAGTTACCGCCTGCGCCCAGGATCGAATACTTGTAGGGGGTATCGACGCCAACACCTGGCATAAATACTTCCCAGATCCCGCTTGACCCAAGCGAGACCATCGGATTGGAATTCTTATCCCAGTAGTTGAAAGATCCCATCAGCGCTACCGCGCGCGCGTTGGGCGCCCAGACCGCGAAATTTGTTCCAAGTAGATTGCCATCACTATCGCGACGCACCTGCGAGCCGAGGGCTTTCCACAACTCTTCATGCCGGCCTTCGCCAATTAAATAAAGATCGAGCTCGCCGATTCCATTACTCATAAGGTCACTTTCAGAATATAGCCGACTGGGGTTCCAGGAGATGCTGGATCAATTCGCACCCAGGTATGGGGCGTGTACTCAAAGGAGTGGCCAGTAATCAAATCTGCTGCATTAAATGAACCCTCGGCGATCCCTAAATCAAAGAAGTTCCAATGCACGATCGTTTCTTGCGCTTGAATCGGATCCAAATTAACAATCACCAGAATGAGATTATCGCCTTCGCGCTTGGAATAAGCGATGATCTTGTCGGAGTCAGTGGGGTGGAAACGGAGATTGCGCAGACGCTGCAGCGCCTTATTTTCGCGACGAATCGAATTAAGCAGTGCCACAAATGGCGCGAGAGTTGGCTTGCTCCAATCGCGCACCTTAATCTCATACTTTTCGGAGTCGAGATATTCCTCTGCTCCTTCGCGGATCGGAAGATGCTCGTACAACTCATACCCGGCATACATTCCCCATGACGGGCTCAGCGTTGCCGCAAGCAGCGCGCGCATGGCGAAGATCGATGGCGCCCCACTTTGTAAATGGAATGGCAAGATATCTGGAGTATTGACCCAGAAATTGGGACGGAAGAAAGCGCTGGTCTCCTGCGCGACTTCGGTCGCATACGAGGTAAGTTCGTGCTTGGTAGTACGCCATGTGAAGTATGTATAGGACTGTTGAAATCCCGCCTTGCCGAGTGCGTGCATCATCGCTGGGCGAGTAAAGGCCTCTGATAAAAAGACGACTTCGGGATATTCACGGTTAATGCGATTGATCAACTCGTGCCAGAACTGCACCGGCTTGGTATGCGGATTATCCACCCGGAAAATCTTGACGCCCTTGGAAATCCAGAGTTTTAATACTCGATAAGACTCATCGAGCATTCCTTGGAAATCCTTATCGAAATTAATCGGATAGATATCTTGATATTTCTTTGGTGGATTTTCAGCATATGCAATGGTTCCATCCGGCCGAATTGTGAACCATTCACGATGCGCTATCGCCCATGGGTGGTCAGGCGAGCATTGCAGCGCAAAGTCCAGCGCAACTTCGATATTTAATTTGGCAGCAGCTTTAACAAAGTGTTCGAAATCCTTCATCGTTCCTAGATCGGGATTGACGCTGTCGTGACCGCCATCCGCATTTCCAATCGCCCAGGGGACTCCGGGATCGGTAGCTGTTGGCGTCAAGGTGTTGTTGCGCCCCTTGCGAAAGGAATAACCGATCGGATGAATTGGCGGCAGATAGAGGACATCAAAATTCATAGCAGCTACGCGCTGTAGCGACTTTTCGGCGCTCTTAAATGTTCCGCTCTTGATGGTTCCATCTTTATTTAGTGTGGCGCCTTCGCTGCGTGGGAAGAATTCATACCAGGCGCCGATAAGCGCACGAGGCGGCTCTGCATAGATCGGAGCAAGCGCTGATTGTGATGAGATCGCGCGGTCTTCACTGAGCGCTTCGATATAGAAGTGCCAAATACCCAAGCTGGTAGGTCTGATCTCGGCCTCGTAGCGGTCGGTTCCAGGCCAATATTCCCGCATAGGAACCCGGCTAGTTTCAACGCCGAGCGGGTTAACTAGCACCGCCTCAACGATCAATCCATCGTGACCTTCGCGGACTACCGTGGCACGAACGTTAATCGCCTCGTCGGCAATCGCTTTTACCGGAACTGTTTCATCGCCAAATTGCACCCGCGGCGATAGATCGAAAATGGGAAAGCGATTTTCCATGCCGAAACCCTACCCGTTGAGGTTGGTCATCACGTGCTTAATACGGGTGTAATCCTCGAAGCCATAGGCTGATAGATCTTTTCCGTAACCAGAATGTTTAAAACCACCATGTGGCATCTCGGAGACGAATGGAATGTGGGTATTGATCCAGACGACGCCAAAATCCAAGGCCTTGGACATTCGCATCGCACGTCCGTGATTGGTAGTCCAGACGCTAGATGCCAATCCGTAAGGAACTCCGTTAGCGAATTGCACCGCTTCAGCCTCATCGCTAAATGCCTGAACGGTGATAACTGGTCCGAAGATCTCGCTCTGTGCCAATTCATCGTCTTGATGCACGCCTGCAATAACCGTTGGCGTGAAGAAATATCCAGCGCGATCAACTGTGGTTCCGCCGGCGACAATCTCTGCATGCTTTGGGGTGCGCTCTATGAATCCTTGGACGCGCGCCAACTGGTTGGCATTGTTAAGCGGACCGTAGAGAACATCTTCTGTAGGTCCGCCGGTCTTAACCTCATTGGTTGCTTGATCGGCAAGAAGTGCAACAAACTTCTCGTAGACCTTAGCCTCAACTAAGACGCGCGTTGCTGCGGTGCAATCTTGACCAGCATTGAAATATCCGGCTAACGCTATCGCCGCTGCTGCTGATTCCAAATCTGCATCAGCGAATACAACGACAGGTGCCTTGCCACCGAGTTCAAGGTGAACTCGCTTCAAATCACTACTTGCAGATTTAGCAACTTCCATTCCGGCGCGAACCGAACCGGTGATAGATACCATCGCCGGGATTTTATGTTCGACGAGCAGACGACCGGTATCGCGATCGCCAGTGACAACGTTGAATACGCCCGCTGGTAAAAATTCTGACATGACCTCTGCCATAAAGATGGTTGATGCCGGGGTGGTATCACTTGGCTTTAAGACAACGGTATTACCGGCGGCAATCGCGGGTGCCCATTTCCAAACCGCCATCATCATTGGATAGTTCCAAGGAGTTACTTGGGCGCAGACGCCGATGGGTTCACGGCGAATGAAGGATGTCATCCCGCGCATATATTCACCGGCAGATTTGCCTTCAAGGTGGCGAGCCGCCCCTGCGAAGAAACGAATCTCATCGATCATCGGTGGCATCTCTTCAGACATCGTTAAACCGATCGGCTTGCCGGTGTTCTCGGATTCGATGGCGACGATCTCATCAGCGCGTGATTCCAGAGCATCGGCGATCTTAAGAAGGGCGCGTTGGCGCTCGGCGGGTGTGGTTTCGCGCCACTCTACAAATGCTGCTGCGGCGGCGTTAAGCGCCTGGTCGACATCGGAGGCGCCCGAAAGTTGGGCGGTGGCATATGCCGAGCCAGTTGCGGGATTGATGATTTCGGAGGTTGCGCCTGACTTCGATGTGGTTGATGAGCCGGCGATAAAGTTGTTAAGGCTTTTCATACCCCCACTCTAGACCCGACGGAAACGAACCCCCAAGAGGTAAAGCTTGCATCCGAGGCAGTAGCCAAAGGCGGAGTTTAAGAAAGCCGCGAAGAGGGCAAATGAGGTTGCGATAGTGAATAAAGGCCAGGTATGGCTCAAAACTCCGACGGTTGCAAGCAGCGCAAAGATAAATCCTACAAATTGTGCGAATTGGGGCGGGCGAAGATCTTCGGAATCAAAGTCCTTCGAGAGCCGTGGTTGCACAAACCGCTTATACAACCAGGCGTAAGGGGACTTTGGTGGACCGGCAAATGCACCGATTCCAAATTGCACTAATTGGATAATAATAATGACAGGTGAACGAGTGATCAGTGCGACTATTAAAACTATCGATGTCAGACCTGCCGACCACCGCGGGCCACGTGAATCGATCATTTTCTATACCCCGTTAGATTCTTTCAAGAGCGTTAATAACTTGATCGCGCTTAGGTGCTCCTACCGCACGCGCGATCTCTTTCCCTGCGGAATTTAAAAATAGAGTTGTTGGAGTTTGGCGAATATCTAAGCGACGCACTAAAGCCAAATTATTTTCTGCATCAACTTCGACATGCTTAATCTTTGGGTAGTGCGCAATTACGGATGTCAAGGTGCTCCGAGTTGAGCGGCAGGGCGTGCAAAACGCGCTAGAGAATTGTAGAACTGTGGCGCTCTCTCCTAAGTCGCTTCCGATTTCATGAGCGGCAATAGAATGGCGAGAATCTGCTTTTGCCTTAATTGTGCCAGCGCGTCTGCGATCTACTAATCCATAAGCCGTTGCTAAAGCTAAGACCGCAACGATGATCAAGGTGGAATTCATCGCGCTAGTTTCACATCCATATTAAAAAAAACCTAAACGCGGATTACTTGCAGAAGCGATCTATTGACCTTTAGGGCCTGGAACCAAGAGTCGAGACACATTTGGCCGCTAGCGCAGCACCACTATTGAGGGCATCGATAAGTTCTCCACCATTTCCCCAAATTAAAATAAATCCTGCAGCAAAAGCATCACCTGCACCAGTTGTATCAAGAACTTCTGTCTCAACCGCGGGTATCTGCACTACTCCAGATCCACGCGCTTGGGCGAGCGCCCCGTTGCCACCACGTTTGATTACAACCAGTGGAGTCTTCTTAAGTAATTCGGCGGCTGCTTCAACGGGATTGTTCTTGCCACTTAAAAAATGCGCTTCCTCTTCGTTGAGAATCACTACATCGACAAGTGCGAGCCATTCGCGAACTTGGTTTAGACCCACCTCCAGCAAGACCCCCACCGTAGATGGATCAAAAATTACCGGCAGACCACGCTCTTTAACAGCGCGCAATATGTCGAGCGCACCTTGGCGAGAGTTTGGATTCACAAGCGGGTACCCCGATAGATATACGGCAGTGATCTCATCCAATGGAGGTAGATCGGCCAAACTTAACCCAGAGTTGGCCCCAGAATCGGGGAACATAGTTCTTTCACCGAGCGCATCGACAAGCACAATCACGACGCCGGTATTTTCTCCAGGAACAATCGTCTCTGAATGCGAAACGCCATATTTTTCGAGTTCAGTTATGACCGTTTGACCTGCCGCATCATCCCCTACACGCGCAATCACATGAGCAGGTGTTCCGCTGACACATAACCACGAAGCAACATTTGCCGCCGCTCCGCCACCTTGGGTTGATATGGAGGCACGGGTTTCCACACCTTGTTGGATAGAAGCTCCGACAACGGCGGTGACATCGAGCATGATGTCACCTACACATAAGATCTTGGTCATTTACTTCTTCGGGGCCGTTGCGTGCAATGAGATTGCGAGCAGTGCAGCAAGATGCGAATTAGCTTTAATGATGTCGATGTTGACTCGCAACGATTCGCCTTTGCTCTGTGTGTGGAAATACTCCAACAGAAAGGGCGTCACAGCTTTGCCGGTAATGTGGTTATCTTCAGCGGCCTGTAAACCCGAAGTGAGTATCTGGGCGTGCAGCGCTAAATTCATCTGATTCACGACGGGATTGGCGACAACGATGGCGCGGTCGCTCGTCTGCAATTCAAATCGATTGTTCCAGATATCCGCGATCTCTTCCACGGAATCGACGCGATGCTCAATCTCGTAGCCAGATTCGGTTAGATAGAAGCCAGGAAATTTGTTGGTGCCAAAACCAAGTACTGGCACCGCAAAAGTTTCCAACCTCTCTAAAGTTCCGGGTACATCGAGAATTGATTTAACTCCGGCACAGACAATCACGATCGGTATTTCGGAAAGTGCAATCAGGTCAGCCGACTCGTCGTATGAGTGACCACGATGCACCCCGCCCAACCCGCCTGTAGCAAAGACATTTATCCCGGCAAGGTGCGCAATATGCGCGGTCGCGGCAACGGTCGTCGCCGCTGACTTCTTCGTGGCGATGATGATCGCCAGATCACGAGTGGATGCTTTAACCACACTGTCATCGTTGGCGATGCGATCTAGCTCGTTGGGTTCAAGACCCACATGAACAATGCCATCGATCAGTGCGATCGTTGCTGGGACGGCGCCGACGCTACGGACTATCGCTTCAACTTCTAGCGCTACCTCTAGGTTGCGTGGACGCGGCAGCCCGTGGCTGATGATGGTCGATTCGAGGGCAACGATGGGTTGGCCGGCAGCCTGGGCGGCCGCGACCTCTGCAGAAAACTTAATCATGCTGCAGTTTAGAAGGCCACCACACCTTTGGACCAATGCTGTGAACCAGCGCTGGAACCAAGATCGATCGAACGAGCAAGGTGTCGAGGAGTACGCCGAAGGCCACCGCAAAACCTAGTTCTGCAAGGAAGACCAGGGGCAAGATACCCAAAACGCTAAAGGTTGCGGCTAGTACTACTCCCGCAGAGGTGATAACACCGCCGGTTACCGTCACACCCTTCGTCATACCGGCGCGGGTACCAAACTTTATGGTCTCTTCGCGTACGCGCGTCATCAAGAAGATGTTGTAATCGATGCCCAGCGCAACAAGGAATACGAAGGCAAAGAGTGGGAAGGAAGAATCTTCACCAGCGAAGTGGAACATATGATGGAAGACAATCGAACAAGCACCGAGCGTTGCGAAGTAAGAGATCACCACAGATCCCAACAACAATAACGAGGCGGCTATGGAGCGGAGTAGTAACGCCAGAATAAACGCGATCAAGAGCAAGATAACCGGGATAATCAATTTCTGATCATGTCTAGTTGCCGAATCGATATCGTTATAGATCGCCGATGTTCCTCCCACGAGTGCAGTCGGATCAACGCCATGCACCAGCGCGCGCATCGGTGGAATCAATTTGACCGCAGCTGCGGAATCTGGGCCATAGGAGAGCGTGACATTCAGTAGCTCTCGGCCGTTGACGATCTTGGTGGCCGGTATCGGCTGACCAGGGATTATTGGTGTGACCGTTTGCGGTTCGACCTGGCTTACGCCGGTGAAAGTTTTCAACGCATCTGAGACCGCTTGCGCCTTATCTGCGTTGACAACGATCTGGGTTGGCTGACCTTGTCCACCGGGGAAATATGTTGTGAGCTGCTCCTGGCCAATGACCGAGTCGGTGCGCTTGGTAAAGGATTGCGCAGTTGATAAACCGTTGGAATGGAGCGTCGTCGCAAAAGCTGCCAGAACAACGAGAATTAATAGCGCGATAGACCAATATTTCCGGGGATTTCGCTCGGTTGATTTCGCAACTTTTGACCAGATACCAGTGAGCTTCTCATCTTCAGTATTGAATTTAGGGCGCTTAGGCCAGAAGATCCAGCGGCCAAAGATCACAAGGAGCGCGGGCAACAGAGTGAGGATGGTGATCATTGCGCAGACAATTCCAATTGCCCCGACCGGTCCAAGTCCTCTGTTATTAGTGAGCTCTGAAAGCAACAACATAAGCAAACCGAGTGCGACAGTGGTGCCCGATGCGACAATAGGTTCTACAACGCCGCGCCATGCCACCTTCATCGCCTGAGTTCTGGACTCATAAATATGAAGCTCTTCGCGATAGCGCGAAATTAAGAGCAGGGCATAGTCCGTCGCTGCACCAAGAACGAGTACCGAGAGAATTCCTTGCGACTGTCCATCCAAGGTAATGATGTTGTGCTTAGCGAGTTCGTAGATAACCCCGCCCGCCAAGGTGAGCGCAAAGCCTGCCGACATAAGGGGCAAGATCCATAGGACAGGTGAGCGGTAAACAATGATCAAAATGAGCGCAACTACCGAACCAGTTACTAAGAGCAGGCTGGAATCCAGACCACTAAAGGCGTTGAAGAGATCGGCGAAGAGTCCACCTAAACCTGTTGTGTGCGTTATGAAACCATTTTGCTGCGCATAGTCAGTTGCGTAGTACCGGATCGTGGTGACAACTGAGAGGAGCGCTACCGACTTATTTGGAAGAGTCAGCTGAGACTTATTCGCATCGAGTGGCACATTTGCCAAAATTGCATCGTTCTTCGCAGATGGGAATGCACCGATCTGTGCGCCAGGCGAAAGATAGTCAGAGATAGGAATATGAATTGCATTTCCCTTGGCATCTTTGATCAACTGGCCCTTTGCATCGACCAAATCTTTCGCAGCAAGTCCTTGAACGAAGACATTGGCAGATCCGATTTTAGAAGCGTCAACCTTGCCTTCAAAGAGGATCAAAGTAGGAAATTGATTGTTCGATGTCGTGTCAGAAAACTTGAGAATTGCATCTGATGCCTTGGAGGATTCAGCACCGGCAGGTAAAAACTTGGAATTGTCATTCTTTTGCACGCTAGAGAGATTTCCGAAGAGCGGGCCTGTAACACTGCTAATAGCCAACCAGACGATAGCTACAATGGAGGCAGCCAATACCAACTTGCGATGTGAACGTTGCCCTGTTGAATTCTCTGACACAGATTTCCCCTTTAGATCGCTCGCTGAACGGGCTCATCCTAAATTAGCAGCAGTAACCTCGCAATTAGAACCCGATTTCGGGCTCTTTAACGCGTATCTAGGACTGGGTTTGGAGAGCCAGTGCGGTGCAGAAGAAGAAGCCGTCAAAGAGACGTAGTAGGGCGCGAATCCAATCATTGGATTTCATCTGCACATTTGAGAGATTATCAAGAATTCGGCCATAAAAAGCCGCCTGGATAAGAATAGCAACCGCTCGAGAATCAATATTTGAATCGGCCCAGCCTTTATCGATACAGAGTTGATAAACCTTCATCCACTCTTGCGTTAACTTCTCTTGTGTTTTACCGAGTCTTTGATGTAGTTGCTCAATTGATGAGGCGTTATGAATAATGCCGATACCTTGGGTCAGTTGTTGGATAGATACTTTCATTGATTCACTTGCTACAAGAATTCGAACTTGTTCTCTGGCCGAATCCGCGTCAGCAGAAGATTCGATAGCACTGGCAAGCGCCGTCACCCAAACCGTTACCGATC
>SESB01001376.1_pt1 | contig 15966 bp, 11 predicted proteins | sample 3171441 | NCBI WGS metagenome assembly SESB01 (sample SAMN06051867, study PRJNA518727) | freshwater metagenome | biome: subpolar coniferous forest; feature: holomictic lake; material: water; isolation source: holomictic Lake 227, 6 m depth | place: Canada: near Kenora, Ontario | collected...
CGCGATGCGATTTTCCTCAACGATCCGACCATTTAAATGTCCGGGCTGATACAACGGTGCCGACTACTATCCAGGCGAGCAATACCAAGACCGTCGTGTTGGTCTGCCAGGAGTGGCCAGTTTCCTTTGTAGCAAAGCTATCTGGCAGAAAGACCGAGCGCATTCCCAGAGTTAACCAACGAAGTGGGAAGAAGGATGCAAAGTCCTGCATCCATTTTGGCAAGCTGGAAAAAAGGAAGAAAACGCCGCTAAAGAACTGTAAAACAATGACTATAGGAGAGACCACCGCGGAGGCGCCACGTCCACTTTTGGGAACACTGGAGAAGGCAATTCCGAGGATCGTTGAACAGATACTCCCGAGAACTACCAACCAGATAAAGCGCAACCACAACGCGGCAGATGCTGGAAGGTTCAAACCGAAGAGCAGAGTTCCGAAGGCGAGTAGTAATGCAACTTGAACCAACATGGAAACTGTGACAACGATGACCTTGCCGATGAAATAGGAGATGGGAGACATTGGAGTGCCACGCAGCCTTTTCAAAGTTCCGAAGTCTCTTTCCATGGGAATAGTTATGGCTAATTGTTGGAAACCAGTGTTCACTAATCCTGAGGCAATCATGCCCGCCACAAAATATTGGCTAAAGGTGACGCCAGGAGCAATCTTGTCTTTGAAGACAGACCCGAAAATGAAAAGCAGCATCACCGGAAAGAGCAGGGTAAAAACTACCGATTCGCGTTGACGCACGAACTGTTTGATTTCGATGCCGCCGCGCAGCCAGCCAATTCGCAGAATACTCCTCATGCTAGTTAGCCTCCACGTTAATCATTGAGAGATAAATTTCTTCCAAAGTCGGCCTGGTCACCGTCAACTCTGGAATTTCGCCGGCGAACTTTGTCGCCAACTTTGAGACTTCTAGAGTTGGATTGTCGGTAAAGATTTCTTGGCGAACTCCATCTTCAATCCAAGATATTCGTGCTTTAGCGTTGTTGCGTCCGCCTAGATTTCCGGGGGTCGAGACTTCAATAATCTTTCCATTATTAATGACGGCGACTCGATTTGCTAGTGCTTCAGCTTCATCGAGATAGTGCGTGGTCAACAAGATGGTGGTGCCTTCGTTCTGAAGTTGAAGTATGAGTTCCCAAAAAGCACGTCGTGCTTCGGGATCAAAGCCGGTGGTTGGCTCATCCAAGAAAAGAATTTCTGGTGATCCAATAATTCCTAGCGCCACATCCAGACGCCGGCGCTGTCCACCTGAGAGCGTTCGGATCTTTGCATTTCTCTTGTCGGCCAGACCCACAGCGGCAATCACCTGGTCAGCATCTTTTGGATTGGTGTAGTAATACGAGAAGTGGTGAACAGTTTCAGCAACGGTGAGGTCAGCTGCATCCTCTGTAGATTGCAGAACGATGCCGATGCGATTACGCCAGGTCAGATCTTGGTTCTCTAAGTTGCCAGGATCGACTCCCAAGACTTGGACTTCGCCCGAATCGCGATCTCGGTACCCTTCCAAGATTTCTACGGTGGTGGTTTTACCAGCCCCGTTGGGTCCCAAAATGGCGAAGATCTCACCTAGTTCGACTCGTAGGTCGATTCCGTCGACAGCAATTTTGTCGCCATTTTTCTTGTCGGGGTAGACCTTACGCAGGCCCTTAACTTCAATCGCCGCTGACATGGCGTCATCATGCCCTAGCAGCCTGAATTTCCACCACCGCGATCGGCAAAAGCGGGACAAATACGAAAGAATATGAGGGTGAGCCCTCGTAGAAACCACCCCAAAAGACGTGGTCCGAAGCCGGAGGAGCGCGAGATATCTACTTCCAACGAGACCATTGAAGAGCACTCTGAGGGTATCTATCGGGTACGAAAAATTACCGGCTCTAGTTCAACCAAGCCATATCGCTGCCCAGGGTGCGACCAATTAATTCCCATGGGGACGCCCCATATCGTGGCCTGGTTAGAGGAAGACGTTGAGAGCCGCCGTCATTGGCATTCGGCATGTTGGAGCAAGCGCAATGAACGTCGCCCGCGCACTGAAAGAACGCGAAACGCTCCTAGGTTTTAACCCACGACCTTGGAATGTAGGAACTTGATCAACGTCTTAATGAAATTATCCGCGAAGCGAGTTCTAGAAAAAGTCGTAAATTCGATCGGAATCCTAAAACGCGGGGAGATGATCGTTCTCGGATAGGTGAATTCCATGAGTCCTTCTGGGCCATGGATCCGACCGTAGCCGCTATCTTTCACACCGCCAAAAGGAACTGAAGCGATTGCGGCAAAGGCGATCACTGAATTAATTGAGACCATACCGCACTGCAGTTGCGATGCGATGTGATGGCCGTGCCGCTTCGACCAGACCGATGCGGCTAGTCCGTAACGCGTGGCGTTGGCAAGAGAGATTGCTTCTTCGATGCTGGTGGTGCGATTTATAGTCAGAGTCGGACCGAAAGTTTCTTCAGTAATCGCTAGCGAACCTTCCGGGACGTCGAGCATGATGACGGGTTCAACATATTTTGCCCCGACGGAATCGGTATTCCCCAAAGCAAATTTTGCACCTTTAGCGGCTGCGTCGTTGATGTGGCTTTGAATAACACCTAACTGAGATGGCATCGTTGCTGGGCCGTAATTCTTTCCGGGTTCGAGTTTCTTAGCTAAGGCCGTTATTTTTTCGATGAATGAATTTGCAACTTCTTCGACGACATAAACTCGCTCCGCGCCGATACAAGTCTGTCCGGCATTGGACATGGCAGACCACAGGACGTATTCGGCCGCCTTATTAATATCCGCGTCTGGAGCAATGATGACCGGGTCCTTGCCTCCGCATTCCAACACGACGGGGATCATTCTTTCAGCGCACGTAGCAGCAACTAATTTTGCTGTGCGAGTAGAACCGGTGAAAGATATTTTGTCGACCTGGCTCTTGGTAAGGAATTGACCAGTGTCTGCCAATCCTTGAATAACCGAAAAAATATTGGGGAACGGCGCAATCGTGGCAAAACTATGAGCCAGCCAGTCACCAACTGCTGGTGCGAATTGACTTGGTTTGAACACAACTGTGTTACCGGCGGCAAGCGCATAGGCAATTGAACCCATGGGAGTGAAGATCGGATAGTTCCAAGGACCAATAACGCCGACGACGCCCATGGGCGAACGTTCAACTTCAGATTTCATATTGAACATCAATATTCCTGAAGGGCGTACATGAGGTTTCAATACTCGCCCCGCGTTCTTTGCTGCCCACGCCAAGTGGCCAATTGCGAGCGAGGCTTCCAATGTCGCATCACCGACTGGCTTGCCAGTTTCTGTGGCGATCAATGAGCCAATTTCATTGAGATTTTCGGTAAGAACCGAACACCAATTCAGTAATACCTTCTTGCGGCCTTCAAAGCCCAGCGCCTGCCACGCAAGCGAAGCAAGGCGCGCATCCGCAACGATGGCATTGACGTTGGCTTGGTCGGTAATGTGAAATTCTTTGAGGACCTCGCCTGTCTTAGGATCATGGCTGGCGAAGGTTAAAAGTGAGTCAGTCCCATTCATGACATAAGACTAAACTCAACTCTGTGATTGCACCGATTAGATCCAGCACAGTTTTGCCCGCCAATCGCCGCCCGATAAGAATTCCCACATCCGATGGCCTCAATTTGGTGGGTGAAGTGGCCGCACCGGTCGGAGCTCGTCGGGCCAGCATTCTCTGCCTTCATCCTTTGCCCACACATGGCGGAATGATGGATAGCCATATTTATCGTAAGGCCGCTAACCGCTTGCCAGCGCTGGCTGGGATTGAAGTTATTCGATTTAACACGCGCGGGACGAGCAGTGAAGCCGGCACCAGCGAAGGCCAATTTGACCACGGCGATAGCGAACAATTCGACGTTGAAGGGGCCATTGATTTCGCTTATGCCGAATTAGCAGTGGAAGACCTCTGGGTAGTCGGCTGGAGCTTTGGAACTGACCTGGCGCTACGCCATGCTCGGGACCCACGAATTTCCGGTTTAATATTGCTTAGCCCGCCGCTGCGAACTTCCAAAATCACCGACCTGGAATTCTGGCGCGAGGATGGACGACCGGTAATCGCTTTAGTTCCCGAGCATGACGATTACTTAAAGCCACACGAAGCACGGGAACGCTTTAGCGTCATCCCGCATATCGAAATTATTGCTGTCGACGAAGCCAAACATCTCTGGGTGGGAGAGCCGTCGGTCTACCGAGTGCTCTCTGAGATCACCAGAGTTGTAGCGCCAGACGCTCTACCCCTTGCTCGGGACTGGAATGAAGAAACTGGGGAGCCGATTTACCAGGCGTGATCTTCAGGTGAAGTCTTGTATCCCGGCAATATCTCCGATAGGCGCATTAACTGAGCCTCGGTTAGTTCGAGATCCAAGGCGCGCAGTGAAGCATCAAACTGCGCCATCGTTCGTGGACCGATGATCGGTGCAGTAACAACGGGTTGGGCCATAAGCCAAGCCAATGCAACATCACCGGGTTCATAGCCAATTTCATGGCAGTAATTTTCATAGCTTTCAATCTTTGGCCGGATGGCGTCTAGCGCGTCTTTGGCTCTACCTTGAAGTCGGCGCTTGCCGGAGTTCTCTTTCTTGATGACGCCACCGAGCAATCCACCATGCAGAGGAGACCAAGGCAATAACCCCAACCCATAATTAGCCGCTGCTGGAATTACTTCACGCTCGACATCTCGTTGTACCAAGTTATAGATCGATTGTTCAGAAACTAGTCCTACAAAGTTGCGCGCGTGAGCTTGCTCTTGTGCCTGGGCGATATGCCATCCACCAAAGTTGCTGCTGCCGACATAGAGAATCTTTCCTTGTGCGACGAGAACCTCCATCGCTTGCCAGATTTCATCCCATGGAGTGGCGCGATCGATGTGGTGCATTTGATACAAGTCGATGTAATCAGTTTGTAGACGCTTCAGACTGGCATCTACTGCTTTGCGAATTGCGAGTGCTGATACCCCACGGTTGTTGGGCCAAGGATCCATCTCGCCATAAAGCTTTGTTGCGAGCACCACTTTGTCACGACGTCCACCACCTTGAGCAAACCAACGACCAATGATGCTTTCGGTAGCGCCCCAATTATCGGGACCGCCGTATCGGTTAGCAGTATCAAAGAAATTAAGACCATGGCTTAGGGCCGAGTCCATGATGGCGTGTGAAGTTACTTCATCAGTTTCTGGTCCAAAATTCATAGTTCCCAGACAGAGTCTGCTGACACTGAGACCTGAACGTCCGAGATTCTTGTATTTCATCGCATCCTCTATTCGGTATAAGTTTTAAAAGTAAAAGTGAAATAGAAAGTTAAGCGAGATCTGCTTTGGGGTAAACCACTTCATCAAGAATGAGCAGGATCGCAGCTGCAATGGGAACCGCCATTATTGCTCCGATCAAACCTAGCAAACTGGTACCGAGTAATGCAGCCAAGATCGTGACCAGGCCAGGCACAGCCAGTGTTTGTTTCATAATTCGAGGCATGATGAGGTAATTTTCAATTTGAATATAAATAACGTAAAAAACAAAAGCAATCAATGCGGTAGTTGGAGATTTGGTAAATGCGATCAAAGTCATTACCGATACGCCCAATATGTGGCCAATTAATGGAATCAAACCACAGATAAATACCAACATTGCCATCGCCGTCGCATAGGGGATGCCAATTGCATAACCCAAAATCAAAGCGAAGATCCCTGCAATAACCGAGACGATCGCCTGACCACCCACGAAAACACCAACTCGGAAGATGATGGCATCGGAGAGCCGGGCTACCCGAACTCTGCGACTGGCTGGAACTATTCGATAGACAACCTTTGTGACCTTTGGCAGGGATGCTAGAAAATATAATGTCAGAACCAAGACCGTCAACGTTGCGATTGCACCGGATACAACAGCGCGCCCTACACCAAGCACGCCGCCAAATGCGGTGACCACAAACTGACCGTTCTTAATTGTTTCTGAAACTTTCTTTTGCAGCGAATCGATGACGCCATAGTTTTCATTAAGTCGATTAATTAAAGAATTGTGTTTGAGGTTGGAGACGATTTCAGGGGCGTTGGCTAATAGGGCATTCACTTGGTGAACCACCGGTGGGATTACTACCCAAGCGAAGAGACTTACAAAAATTAAAACAATTCCAACGATTGCAGAGACCGCCCACGATCTCGTAAGACCCCATTTTCGAAATAGCTCTACCGCTGGATTTAGCCCAGCTGCGAGGAAGAGGGATAAGAGAATCAATACAAATACTTGGCTGGCCGAAGCTAGTGCTTTGAGCATGGTGATGGAAACCAGCGCGCCAGCGGCGGCCAGAAAACCAAAATAGAACGGGTGCGAAATGTCGAGAGGTTTCCCAGAGGCCCCAAGATCTTCGGGCGCAGGTGTAGTTCGCTTGAGCTTCTTTGTAGGTTTGATGAGCGCCATATTTCCATTTTATCGATGTTCGCGAGGCAAAGATGAGATATGTAACACGAACGAGCCTTATTTCTCACCCACAGTTAACCTGAATCAAGGCGTATGGGTCAGGAAGTAGGGGAGAATTGTGGAATGACGGGGTTGAAAATAGTTGGCTTGGGCGATGAGATCGCAGCGTGTGCGCTGCTGCCCTGGGCGCAACCGCTAGAGAGCTGGCCGGAGGAGCCAACCCTTACGGATATGCGCGGTATTTCCCGCCACGTGGTTCGACTAGTCCATGCCACCCCAGATCCAGAATCTGAGGTTTATGCGGTTAAAGAGACCGTCCCGGAATTCGCCAATCGCGAGTACACGATCTTGCGCGAGCTCACTCAGCGCGCCGCCCCTTCGGTTGAACCTATTGCCGTCGTTGACGGCCGAACCGATGTCAATGGTGAATCTTTGCCTTCGGCCTTGGTCACTCGATATTTGCCGTTTTCGCTTCCGTACCGAGTCTTGCTGAGTGATTCAGTCACTCCGCACGAAATCGGAACCATGACCAACGCTCTGGCGCTGCTATTGGTTCGCCTCCATCTGCTCGGGTTTTGGTGGGGCGACTGTTCTTTGTCCAATACCCTCTTTAGACGCGATGCCAACGAATACTCCGCCTATTTGGTCGATGCCGAGACCGGCGAATTCCATCAGAGCCTGACCGATGGTCAGCGCGAGCATGACCTGGATATCGCACATTTCAATGTTGCAGCGGAACTGGAAGACCTAGCCTGTGCGGGTTTGCTCCATCCAGGTATGGATCCCATTCGCGCTAGCGATACCGTAATAAAGCGCTATCGCCGGTTGTGGCAGATGCTCAAAGAGCCACAAATTCTCGACCCTAACGATCGTCATGCCGTGGAACGCGCGATGCGCTCGCTCCAAGATTTGGGCTTTGCAGTTGAAGAGGTTGAAGTCCTTATTGACGGTGAGCAAGGCGCACTCAAGTTCCAGCCCAAACTTGTCGCCGCCGGTTATCATCAAAATCGCTTACTTGAAGTATTGGGAATTCATGCCGAGGAATTGCAGGCAAAGAGATTATTGGCATCATTTGACCGTTTCCGATCTCGAGAGAAAAAGCCACTTCCAACCATCGAGGAGAGCGCTCGCCGTTGGCTGACAGAAGTGTTCGATCATGTCTTGGGCCAAATACCCGAAGCCCTTCGTGGTCGAGTTGAACCCGCACAGATGTTCCACGAGATTCTCGAGCATCGTTGGTATCTTGGGGAAAAAGCCGGACGCGATCTAGGCATTGATTATGCGGTTCAGGAGTACGTCCACTCCATTTTGCCGTACCGAACAGATACCGGCGTTGTTGATAATGAAGGTTTTGAGCAGGAAGTACTTAACTCTCAACTCGTTTAGGTCTGTCCGCAAAACTTTGGCAAGATAGGGCTATGAGTTCACCACAATTGCCAAAGAATTTTGACCGGGCGATTGATCTCAGTGCTTTGGCTGCACCAAAGGTGGCAGCAGGCGGAGATTTCGGTCTGCCAGTTACTGCTGAGAACATGGTGGCCCAATTCCTGGCACCTTCACAGACTCAGGTTGTCATTCTGCTCTGCTGGTCGTCGCGCAGTACTCAATCTCAACAAATCGCTCAGATACTCTCCAAATTTCATACAGCAGATAGTGCCAACCCTGAGCAAGCGCCATGGATTTTTGGATCGGTCAATGTCGATGCCGAACCTGCCATTGCAAAGGCGCTACAGGTTCAATCCGTTCCACTTGCGCTGGCAATTATTCAAGAGCAACCCGTCCCACTCTTTGAATCTGTTCCAACCGAAGAACAAGTTCGCCAGGTAATCGACAAGGTGTTGTCTATCGCCGCGGAGCGCGGCGTTGGTAAAGCGCCAGTTGAAAATGCTCCCATCGAGACCAAACTCGAACCTGAAGAAGAAGCAGCTATTGCAGCTCTTGAGGTAGGCGATTTTGCGGCGGCCAAGCTGTCCTATGAAGCATGGTTAAAGCGCGAACCATTTGAACCATTGGCGAAATTGGGCTTAGCCCAGACCGAACTCTTTATCCGTACCGCCGGCATTGATGCGGCTTCTGCCATCGGAGTGGCTAACGAAGATCGTCTGAATATTGCCAACAATATGCTGGCAGCAGATCTAGAACTTTTGGAGGGCAAGAATCAAATCGCCTTTGATCGGCTGATCACATTGGTCAAGAACACAACCGATGATGATCGCAAACTTGTGCGAGATCATCTTTTGACCCTCTTTACCTTGGTCGATCCCGATGACCCGATTCTTTTGAAGGCACGGCAATTACTGGCGAGTGCCCTATTTTGAAAGAATTGAATACGCGCGAAAAGAAAAACCTGCAATTACTCTTCTTTCTTTTTGGAATTGGAATCATGGCCATCGCGCCACGCAACCCCGAAATCAAACATAACTTGGGTGTCGATAATGGCACTTTTGGGACCTTGCTCAGCCTAGGCGGAGTCGGATCTACGTTGGCCCTCATGTTTGGCGGACACATTGTTCATCGAATTGGACCAAAGCCCGTTCTTGTTGCAAGTTCAACCATTATGTATGCACTTGTAGCCGCCATGCCGCACCTGCACACGTCATGGATTTTTCTCCTGGTGAACATAGCAACTGGCGCTGCCCTTTCCATGTATCACATATCAACCAACGGCCAAGCGTTGAGACGCCAAGAAGAGACCGGCCTGGTCCTAATTCCGCGGTTGCATGGTTTGTGGAGCACCGGGGCGCTAAGCACTGCCATTTTCGCATTTCTGATCACAGCCCATGTTTCGTTAGCTTGGCACATAGATGTGATGATGGCCATCATCTGGATTTCAACCCAGATCTCAATTTGGAATATGCGTCATGATTTCTTTTCGGGAACTTCCGAACATGATGACAGCACCAGCATTTCAATCAAGAGTTTATTCGCGGCGTTGAGTTTTGAACGCACGATTACCTTTGGTCTCGTTTGCGTTCTGATGATTGAGTTTGCTTCGAATGACTGGGCAACAATCTTCACAAAAGAGCAGATTGGCATGAGCGCTTCACTAAGTATTCTGAGTTATATCCTCTTTATGATTTCGATGATTTCCGGCCGATTCACAATTCACAAACTTTTGCAGATGAAATCTGAGCGTTATCTCATGCTCCGAGGAACGTTGATTGGCGGAGCGCTCTTCATAATTTTTCTTGTTCTGGGTAATTGGGTGGCTCCGAGCCATAAAACCTTGGGATTTATCTTGGTACTCGTCGGGTTCATTTTCGGTGGATTGGGCTGTTCCCACTTGGCACCGACATTTTTCGGGATTGCTGGTCGCAGATCAAGCCTGCCCGGCAGTGTGGTCGTTGCATCATTAGGGCTGGTCAACGGAATTTTGATCTTCTTTATCAAGATCGGCATTTCTTGGATTGCTCAAGCTACGTCTGTGCTCTTTGCCCTGCTGATTCCAGGCGCTTTGCTGATGTTGGCATCCGTTGTTGCACATCTTGGACGCGATGAAGTTCTAGCCAAATAGGCCAGAACTCAAAACGTTTTATTCCTGAACTAACCAGACAGTTGCCAGGGGCGGTAACCGTAACGTTGCTGAAGCCGCGTATCCATGAAGAGGTCCTCCATCTGCGACAACATCATGGTTCACGATGCCCGATCCGCCGTACTTCAGGTCGTCGGTATTGAGGATTTCTTTCCACTGACCAGCAGCTGGCATCGGCAATGTGTAGCGATCCTGCGGAACTGGCGAGAAGTTCGTGATGGCAACGGTTGCTTTCTTGTTCTCGTCAAAGCGAGCAAAGGCCAACGTGTTACCAGCCGCATCATCTCCAACTAGCCAGGCGAACCCTTCCGAAGAAGTGTCACGTTCCCACAGGGATGGGTTGGCCTTGTATTGGTGATTCATATCTTTAATAGCCGTTTGGACGCCTCGATGTTCGTCATAATCGACAAGGTGCCAATCCAAGGATTTTGATTCGCTCCATTCATCATTCTGCGCAAATTCACAACCCATAAAGAGCAACTTCTTGCCGGGATGTGCCCACATAAATCCATAGAGGGCGCGCAGTGTTGCTAATTTCTGCCAGCGATCGCCTGGAATCTTGTTAACCATTGATCCCTTGCCATGCACGACTTCATCGTGAGAAAACGGCAACATGAAGTTTTCACTCCATGCATAAAGAATCGCAAAGGTAATTTCGTTGTGATGGAATTTTCGATGAATCGGGTCATGTTGAATATATTCCAACGTGTCATGCATCCAGCCCATGTTCCACTTGAAACCGAAACCTAATCCATTGTCTGCGGTTGGTTTGGTGACTCCGCCCCAAGCAGTGGATTCTTCGGCGATCATCATGATCCCTGGAGCTTCGCGATAAGCGGTGGCTGTAACTTCTTGCAAGAAGGAGACTGCCTCTAGATTTTCGCGGCCACCGAATTTATTAGGCAACCACTCACCGGATTTCCGCGAATAATCCAAGTAGAGCATGGAAGCAACAGCATCAACGCGAATGCCATCGATGTGCAGTTCGAGCAACCAGTAAAGGGCGCTGGCAACCAAGAAATTGCGGACCTCGTTGCGCCCGTAATTAAAGATCAAAGTTCCCCAATCGGGGTGGTAACCCAGGCGAGGATCTTCGTGCTCGTATAAAGCGGTGCCATCAAATTTGGCTAGCGCCCATTCATCCTTGGGGAAGTGAGCAGGAACCCAATCCATGATGACGCCGATTCCGGCTTGATGCAGGGTATCCACCAGAAAGCGGAACTCATCGGGGGAGCCAAAGCGAGAAGTAGGTGCGAAAAATGAAGTGACTTGATACCCCCACGAACCGCCAAAAGGGTGTTCCATGAGTGGCAAGAATTCAATGTGAGTGAATCCTGCTTCGCGGGCATAGGCCGTTAGTTCGGTAGCAAGTTGTACGTAAGAAAGTCCAGGGCGCCACGAGCCCAGGTGAACTTCATAAACCGAAATGGGAGAACGCCAGGGTTGGAATGTTTCTCGCGCTTGGATCCATTCGCCATCGCCCCATTGGTAAGTGGATTCGTTGACGACGGATGCAGTAAGTGGTGGGATCTCAGTCTGTCGTGCCAGGGGATCAGCGTGATCGATCCATCTGCCATCGTTAGCTTGAATCGCAAATTTATATTTAGTGCCAGGGCCAACCCCGGCTATGAAGATTTCCCAGATGCCATTGCCGCCAAGAGGGACCATGGGATGTGTATTCCTATCCCAGTAGTTATTGTCACCGACCAAACTGACCGATCGAGCGTTAGGCGCCCAAACCGAGAACGCGGTGCCAATGAGTTGGCCATCTGGTGTGCGCTTTACCTGCGCGCCTAGAACTTGCCACAGACGTTCGTGTCGGCCTTCGCCGACTAAATAGAGATCCATTTCGCCAAGCGATGAATTGGGATTGAGATACCCAACCGGAGAATGAACCAGCGGAACTTCCTCGGTCAGGGCTGCGCTTTCATGTGAAATTTCCGGCTCGGCATCTTTGCCGAATATCTTCGACAAGCGCCCCATTAAATTTTTACCTGACAGATGTGGGCGATCTTTCCGACGGGCCTGGCGGGATCAAGGCGAACAAAAGTATGTGGGGACCAGGAATGAGAATGGCCGTCCAATAGATCTGAAACTTCAAAGACGTCGTGCGGAATTCCTAGAGTAGCCATATTCCAATGCACCGTTGTCTCTTGAGTCCTGATGGGATCGAGATTTACTACGACAAGGATAAGGTCATCGCCTTCTCGTTTGGAATAGGCCAGAACTTGATCGGAATCCGTGTGATGAAATTCCAGATTTCGAAGTTGCCCAAGTGCGGGGTGAAGACGGCGGATATCATTGAGCTTGGTGATAAAGGGAGCCAGGGTAAGGCCAGTCTTTGCTGCACCTTCCCAATCGCGGATTTTGATTTCATATTTCTCGGAGTCTCGATACTCCTCGGCGCCATCGCGAATCGGGATGTGTTCAAAGAGTTCGTAGCCGGCATACATTCCCCAAGATGGAGCCATCGTGCTGGCCAGGACTGCTCGTTGAGCAAAGACGGCGGGATTTCCACTTTGGAGGTGGAAGGGAAGGATGTCTGGGGTATTAACCCAGAAGTTGGGGCGAAAGAATGCCGACGTTTGTTTAGAAACTTCGGTGCCGTATTCAATGAGTTCTTGCTTTGAAGTACGCCACGTGAAGTATGTGTACGACTGTTGAAAGCCGGCTTTGCCGAGCGAATGCATCATCGCCGGGCGGGTAAATGCCTCGGAGAGAAAGATAACTTCTGGGTATTGGGAGTTAATGGATCCGATAACTTCTTGCCAAAAGCGCACCGGCTTGGTGTGCGGATTGTCGACTCGAAAAGTTTTGATGCCTTTGGAAATCCAAAAATTCAATATGCGCAGAGTCTCGGCGACGATACCGTCGTAGTCATTATCAAAATTAATTGGATAAATATCTTGATATTTCTTTGGTGGATTCTCGGCGTATGCAATCGTGCCATCGGGTCTGGTAGTAAACCATTGAGGATTTGACTTCACCCATGGATGATCGGGTGAGGCTTGCAGCGCAAGATCCAGAGCAATCTCTAGACCCAACTTCTTCGCTGCCGCAACGAAACTTTCAAAATCTGCCAAAGTTCCAAGTTCTGGATTAACGGCATCGTGTCCGCCAGCGCTACCACCAATTGCCCAAGGGACGCCAGGATCGCTCTCGGTGGGATTTAATGTGTTGTTCTTGCCTTTACGAAAACTCTTGCCGATGGGATGAATCGGTGGCAAATACAAAATGTCAAAGCCCATAGCGGCTACCGCGGGAAGTCGTTTGATGGCGGTAGTGAAAGTGCCGGAAGAAATTGAACCATCGCTGTTGCGAATTGCGCCTTCACTGCGGGGAAAGAATTCGTACCAGGATCCAGCAAGCGCACGAGATGGTTCCACCCGAATTGGGAACAACTCCGAAGTCGTGACGAAGCGACGGATTGGGTGGCGATGGAAATACTCGAGAATTTCTGAAGTTGTAGCAGCATCAAATCGATCTGCGTGTGCAAGCTTTTTATTACTTAAGGCCTTCAGGGCTGGGGCAAGTAGAGCTTTTGCTTCCTTATCTGCCGATAGAGCTTCAGAAAGAAGTAGTTCGCCAATAGTGCAGCAGAGTTCGGTATCGATACCAGCTGGAATTTTGATACCGGAGTCATGGTGCCAAGTATGAAAAGGATCATCAAATGCTTCGATAGCAAAGGACCACTGTCCGATATCGGTTGGTTGGATCTGCGCCTCGTAACGGTCGGTTCCGGGCCAGATTTCGTGCATCGGCACACGTTGTACTTCAGTCCCCGTTGGGTCATAGAGCAACGCATGCACACCTAAAGCATCATGTCCTTCTCGAGTGACCACCGCAGAGATGGTGATCCGCTCGAACGGAACGGCTTTCACACCGATTATTTCTCCACCGAAATGAACTACGGGGGAGATGTCGACGATGGGAAAGCGGCCGATCATCCAGAGCCCTCGGTATTGCCCGGATCTGCAGCCTTGACGTCATTGATCGAATACTTATCGATAGCCTCTTTTAGAACCCGATGCTTGAGTTCGCCAGATTCGACCATGCGCGACAGCGTAGCCAAAACAATGGATTCAGCATCAACTTTGAAGTGGCGACGCAGCGCGCCGCGAGTATCAGAGAGTCCAAAACCATCGGTGCCGAGTCCGAAGAAATCTTGTTCGACCCAAGGAGCGATCTGATCTTGGACCGCGCGCATGAAGTCGCTGACTGCAATAACTGGACCATCTTGGCCGCGCAATTTCTTGGTAACAAAAGCGCTGCGCGGATTATCGGGATTGAGCATGTTGTAGCGATCGGTTTCAAGGCCGTCGCGACGGAGTTCGTTCCAGGAAGTGACTGACCAGACGTTGGCGCTGATGCCCCAATCTTCGGCCAGTAACTTTTGGGCTTTGAGCGCCCAATTGATGGCAACGCCAGAGGCCAATATTTGAGCTCGACGTTTAGATTTTGTCGATGCCGGTGCATAGAGGTAAATGCCTTTGAGCAAACCTGCAACATCCAAGTTTTCAGGTTCGGCAGGTTGAACGTAAGGCTCGTTATAAACGGTGAGGTAGTAATAAACGTTCTCGCTGTTCTCGCCGTACATCCGGCGCAGACCATCGCGAACGATGTGCCCGACCTCGTAACCAAAAGCAGGATCGTAAGCAACGACTGCGGGGTTGGTAGATGCCAGCAAATGTGAGTGACCATCTTCGTGTTGGAGACCTTCGCCGTTGAGTGTGGTGCGTCCTGCAGTTGCACCGAGGACAAAGCCACGAACTAACTGGTCAGAAGCTGCCCAGAACGCGTCACCTGTGCGTTGGAATCCGAACATGGAATAAAAGATGTAAATCGGAATCATGGGTTCATCATGTGTTGAATACGAAGATCCAACAGCAGTGAAGGATGCAACCGAACCAGCTTCATTGATGCCTTCATGCAAGATGACACCTGAGGTTGATTCCTTATAGGAAAGAATGAGTTCGCGGTCGACAGATGTATAGGTCTGACCCAATGGTGAATAAATCTTCAAGGATGGAAAGAGTGAATCCATACCGAAGGTGCGGGCCTCATCAGGGATGATCGGTACAAAGCGCTTGCCAATTTCGGGATCTTTAATGAGATCTTTCAAGAGACGGACAAAGGCCATGGTCGTGGCAACTTCTTGATTTCCGCTGCCGCGCTTGACCGATTCGTATGTCTCTATGGGAGGCAGAACCAATGGCTTGGAGATCTTGCGACGAGCCGGTATCGAACCACCTAGGGCGTTGCGTCGTTCCATCATGTACTTGTACTCAGGCGAATCGACGCCTGGGTGGTAATACGGCGGAAGTTTGGCATCGATTAATTCATCGGCGATGGGAATGTGGAGACGATCGCGGAATTGCAGCAAATCATCGTGAGTCATTTTCTTCATCTGGTGGGTTGAATTACGGCCCTCGAAGGAAGAACCTAAAGTCCAGCCTTTAACGGTCTTTGCCAAGATGACAGTGGGGCGTCCGTTGGACTCGGTGGCTGCTTTGTAGGCGGCATAGAGCTTGCGGTAATCATGACCGCCACGACGCAGCGCCCAAATTTGATCATCGCTCCAGTCAGCAACCAGCGCTGCAGTGCGGGGATCGCGACCAAAGAAGTTTTCGCGCACATAGGCGCCACTTTCGGCTTTAAAGGTTTGATAGTCACCATCGGTGGTGCGATTCATCAAATCGACCAGAGCGCCTTCGCGATCTTTGGCAATGAGTTCATCCCATTGACGACCCCAGACGACCTTGATGACATTCCAACCGGCGCCACGGAAGATGGATTCGAGTTCTTGAATAATCTTTCCGTTACCGCGAACGGGACCATCGAGGCGTTGCAAGTTGCAGTTGATGACGAAAGTTAAATTGTCCAAGCCTTCGCGTGCGGCCAAGCTAATTGCACCAAGAGTTTCTGGTTCATCGGTTTCGCCATCGCCTAAGAATGCCCAGACTCGTTGTTGGCTGGTGTCTTTGATTCCGCGTCCATGGAGGTAGCGA
>SESB01001378.1_pt1 | contig 15963 bp, 17 predicted proteins | sample 3171441 | NCBI WGS metagenome assembly SESB01 (sample SAMN06051867, study PRJNA518727) | freshwater metagenome | biome: subpolar coniferous forest; feature: holomictic lake; material: water; isolation source: holomictic Lake 227, 6 m depth | place: Canada: near Kenora, Ontario | collected...
GCGCGTAGTATTGGGCATAATCCGCAATCAGGCCCTGGTGGCATGATAGAAAAGTTAGATGAATTCGGTAAGGTGCGCAAGGTGCTGATCCACATCAATAATACCAATCCAATCTTAAGAGAAGATTCTGCTGAACGTGCCGAATTGACCCAGCATGGGATTGAAGTAGCATTTGATGGCATGGATATTATTCTTTAGGAGATCGCAATGAATGCAATGACGAATCAAGATTTACCGTGGACGCGTGAAGAATTTGAAGATAAATTACGGGAAAAAGGGAAGGGTTATCATATCTACCACCCGATACACGTCATGATGTACGAAGGTAAGATGACGAAACAGCAGTTGCAATGCTGGGTAGCCAATCGCTTTTATTACCAAATCGCCATTCCGCAAAAAGATGCCGCTATTTTATCTAACTGTCCAGATAAGGAAGTGCGTAAAGAATGGATTGTCCGCATTACTGATCATGATGGTGTCGGTGACCAAGTGGGCGGTATTGAAGCTTGGATTCAATTGGGTCAGGCCGTAGGCTTAAGTCGTGATGATGTGACTTCGCTTAAGTTTCTAAGTCCAGGGGTAAAGTTCGCTGTTGATGCGTATGTGAATTTTGCGCGTCAGCGTCCTTGGCAAGAGTCCGTTTGCTCATCATTAACTGAGTTATTTGCACCCCATATTCATCAGCAACGCATTAGCTCATGGCCGAGCATGTATCCATGGATTAATGAAGACGGCTTAGTCTACTTTAAAAAGCGTTTAACAGAAGCCCGTCGTGATGTTGAGCAAGGATTGAGCGTGACGTTGGACTACTTCAGCACATCCCGTGAGATGCAGTTGAAAGCTTTGGATATTCTGCAGTTTAAACTGGACGTTCTGTGGGTCATGGCCGATGCCATTATGCTGGCATGCACCGATGTGAAAGTTGAAGGCAAAGACTATTTGCGCCAACCTGTGATTCATTTTAGTTAAAAAGGTCGGCAATGGAAATCGCAATCCTACATACAGATGTCTACGCGCTTGCGCACCATCATCGCTTTCAATGGGAAGAAGCGCAACAAAACTATGTCATTCTTTTCCCTGAAGGCATGGTCAAGTTACATGGTGGGGCGGGCGAAGTGATTAAGCGTGTCGACGCTAAAGCGACTGTAGGCGAAGTGGTGGCTGACTTAGTCAAGACGTTTCCCGATGCGCCTAATATTGAAGCTGAAATTATCGGGATGTTTGAGATGGCGGTAGGCAAGGGTTGGTTGCGTAAAGTGTAGTGATGTATGGTGCGTTTAGCCTGAGTGAGACAAAGGCTTAAGCGCCGACATCATTAAGTGTGAAAATTTAGGAGTATCAAAATGACACAAGCCTCTTTGGGTGAGTCGGCAGTACAAAAAGTTGTCCATGCGCAGCAAAATAACGGCGTTGCAGCATCTAAAACCAATACGCAGCCTTTATGGTTATTGGCAGAAGTCACTTATCGCTGTCCATTGCATTGTGCCTTTTGCTACAACCCGACTGATTACGATAAGCATACACAGAACGAGCTCTCTACTGAGCAATGGATACAGGCGTTACGAGATGCACGTAAATTAGGGGCGATACAGTTAGGTATCTCAGGGGGCGAACCCTTATTGCGCGATGATATTGAAGAGATTGTCGTTGAAGCGAAGAAGCTTGGCTATTACAGCAACTTAATTACTTCAGGGGTAGGGCTCACTGAAAAGCGCATTCAAGCCTTTAAAGACGGTGGCTTGGATCATATCCAGTTGTCTATGCATGATATTAGTGAAGAAATTAATAACTTCATCACCAATACCAAAACGTTCGAATTAAAGAAAAAAGTGGCTGCGATGATTAAAAATCACGGCTATCCAATGGTGTTAAATGTGGTGATACACCGCTACAACATTGGCCATGTAAAAGAAATTTTAGAAATGGCAGAGGCGCTTGGCGCTGATTATATCGAGTTAGCCAATACCCAATATTACGGCTGGTCTTTGGTGAATCGCAGTCAGTTAATGCCGACTAAAGAACAGGTGGATGAGGCTGAGGCCATTACTAATGCTTTTCGTGCTAATCCGAACAATAAGATGAAGATCTTTTTTGTGGTGCCTGATTACTTCTCAGATCGCCCGAAGAAATGCATGAATGGTTGGGGCGAGGTGTTTATGATTGTGACTGCCAATGGCGATGTGTTGCCATGTCACTCAGCACGCGTGTTACCCAATATGCAGTTTCCTAATGTGCGTGATCATGGGTTGGAATACGCCTGGAAAGAATCGCCAGCCTTTAATCAATATCGCGGTGATGACTGGATGAAAGAGCCTTGCCGTAGTTGCTCAGAAAAAGCCAATGATTTGGGTGGTTGCCGATGCCAAGCTTTCTTACTCACGGGTGATGCCGAAACTGCTGATCCGGTCTGTACTAAATCGCCACATCATCACTTAATCACACAGGCGATTGAAGATTCTAAAAATCCTGTATTAGTATCACAGCCTATTGTATTTCGTAATGATAAAAATTCTAAGAAAGTCATCGCGGGTGAATTTGATGATCGAGTAGCAGAATTTCACGCTTTACCTTAACACAGGCAATTTAAAATACGCCTAGCGCGTTTAATGATTACAAGCTCGGCATATTATGGTTAAATAAGACGCGCTAACCACTCAGGTTTTGCGCGTTTTTTTGAGGCAGTAGATTGAAAAACTCATCATCCCCACTAGTTTTATCAATTGTATTAGCGGGTTTAGCTGCAATCGCCCCGTTTGCAATCGACACCTACTTACCCGCATTTCCTATATTAGAAACCTCATTAAATGGTACCGCACTAGAATTACAGCAAAGTCTGACATTCTATTTACTGCCTTATGCGCTAATGACCTTGTGGCATGGCGCAATTTCAGACTCTATTGGCCGACTGACCACCATTAAGTGGGGGTTAGGTGTATTCGTACTCGCTTCTATTGGATGTGCTTTCGCTCCCAACGTAGAGACGCTGTGGTTTTTCCGTGTGTTGCAGGGCCTCTCAGGTGGCGCCGGCAATGTGGTGGCACGTGCAATGGTACGGGATCTTTTTGAGGGCGCACAGGCTCAGCGCGTGATGGCTACGGTGCAAATGCTCTTTGGTATTGCCCCGGCAATTGCCCCTGTGATCGGTGGTTGGTTGCTCGGTATCCATTGGCAGGCCATTTTTATATTTTTGGCTTTATACGCGGGATTAAGTTTGTGGGCGGCGCTAAGATATTTGCCGGAAACGATGCCTAAGTCTAAGTGCGTCCCATTATCTGCCAAACAAGTACTTCAAGATTACCGCATTATTTTCGGGGATAAGGAATTTAACTATGTAGCGTTTGCACTGGGTGCAAATTTTGCTGGTTTTTTTGTGTATGTGCTGGCCAGTCCAGTTTTTCTGGTGAAGCATTTAGGCCTTAGTCCGCATCAGTTTGGTTATATGTTTATCCCCACTGTATGTGGCATGATCTTAGGTTCCTATTTGGCTAAACGCGCTGCAGGACGCTATGCGCGGCAGAAAGTGGTTAAAGTGGCTTACGCTTGGATGGCGTTGATGGTGGTTTTAAATCTCATTGCCTGTTACACCTTGCCGATAGGCCCCGTCGTTAATATCTTGCCGGTGGCTTTATTTAACGTAGGTATGGCGCTGGCCATGCCGGTACTGTCGCTGGCCGCTTTGGATCGCCATCCCAAGATACGTGGCACAGCGGCTTCAGGCCAAGCCTTTATTCAAATGTTGTTGTCTACCGTTTCTGCTGGCTTAATTGTGCCGTTAATCTGGTATGCCCCGTCAGGCTTAGCTTGGGCGATGGCAGGTTACTTGGTCTTGGGTGCCCTAATAATACGTAAAAGTGCACTTTGGTCTAAGCCTCACTAAGCCGACTTATCTAATATCCCTAAACTGAGATGTTAGTTATCCAATATTGGTTTTTCACTTTTCCATAGCAAATAGACCCGGCAATCGAACTCTAATTGATGATAGCTGGGCTCCATATGTTGGCATAGCTGATAAAAAGCTTTGTCATGGTTGCGCTCCTTAAGATGCGCTAGCTCGTGCACGACAATCATGCGCAAAAATTCAGCTGGAGAAGCTTTAAAGAAAACTGAAATTTTGATTTCTTTTTTCGCTTTAAGTTTGCCACCTTGCACACGGGAGATGGCCGTATTCAGACCCAATGCATGATGCTCAATGCCTAGCTTGTTGTCATAATGTACTTTATCTAGCGTGGGTGCATTGCGCAGAAAATTTTGCTTGATCTCATTGCTGTATTGGTACAAGGCTTTGTCGGTTTGGATCAAGTGTGCTTCTGGATAGCGCTGACTAATGTAGTCGCCAAGCATGTTCTGCGCTTGTAGTTGCCGAATTTTGTCCTGGAGCGTAGCGGGGTAGTGTTGCAGGAATTTAAGAGGGGTTGTCATTATAGAGGGTGAGCACTGATGCAAAAAAGGAGACCGTAGCCTCCTTTTTCGTCATGCTGGCTGTTGATTATTCAATCAGCAATTCGCGTTTTCCTGGCACGCCATTCATGGCTTCGGCATCTTCTAACGCCGACTTGCGTGAAGTAATGACTGGCCACACTTGCGCTAAGCGCGCATTCAAGGCAATAAATTCTTGTTGATCTGCAGGCACATCGTCTTCTGCGAATATGGCTTCTGCCGGGCACTCTGCCACGCACAGCGTACAATCAATGCATTCATCTGGGTTGATGGCTAGGAAGTTTGGCCCTTCAACAAAGCAGTCGACTGGGCATACATCAACGCAGTCAGTAAATTTACATTGAATACAATTTTCGGTGACGACATAAGTCATTTTTTACAATCCTTAATATACTAAAAGCGTGATAGCGCTAAAACTAGCCGCTATTTTAATTGATTTTCGCATGGTTTCAAACAGAAGCGCAAAGCAAGCGCTGAACGCCCTAAATAATCATGCCTGCACCAACAGTGTTGTTAGTGCTTTCATCAATCACGATAAAGGCGCCAGTGGCACGATTGACGTTGTAACTATCGACCATCAAAGGTTGCGCTAGCTTGAAGCTGATGCGGGCGATGTCATTCATTTTTAGTTCGGTGGCGGCCTGTTGTTCTAGCGTATTCACATCGACTTTATAAGCGATTGCGCCCACTTTTGCCTTAGATTCACGTGTGGTATGGCGAACGATATAGGTGCGCGCCGAAGACATCGGTGTTTCTGATAGCCAGCATACAAAGGCTTCAATCTGTTTTACTGGCGTTTGTGCTTCACTGGATTTAACAATCATGTCGCCGCGTGAAGTATCAATTTCATCTTCTAGTAATAGCGTGATACTTTGCTCAGTCGTTGCTGACTTGAGATGATTTTCACCTAGGCGTATTGATTTAACTTTAGATTGGTAGCCATTAGGTAACACCGTTACGGCGTCACCCACCGCAATTTCTCCGGACTCAATGCGACCCATAAAGCCACGGAAGTCATGTAACTCATGGTTATCTGAAGCGTGTGGGCGGCAAACGAATTGCACTGGGAAACGGAATGGTTCGGCATGCTCAGAGTGTGCAGGTGGTGTAGCTTCAAGCGTTTCTATCATGGTGTTGCCTGTGTACCAAGGCATATTCTCAAGCCTATCAACGAGCATGTCGCCATTGAGTGCAGACATTGGAATAAAGCTAATATCATGGCCGGCGGCACTTTTACTTTGTGCCAACCCAATTTCATTGGCGAATACTAAGTAATCTGCACAGATCTTATCGTAGATCGCTTGATCGTAATTGACTAAGTCCATTTTATTCACCGCTACAACAATGTGCGGAATGCCGACTAAATGCGCTAAATAAGAATGGCGACGTGTTTGTGTTAATACGCCTTTACGCGCATCAATCAAAATAATGGCTAAATTGGCAGTAGATGCTGCAGTGACCATGTTGCGTGTGTATTGTTCATGGCCAGGGGCATCGGCAATAATGTATTTGCGCGTGCCCGTTGAAAAGTAGCGGTAAGCGACATCAATGGTAATGCCTTGCTCGCGTTCAGCTTGTAGGCCATCGGTCAGCAATGATAAATCAACGGCATCCATACCGCGTTTTTTAGAGGTGCGCTCCATTTGCGTGAGCGTGTCAGCCAAAATGGTTTTGGTGTCGAATAGTAGGCGACCGATGAGCGTGCTTTTACCGTCATCTACGCTACCGCAGGTCATAAAGCGTAATAGGCTGTCGTTATGTAGTTTAGCGTTCATTAGAAATAGCCTTCTTTCTTACGTTGTTCCATCGATGCATCTGAGGTTTGATCATCCAAGCGCGTTGCGCCTCGCTCGGTAATTGTGGATGTTGCCGTTTCTAGCACGATTTTAGCAACGGTATCTGCATCACTGATTACCGGTGCGGTACAGGTAATATCACCGACCGTTCTAAAGCGTACTTGCATATCAATGACTTCTTCACCTGGTTTTACAGGGGTCACATGCGTGACTGGTACGATGGCGCCGCCACGGATGACGACTGGGCGGTTATGTGCAAAATAAATGCTAGGTAAGGCTAGTTTTTCGCGTTCGATATATTGCCAAACGTCCATTTCTGTCCAGTTGGATATAGGGAAAGCACGGATGTTTTCGCCTTTGTGTGAGCGAGCGTTATAGAGATTCCATAGTTCTGGACGTTGGTTTTTAGGATCCCACTGACCGAATTCATCACGGAAACTCATAATACGTTCTTTCGCACGGGCTTTTTCTTCATCGCGACGAGCGCCACCAATACAGCAATCAAAGCCAAATTCTTCAATGGCTTCGAGCAGGGTCACTGATTGATGTTTATTACGTGATTCATCTGGCGTTTTAAGGACGACAGTACCGCGCTCCATTGAATCCTCTACGGAGCGGACAATTAAACGTTCTCCGAGCTCTGCGGCACGCTGATCACGGAAATCAATGACTTCTTGGTAGTTGTGGCCGGTATCAATATGCATTAAAGGAAAAGGGAAGCGGCCAGGGCGAAAGGCTTTTTCGGCCAAGCGCAAAATACATAATGAGTCTTTGCCGCCTGAAAATAGCAAAACAGGATTGCTACACTGCCCAGCGACTTCACGCAGAATGTAAATGGCTTCTGACTCCAGCCAATCCAAATGTGAAAGCGGTTGATGTTCTGATGATTTTTGATTTAACATAGTTAATTACTTACATTATAAATTTAATTTAAACTCTTGTTTTAGTTGACTTTAAATATCAACCAATGAGAGCAGGCGAAAGACTACTTCTTCACATGCAATCCACATTCTTTATTCAGTGGGTCTTCCCACCACCATCTGCCGGCACGGACATCTTCTCCAATCGCCACTGCGCGCGTACAAGGTGCACAGCCGATGCTCGGATAAAACTGGTCATGTAATTGGTTGTAAGGTACTTCAAACATGCGGATATAAGCCCATACTTCTTGCTCGGTCCAATCCGTTAATGGATTAAGTTTTTCTAATTGGTTGCCTGCATCAAATTGGCGCAATGGTAAATCTACGCGTGTCGTTGATTGCTCGGCGCGCATGCCTGTAATCCAAGCTTTTTTGCCCTTAAGTGCACGCTGTAGCGGCTCCACTTTACGTATAAAGCAACACGCTTTGCGTAAGTCTATGGACTCATAAAAGGCATTGATGCCATGGGCACGTACATACTGCTGCACGGGTTCTGCTTGTGGAAAAAATAGCTTAAGTTTGGTCTGGTAAGTGCGCTCAGTCGCTGCTATTAAGTCATAGGTTTCGGTCGGTAGGCGTCCGGTATCTAATGAAAAAATCTCAATCGGCAATGCTTCACGCTGAATAATGTCCGTCAGCACCATGTCTTCTGCACCCAGGCTATTCGCAAAGGTGATTTCAGATGGGTTGCCAAATTCCGTGATTGCAGCTTTCAGTAAGTCCAAGACTATCTGGCGCTTTTGCTTCACAATGGTCTGCAACGCCGACGTTAGTTCAGGGGTGGTCGCTGGGTTGCTAGCGACTGGGCGCAATAATGAAGTTTGATCGTTAAGCATGCTTATTTGCGACTCACGCGACGCCATACTGGCAATTTATCGTCTACCGCACCTTGGTAAGGGTGGGTGAAATCATTCAGGCTGGTGAGAGCTTCTTGCGCATTTCTATCCGCGCGGATTAAGTAGCTGTCAAAGCCTGAACGTTTTAAAAAGTAGAGCTGATCGCGCAACACATCACCAAAGGCGCGTAAGGTGTTGTTGTACCCATAGCGAGTGCGTAATAGATTGCCTAGTGAGAATATACGTCCATCAGCAAAACGCTCTACAAACACTGCAATCAATGGGAAGCGATTCAGATCGGGTTCAACCTCAATCAAGGATGCTAAACGCTCATGCGTTGCCAACCAAATGCCAACTTCCTGCTTAGCCACTCGGTTTTCTAACGAAGCCTTACGTGCGATATACACAGACATCGGCAATAACACTAAACCATTCGGTGGAATGACGGTATCTGCAATTTGCGCTGCACTAATGGTGTTTTCACCCGTCAGGTGAAACAGCACCACTTTACCTGCCTGCATGCGAACCACTTTTTCTACCTTAGGGAGTTCAACTAAAGTCCAGTCGTCGGTAGTGATGGCATTTTGATAGATTAAATTAGACATGACTCGCCTCAGTTTCTTTTGCCGCATACACATGGGCTTTAAACGGCGCTACGCCTAGGCGACGCACCGTATCAATAAATAGCTCTTCTGGCGTGCGCTGATCAATATAAACATCAATTAGGCGTTGTACAACGCCCGGCATTTCTTCTGCAGCAAATGATGGGCCAATCACACTGCTTAGGCTTGCATCATTACCTTGCTTGCCGCCGATGGATACTTGGTACCATTCTGAACCGTCTTTATCCACCCCCAATATGCCAATATGGCCGACATGATGGTGGCCGCATGCGTTCATGCAACCTGAGATGTTCAGTTCTAACTCACCAATATCATGCAAGTAATCTAAGTGATCAAACTGCATTTGTATGGCTTGGGCAATGGGGATGCTCTTGGCGTTGGCTAATGAGCAGAAGTCACCGCCTGGGCAACAAATGATATCAGTCAGCAATCCAATATTTGGTGTTGCCAAACCATGGGCACGCGCCTGTTGCCATACCGCAAAGAGATCGCCTAATTGGACATCCGCTAAAATCAAATTTTGTTCATGCGATACGCGTAATTCGCCAAAGCTATATTGCGCGGCTAAGTCTGCAACGATGTGCATCTGTTCGCTGCTAGCATCGCCTGGCGCTTTGCCGTGTGGTTTTAAGGACAGTGTTACCGCGCGGTAACCCGCTTGCTTATGGGCATGGACGCAACGCTTGACCCAAGCTGCAAATGCGACGTTGTTGGCTACTTCAGCTTCAAAGCTAGCGTTATTGACGGGCAGGATGTCATAAGGCATGGTAGCAAAGTGTTGTGCCACGCGCGCTAACTCAGTTTCTGTAATCGTGTTTGGCGTGTCTTTTAAGTGCAACCACTCGGCCTCTACCTGTTTGCGGAACTCGTCGATCCCCAATGCTTTGACTAATATTTTAATACGGGCTTTATAGGAGTTATCGCGACGACCGTGCAAGTTGTAGACGCGTACGATAGCTTCACAATAGGTGAGGGCGTGCTGCCACTCAAGATGCTCGTTAATGACACTGCCCAAGATAGGGGTGCGACCTAGACCACCACCCACCCAAACTTTAATGGCCACTTTGTTTGCGCCATCTAGGTAGAATTCCATGCCGATATCATGCATTTGCACTACGGCGCGGTCTTGCTTAGTCCCAGACACTGCGATTTTAAATTTCCTAGGCAGTAGCGCGAACTCAGGGTGAAAAGTGCTCCATTGGCGGATAACTTCTGCCATGGCGCGTGGATCAACCACTTCATCTGGTGCTATGCCCGCGAATTGATCGGTTGTGATGTTGCGGATGCAATTGCCAGACGTTTGTATGGCGTGCATTTCCACCGTGGCGAGTTCAGCCAGTATGTCTGGAATCTGTTCTAGCTTAGGCCAGTTTAATTGCATGTTTTGGCGCGTACTGAAATGACCGTAACTGCGATCGTAGCGGGCTGCAATGTCCGCTAATTTATGCAATTGCTTGCTAGAAAGCATGCCGTAAGGCACGGCGATACGTAGCATAGGCGCATGGCGCTGAATGTACAGTCCATTTTGCAAGCGTAATGGGCGAAACTCTTCTTCTGAAAGTTCACCGGCTAAAAAGCGTCGGGTTTGATCTCGGTACTGCGCAACGCGCTCATCAACTAACTGTTGGTCTATTTCATCGTATTTATACATAGTGCTTTAAATCTTTCAATCAATCCGACATTTTAATGGAAAACGAGCTTCAAGCCCACAAAAATCAATATCAGCGCCAGTGTATAGCGCACCCAGTGCTCAGCAATTTTTGAGCTTAAATGACTGCCTATCCAAATGCCGGGGATAGAGCCAATCAATAATATGCCCAGCAACTTGTAATCCACGGTCCCTAAGCTTGCGTGACCAAGACCTGCGGCTAAGGTCAAGGGGACGGCATGGGCAATATCAGTCCCGACAATTTTATTAATCGACGCACGTGGGTATATGATAAATAAAGCCGTGACACCTAGTGCGCCAGCCCCCACTGAAGTCAGGGTTACTAATACGCCTAAAACCAAGCCCAATAAAATCGTGAGAGGCGCCGTCCAGCTAGTCTTAATCCAGCCATGGGTTTTCGAAAATTGTATTAACTGGTTTCGAAACAACACTGACACGGAGGTGAGTAATAACGCTACCCCAAGCCAAAATTTAATCGTAGCTACTGCATCGTCTGAAGCAATATCTAGCCCTTTTAAATACAAGGTGGTCAATACGGATGCTGGAATACTACCTACCGCTAACAGTTTCACGATTCGCCAATCTATATTGCCTAGCTTGCCATGGGCGAAAATCCCAGCTGTTTTTGTGACTGAGGCGTAAAGTAAATCCGTACCAACCGCTACTGCGGGTTTGATGTGAAATAGCAACACGAGCATAGGCGTCATCAGAGAACCGCCACCTACGCCTGTTAGACCCACTAGTAGACCGACCACAAAGCCTGAAAATATATAACCAAATTCCATATGGAGTATTCGTCAATTTGAGCAAATAAATGCAAGGGTGCGACTATATCAGCAAATAATAAATTGTTTTAGAATATGTTATTCTATATATATGTGTTTTTGTTATATAAAATTTTAAGGCTAAATAGAGGTGGATTTATGAAGTTACAGCAACTGCGCTATTTACATGAAGTGGCGCGCCAGGGTCTTAATATTACTAATGCAGCGCAGACTTTATTCACCTCACAACCAGGCGTCAGCAAGCAAATTCAACTGTTTGAAGAAGAGCTCGGTCTACAAATTTTTAAGCGTAACGGCAAGCGTTTAAGTGGCATCACCGAGCCAGGCGCGCAAGTACTTTCCTTAGCGGCAAAAATTATCCATGATGTAGATAATATAAAACGCGTAGGGGATGAGTTTAGTAATGTCGAAACTGGTGCTTTCACCATTGCCACCACACATACACAAGCACGCTATAAGTTGCCGGCAGCGGTTAAAAGTTTTATTAGTCAATATCCAAAAGTAAAATTGAATATTCACCAAGGGAACCCTAGTCAGGTGGCGGATCAGGTCGCCAGTGGTGAGGCCGATATCGGCATTGCTACGGAATCAATTAGTGGCTATGAAAGCTTGTTATGTCTGCCTTGTTACCAGTGGAATCGTTGCGTCGTCGTGCCTAAGGATCACCCTTTATTGTCTGAAGGGGTGCTTACTTTAGAAAAGCTAGTCGCCTATCCATTAATTACTTATGACTTCGGCTTTACTGGAGGTACCTTGGTGTCTGAAGTCTTTAGCAAAGCAGGTTTAACGCCTAATGTGGTGCTAACGGCGATTGATGCGGATGTGATTAAGACTTATGTCTCGTTAGGATTGGGGGTAGGTTTGTTGGCTAATATGGCCTATGACCCAGAACGTGATGCACATCTGGTGAGTTTGGATGCTAGTCATTTGTTTCCAGACAGCACCACTTATTTAGGGGTTCGTAAAGATGCATTTTTACGTGGCTACATGTACGGTTTTATTGAATTGATTGCGCCACATTTTAATCGTGCAGCCGTCAATGCTGCCCTTAAAATTAGCGAATAAAGGTCGGAATTTACTATGTTAAAGTCCCTGTTGATGGTTGGTTTGATCTGTTTGATTAGTGCCTGTGTGACGCTTAAGCCTATGCCAGTGAATCAAGCGGCGTTGATTGGTAAAGTCAGCGCTGGGATGCCGGCAATCGACCCTAACTCGGCTATCTATGAGCTGCCAGTGAAAGCCGGGGTGAGTTATCAGGAAGTGGTCGACAGTCTAAAAAGCCTCAGCGTAGGGCTTAACTTTGTGAACCCAGCTAATTTCCCCATTGGAGAGCATATCAAGCAGCGCGGTATCGATCCGCAGGGGATCAAAGACGTCTATAGTTTTTGCAATTTGAGCCTAGGCACTGAGATTATGCTCGACCATCCTGAGTTTCTAGTGTTTGTGCCTTGCCGCATCGCCCTTTATGAGAAGCCTGATACCAACAGAAAATTACAGTTATATATTGGGCTGGCGCGACCAACGTTCGATCTTAAAAGTATTAAAAACCCAACGCTAAGAGCGCAACAAGCTGCGCAAACCTTAGAAAGCACTTTGCTTGAAATGATCGATAAAGCCAGTCGTGGTGACCTGTGACTGTATATCAAGCGCTGACTGCTAAAGACTAAATAAACCATTGATTACCCTAACGCAAGCTGGATTCTCTGAGCAAACCATTACAAAATCACGGTTTATCGGTATGGCGGTGGCCTGCGCCAGCGAACGTGAAGTCGGCGCTGCTTTACGCGCATTTTTGGCCCAACATCAAGGGGCGCATCATCTGGCCTATGCCTTTCGTATTAAACCTGAGCCGGATCAAGGCCTGAATTCAATGCAAAGTCCAGCGATAGTGCAGCGTTTTTCAGATGCCGGAGAGCCTACTGGCACAGCGGGAATGCCGATATTGAAGTTAATAGAAGGTCGCGATTTGATTAATGCCTGTGTCGCCGTTATCCGCTATTATGGCGGCATTAATTTAGGGACAGGTGGATTGGCGAGGGCCTATGGGGGTACAGCTAAATTGGCGCTAGATAGCGCCAAAACAGCCAACTTTGTGGCGATGCAGTCGTTAGCGCTGACTATTGATTACAAGCAGATGGATATACTAAGCCGAGCGCTTTCAAACTGTAATGGTAGTATTGTCAGTAAGTCCTTTGACGCACAGATTGATTTAGTAGTATCGTTGCCTGTCCATGAAGTGGAAGGTTTTTTAAATAGATTTAAGCCATATGGTGAATAATTAAAGACATATACACAGGATTTTATTAAATATTTTTACAATTAATACATGATGATAGCCAATGTATTTAAATTAACTTATTAAGATAATGATGACGAAAAATACGCCAAACACCACACCCTCACCCTACGAAATTAGCGCTTGGATTCTTACCGCCTGCGCTTTATTTGCCGTACTGATTCTTGGCTTACTGCCCGCGTTACTCGCGGGTCTATTGGTGTTTGAATTGGTGCATATCATTACCCCGTACCTTGCGCGTCACTTTCTGAGTAGGCATTCAACGGGTCTATCTAAAATATGGGCAGTTGGTATTTTAGTGTTTGTCGTGGTCAGTTTGCTGGTAGTCGCAGGGGCTAGCTTGTTAACTTTTTTAAGATCTGATTCTGGAAGTGTCACAGTCTTATTAGCCAAGATGGCACAAATTGTTGAAGATTCAAGAAAAATATTGCCGAGCTGGCTGTTGGAACGATTGCCCGCGGACGCTAATTCTTTCAGAGAAAATGCGGCCGTTTGGTTGCGCATCCATGCAGATGAATTGCAGGTGGTTGGTAAAGAAGCAGGTCGCGTGACCATCCATATATTAATTGGTATGATTATCGGGGGCATTTTAGCCTTGCGTGAGGCGGTCATGATTGAAGAGTTTAAGCCGTTTTCACGTGCAATGCTTGGCCGTAGTCGTTTGTTTAGCGATGCCTTCCGACGCGTCGTGTTCGCGCAATTGCGTATAGCAGCGATTAATACAAGTTTTACTGCCATTTATTTATTGCTGGTTTTGCCTTTAATGGGCATTCATTTGCCGTTGGTGAAAACCATGATTGCCATTACCTTTGTGGTGGGCTTAATCCCTGTAGTAGGCAATTTAGTCTCTAATACGGTCATTGTGATCGTGAGCTTAAGCCAGTCTTTAAGCATCGCTATTGGTTCTTTACTGTTTTTGGTCGTCATTCATAAGTTTGAGTACTTTCTCAACGCGCGTATTGTGGGCAGTCAAATTCGCGCCAACGCGTGGGAGTTATTGATTGCGATGATGGTGATGGAGGCGGGCTTTGGCTTAGCTGGCATCGTGGCGGCCCCTATTTACTACGCTTATATTAAGGCTGAGTTGCGAGAGCGCAACCTGATTTAATTTAGTACAAGTCTTACGGTAGATGATTGCCGTGATTAACCCCTGAAACTGAACAGAAGCTTACACCATGATCCTTTCATTCATCCTTAACAGCATTTTAGTGGCCATCGCTGTATTAATACACTTTGAAGCGCTCAATATGTTGTCAGGTGTCATCCCTCAACTACAAATCAAGCATCGGTATCGTGTTTTATTTGGTATTTTTGGTGCGCTTTTTGCGCATATTGCTGAAATTTGGGTATTCGCTTTTGGTTACTATTTTATGGTACACGCAAACCTGTTCGGCACATTGCAGGGTCACTTTGACAATAGTTTGATGGACTGCAGTTACTTCTCCTTTGTGAGTTATACCTCATTAGGGTTTGGCGACATTGTGGCTAAGGGCGACATACGCTTTTTGGCTGGGTTGGAAGCGCTGACAGGCTTAGTCCTAATTTCATGGACGGCCTCATTCATGTTTATTGAAATGCAAAAGCAATGGAAATCCAGCTAACGCTAGGCATTCAGTATTGAAAAATAAAACAATTGCCATCCTTGAAAACCGCGCCGGCGAGCAACTGGCTGACTTGGTACGCAAGTACGGCGGCACGCCATTTTCAGCCCCAGCCTTGGCCGAAGTCCCTGACATTGACCCCATCCTGATTGCCGAGTTAATTGCTTCCTGGCAATTAGCATCACCAGATGTTTTTATTTTCCAGACTGGGGTAGGGGTGAAGGCGCTTTTTGCCACCACGGATCAACTTGCGCTCACTGAACAATTGCTACAAATCTTAGCGTCTTCATTGGTCGTAGTGCGAGGTGTTAAGCCATCTTCTGCATTACGGGCACATCATGTGCGTATCGATATTACGGCAGGTGACCCCTACACGACTGCTGAGGTGTTAAGTGGTCTTGCTAATACGCCGTTGGCGGGTAAGCACGTAGTAGTGCAGCGCTATGGTGATACTAATGTTGAGCTAAATGATGCGATCAAGGCTAGGGGTGCATTGCTAACTGAAATTAGTACCTACCGTTGGCGTTTGCCATCAGATACACAACCCTTATTGTCGCTGATGGATAAACTAGATCAGGGCGAGATTGATGTGGTCTGCTTTACCAGCGCTTCACAGGTCCATAATCTATTTGCTGTCGCAGCGCAACAGCAGCGCGAAGGCGCTTTGCAAGCGAGTCTGCATAAAACTTTAGTCGCGTCTATTGGTCCCGTCTGCAGTGCTGCGCTACGTCAATTTTCTATTCGGGTCGATATTGAGCCGCAACCGCCAAAACTGGGTCCTTTTATTAATGCCATTAATGCTAGGTTAGCGTAGTGCTTCCGTCTATTACCTATTTGGATCTCGAAACTACTGGCGCAACTCCACTTAAAGACCGAATTACCGAAATTGCGCTAGTCCGCTTTGAACATGGAATTGAAGTTGCGCGCTGGCAAACATTAGTCAATCCAGAACAACCTATCCCACCCTTTATTCAACAGTTGACCGGTATTGATAACTGCA
>SESB01001380.1_pt1 | contig 15952 bp, 7 predicted proteins | sample 3171441 | NCBI WGS metagenome assembly SESB01 (sample SAMN06051867, study PRJNA518727) | freshwater metagenome | biome: subpolar coniferous forest; feature: holomictic lake; material: water; isolation source: holomictic Lake 227, 6 m depth | place: Canada: near Kenora, Ontario | collected 2014-07-08...
ATCGCCGTCATTGCGAGGAGCGCAGCGACGCGGCAATCCATGCAGTCAAGAAGTCATGGATCGCCACGGCCTGACGGCCTCGCGATGACGGGAGTGTGGCCTCGCGATGACGAGGGAGTGCGGCCTCGCGATAACCAATCGCCGTCATTGCGAGGAGCGCAGCGACGCGGCAATCCATGCAGGCACAAAGTCATGGATCGCCACGGCCTGACGGCCTCGCGATGACGAGGGAGTGTGGCCTCGCGATAACGGGGGAGTGGCCTCGCGATGACGGGAGTGTGGCCTCGCGATAACGGTGATAGCGCGAGAGCGCCTGGCGCAGAGACGAAATTAGGTCTCCCTGAACCACACCGTCACCGTCGTCCCCGCGCCGGGGGTGCTGCGGATGTCGATGTGGCCGTTGTGCAGTTCCACGATCTCTTTGACGATGCACATGCCCAGGCCGGTGCCGGGAATCTTGCCGGAGGTGTCGGCGCGGTAGAAGCGCTCGAAGCAGCGCTTTTGCTGCTCGACTGTCATGCCAATGCCGCTGTCGCGCACTTCAAAGCCCACCATGCGCCGCTCGCCCATCGCGCTTTCCAGAAAGTTGATCTGCACCGCGCTGCCCAGCGGCGAATACTTGTAGGCGTTGGAGAGCAGGTTGTTCACCACCTGCTGGACCTTGTTGCGGTCGGCACTCACCTGCAGCGCGCGCGCGGGCAAGCGCACGCTGGCGCGCTGCACGGCGCTTGGCAGCCGGTAGTCCTGCGCTGCCTGCTCCACCACCTCGGCCAAAGTTAGCACCTCGATGTCGAAGTTCTGGCCCCGGTGCGCGTCAATCTCGGAAAGGTCAAGCAACTCGTTGACGATCGACGTCATCAGCTCGGCCTGCTGGTGGATGGTGGACACCATCTCGCGGCGCGTGTCTTCGTCCATCGGCATGTCCAGCAGCAGTTCGGTAAAGCCCACCACGCTGGTCATGGGCGTGCGCAACTCGTGCGCTGCCATTTCCAGGAAATTGCTCTTCATGCGGTCCACTTCCGCCTCGTGCGTGATGTCGCGCAGGTACAGAATTTTGGACAAGGTCTTGGCGCTGCTCTTACGCTCGGCCAACTCCAGCACCCGGTTTTGCGGCGGGGCCAGCTCAATCGTGGCCCAGTGCGGCTCACCCGGCAGCAGCGCGTCGGCCTTCCGGTTGCGCAGCAAGGCGGTGCCGTAGCGGCTCTTGGGCTTGCACAGGGCGTTAAGTTTGGCAGTGAAGCTGTCGCCATCGAGCCCGAGCACGTCCTTCTCGGCCAGGCCGGTCATGCGCGTGAACGAGGGCGACACCTGCTTGACGCGATTGCCCTGGTCAAACGACACAAACCCATCGGGCGAGAGCGAAAAGATGGTGTTGAGCTGCTCCATGCGGTCCACCAGTTGGGCCGAGCGCTCCAGCACCAGTTGCTCCAGTTGGTCGCGGTGCACCTGCAGGTTCTTGCGCAACTGCTCGCGCTCGAGCAGGTTGCTGATGCGGTGGCGCGTAATGGCCACGTTGAACGGTTTGGTGATGTAGTCGGCCGCGCCCAGCAGCAGGCCGGTGGTCTCGTTCTCGCTCTCGCCCATGGCGGTCAGAAAGATCACCGGAACCGACTTGAGCAGCGGGTTTTCCTTGAGCCGCCGACAGGTCTCAAAGCCGTCCATGTCGGGCATCATCACGTCCAGCAGGATCAGGTCGGGCGGCTCGCGCTCGGCCACCTTGAGCCCCATTTCGCCCGAATGGGCCACACGCAGATCAAAGTCCGACGCCAGCACCGCCATCAGGGTCTGCAAATTGGCGGGGGTGTCGTCGATCGCCAGAATCTTCGGGCCGCTTTTAGCCATGGTTCACGCCATTCCATCCATAAGTTGCTGCCATCGCCTGCAAGTGTTCCAGCGCCAGATCAAACCGAAAATCCTGCAGCATACGTTCTACCTCGCCCAGCGGTGCCGCCAGGTCGCTGCCCTGCGCCGCCGCCAGCAGTTGCCTGAACGGCCCAAAGGCATCCACCTTGTTCTGCTCCAGCAGCGGCACGAGTTGCTCTACCAACGCGGCCACCTGGGCCGCCTGCGCCACGCTCAGCGCCGAGACCGAAGTATGACCGAACACGGCCCCCTGCGGGCTCACCGGTGCCAGCCAGCGCGACAAAACACGGCGCAGTTCGTCAAACACAATCGGCTTGGCCAGAAAGTCGTCCATGTCGGCGTCCTGGCAGCGTTGCTGGTCGTCGGCATAGGCACCCGCTGTCAAGGCCACCACCGGCAGGCGCTTGGCACCGCTGATCGCCTCCCACGCGCGAATGGCCCGCGTCGCACTGCACCCATCCATCACCGGCATCTGCAGGTCCATCAGCACCATGTCAAACTGCCCACCCTGGGCGATGGCCTGCACCGCCTTCGCTCCGTCCACCGCCAGGGCGACCTCCAGCCCGAGTTGCGCAACCAGCGACATGGCAATGTCCTGGTTGAGCGGGTGGTCTTCCACCACCAGCACCTTGCCGCGCAACGGTTGGTCACTGGGCGGCGCATCCGCTTGCCCCCCCGCGCTGGCATGCAGCAGGCCGGTGGCCGACGCCTCATCGGCCAAGCCCACCTGAACGCGAAACCAGAAGCGTGAGCCCTGCCCGAGTTCACTGTGCACGCCCACCGCACCGCCCATCAGCTCGCTGAGTTTGCGCACCAGGTACAGGCCCAGTCCGCTGCCGCCGTGCAGGCGCGTGGTGCTGCCATCCATTTGGGAAAAACGCTCAAACAGCAGCGACTGTCGGTCCTCGGAAATGCCCGCGCCGGTATCGGCCACCGAAAACTCCAGCACGGCAGCCTGGCTTGAGCGGCTGACTTCGCGGCCTTCGATGCGGATCGTGCCTTGCGCGGTGAACTTGAGCGCGTTGCCCACCAGGTTGGAGAGCATCTGGCGCACCCGATACGGGTCGCTCAGGTAGCACGCCTGGGCGTCACCACTCCAGTGCGCCTGCAGCGCCAGGGCTTTGCCGCGCGCATCGTGCGAAAACAGGTTTTCCACTTCATGCACCACGGCGCCCGGCACCATCAGCGCAGACTCGGGCGTTACCTTGCCGGCCTCGATTTTCGAGAGATCCAGAATCTCGTTCAACAGCTTGAGCAGGGCCTGCCCCGACTGCAACACGGTACGCGCGTAGTCCAGGCGTTTGCTTTCTTCCAGCGTGGGCGACATCAGCATCTGCGCCATGCCCAGCACCCCGTTGAGCGGGGTGCGGATCTCGTGACTCATATTGGCCAGGAATTCGCTCTTGGCACGGTTGGCCTGCTCGGCCTGCTCCTTGGCGTGCTGAAGTTCGGTAATGTCCACGCGCATGCCCACCAGATAGCCCGAAGCGGTGTACCGGTCGGTGATCGTCACCCAGTGGTGGTTGCCCAGTTCCCTGATGACGTTACTGCGCCCCTTGCGATGATCCACCACCTGGGCCTGTATCCATTCGTCCGACGCGTCCAAAAGCTTTGGGAAGCTGCCCTGCTGGATGCGAAAACGCAGGATTTCCTCAAAGGTGCGCCCCGGCTGCACAAACTCCTCGTAGCGCCGAATGGTTTCAGCATCGGTTTCTTCCGAACCGTAGTGCTCAAGGTACCTGCGGTTGCACAACACCAGCCGGTCGTCGGCGTCGTACAAAACAAAGGCGGCGTCCAGCGACTCAATCGACTCGCGCAGTATGGCGTCGGTCTGGCGCAACTGCTCCTGCACGCGCTTGCGCTCGGTCACGTCGCGCTGGACCGAGACAAACTGGCTCACACGGCCCTCGGCGTCAACCATGGACGAGATCGAAAGCTCGTTCCAGAACGATGTGCCGTCCTTGCGGTAGTTCAGAATTTCACCGTCGAACGACTCGCCACTGCGCAGTGCCACGCGGATGCGCTCCATGGTGGCGGGGTCGGTGTCGGGCCCACGCAAAAAGGCCGGGGTTCGGCCCAGCACTTCGTAGCTGGTATAGCCGGTGTTTTTCTCAAACGCGGCATTAACGTAGGTCAACCGGTGGTCGGGCCCCGAAATCTGCACGCCTTGCGAAATGTGGTTCAGTGCATGGTCGCGCAGCAGCACATCGTCGTTGATCACGTTCTGTTCGGTCAGCGCACGCACCAGTTGCTGCAGCGCCAACTCCTCGTTGCGCTTTTCTGCTTCGGCACGCGCAACACTTTCAGCCGCATCGCGCTGCTTTCGGCGTTGCGCGGTCATTCGAACCGAGAGCGCCAGTTGCATAACCGCCAGGACAAACACCCGTTGAACCTGCTGGAACCGAAGCATGGCCATTCCGCCCTCAATTAGCCCGAGCAGGGTCAAGGCGTTCCATACGCTGCCAACCAGGGTCAGCGCGAGGGCAACCAGCAAAAACAATGACTCACGGCTGCCCTGACGCCATTGGCCATAGGCGACGTACAAGGCCGCAATGCTCGCCAGCCCCGCATAGGCCACGCAGACACCTGCCGCCTGGGGAAAATGCCCAATGAAGATCGTCGGCAGCGATGCCAGAGGCAGCAATACCATCCCTAAAAAAATAACGTAACGGAACTTTTGCTCGCGCTCAACGCCCAGGACGAGCCGGTAGAACTGGCCCGAGATCGCCAGAAACACCAGCACGCTGGCGCTGGTCAGGCCATCGGCAAGCATCGGCATATGCGGCAGCAGGTACTGCCCCACCAAGCCGGTGGTGCAGAAGTGGAGCGCCATATTGCAAAAGACATACAAGCCGAACCATGCATACAGTGACTCACGTCTCCAGAACCAGAGAATCAGGTTGAGCAATAACGCGATGGTGTAAATGCCAAGGATCAGGCCGATGAACGCGTACTCCAGGTTGGAGGCCGCATGAAAATCGTCGGGCTGCCACAACTGCAGCGCCGCCCCCGTGTTACTGGTGGTCTGCAGGCGCAGATAGAAGGTGCGTGGCTGGGCGTCGGCCACGGCCAGTTTGAAGATAAAGCCCCGGTAATTTGCCTCGCGGCTGGCAAAGGGCAGGTGGTCGCCGGTGCGATGCTCGGTATAGCCCGCTGCGCCAGGCTCGTACAGGCGCACATCATCGAGGTAGGGCGGCAGCAAATCGAGCCACCAGGCTCCGGCTTGGGGCACCTGCACGCTAAAGCGCAGCCAGTGCACCTTGCGCGTATAACCCCGGTTCAATATGTTTCCATCGACTGGTACAAACCGCGCCTGCGCTGCACTGGCGCTGACGCTCTCAATGGTTTCGCTGCCGTTGTCGTCCACCAGCACGGCCAGGTCCGTCACCGGATACGACCCCGCCATAGCGCTCCCGGCCAGCCCCAGCATCAGCACACACAACAGCCGCGCAACGGCGCGCAACAACACCGTCCCCAAGGAGTCTTGCCTGTTGGTCATCGTGGGCGCCCTGGGCTGGTCATCGCGCGCGCCCTGTTTCGGGGACCGAAACAGCAAATGGGACACGAACCGTAGTTTCGTCCTTGCGAGGAACGAAGCGACGCGGCAGTCCATGCAATCCGGGATTCATGGATTGCTTCACTTCGTTCGCAATGACGGAGAGGAGGTTCGCAATGACGGAATGGTGGCTCGCAATGACAGCCACTCCCGTCATCGCGAGGCCGTCAGGCCGTGGCGATCCATGACTGCATGCCTGCATGGATTGCTTCACTGCGTTCGCAATGACTGAGCAGTGGCTCGCGATGACGGGAGTGGTTGTTCGCAATGACGGAGAACGGAACATGGAGAGCAGCTCCGTTTGCTAAAAGGATTTGTTGGGCATGAGAACGTAGCGGGCGGGGAATCGCTCTGGTTGCGGCAACTTTACCGTAAAGTCTGTGCCAGTGCCACGCCGGTGTGCGTGCCCAGGCGCACCACGGCCTCGGGTGTGGCTTGCGCCACCACGCGCCCACCCGCGCTGCCGCCTTCGGGGCCGAGGTCAATCACCCAATCGGCTTCGGCAATCACGTCCAGATCGTGCTCGATCACCACCACGCTGTGGCCGCCCACCACCAGGCGGTGCAGCACGTGGATGAGCTTTTCCACGTCGGCCATGTGCAGGCCCACGGTGGGCTCGTCCAGCACATACAGGGTGTGCGGCGCTTTCTGGCCTCGGCGCGTGATGTCGTCGCGCACCTTGGAAAGCTCGGTCACCAGCTTGATGCGCTGCGCCTCGCCGCCGCTGAGCGTGGGCGAGGGCTGGCCCAACGTGAGGTAGCCCAGCCCCACGTCCTTGAGCAGTTGCAGTGGGTGCGCAATCACCGGCATGGCAGCAAAAAACGCCACCGCCTCGTCCACCTCCATCTGCAGCACCTCGCCAATATTCTTGCCGCGCCAGGTGACGGCCAGGGTCTCGGGGTTGAAGCGCGCGCCCTTGCAGGTTTCGCACAGCACCTTCACATCCGGCAAAAAGCTCATGCCAATGGTGCGGATGCCCTGCCCTTCGCAGCCCGGGCAGCGCCCCTCGCCGGTGTTGAAGCTAAAGCGGTTGGCCGCGTAGCCGCGCGCCCGGGCTTCAAGCGTGTCGGCAAACAGTTTGCGGATGGTGTCCCAAAAGCCGATGTAGGTGGCCGGGCACGAGCGCGGCGTTTTGCCAATCGGGGTCTGGTCCACTTCGAGCACGCGGTCAATGGCCTCAAAGCCGCTCACGCCCGCGCAGCCGCTCCAGTCCAGTGCTTCGCCCCCCGCCAGTGCGTCGCGCCCAGCTTTGGTGCTGCGCTTGTGCACCGCCATCTGCACATTGGCCAGTAGCACGTCGCGCGCCAGCGTCGATTTGCCCGAGCCCGACACCCCGGCAATGGCCACCAGGCGCTGCAGCGGCAGCGCCACCGTGACGTTTTGCAGGTTGTGCAGCGTGGCGTCGTGCACCGTCAGCCAAGGCGCGGCGTCGGTGGCCGCCCCCACCTCGCGCCGTAGCGACAGCGGGTGCTTCATGGCGTGCAGCAGGTAGCGCCCGGTCTGCGAGTCGGGCGCGGCTTGCAGATCGGCCACCGAGCCCTGCGCCACCAGGCGCCCGCCGCGCTTGCCCGCGCTGGGGCCAATGTCGATGATGTGCTCGGCGTGGCGAATGGTGTCCACGTCGTGCTCCACCACCACCAGGGTGTTGCCCTTGTCGCTGAGCGACTGCAGCGCGCCCAGCAGGATGCGGTTGTCGCGCGCGTGCAGCCCGATGGTGGGCTCGTCGAGCACGTAGCACACGCCTTGCAGGTTGCTGCCCAACTGCGCCGCCAGCCGGATGCGCTGCGCCTCGCCGCCGCTGAGCGTGGGCGCACCGCGGTCGAGCGTGAGGTAGCCCAGGCCCACTTCTTCCAGAAACTCCAGGCGGCTGCGAATCTCGGGCACCAGGTCGCGCGCGATGTCGGTCTCGCGCGTGCTCATGCCACCTGCCAGTTGCAGCGTTTGCACCCAGGCACGTACGTCGCTTACGCACAGGCGTGCAATCTCGGTAATGCCCACCCCGGCAAACTTGACGGCGCGCGCCATGGCGTTGAGGCGCGTGCCCTGGCAGGCCGGGCAGGCGGCGTCGTGCAGGTCTTCGATATCGGCCTCGGCAAAGGTCTGCTCGCGCCCGCCACCGCTGTCGTCGCGCACCGAGTCGTCAAACACCTTGCGCTGCTCGCGCGTAAGCGCCACGCCCGTGCCCACGCACTCGGGGCACCAGCCGTGCTTGCTGTTGTAGCTAAACAGCCGCGGGTCAAGCTCGGCGTACGAGGTGGAGCACAGCGGGCAGGCACGCTTGGTAGAAAACGCCTGCAAGCGCCCAATGCCGGCCGTGGGCGCACCCTCGGCCATGGCAGTGCCCAAGCCGTCCAGATGCGAGAGCACCTGCACCACGCCTTTGCCGTGCTGCAAGGCGCTGGTGAGTGCGGCACGCAAGGCAACTTCGTTGGCAGCGCTCACATCCAGGCTGGCTACCGGCAGCTCGATGTTGTGCTCCTTGAAACGGTCGATACGCGGGAATCCCGTGGTGGGCAAAAAATTGCCGTCCACCCGCAAATGCGTAAAGCCACGCGGCCGCGTCCAATCGGCCAGCTCGGTGTACACGCCTTTGCGCGAGACCACCAGCGGCGCAAGCAAGCCGATGTGCTGACCTCGGTACTGGGTGAGCAACTGCGCGGCAATGCTGTCAGCCGACTGCGGCTGCACCGCCGCACCGTCCTTGACGCAATGCTGCGTGCCCAGCTTCACAAACAGCAGCCGCAGGAAATGCCAGACCTCGGTGGTGGTGCCCACGGTGGACTTGCGCCCGCCGCGCGACAGGCGTTGTTCAATCGCCACCGTGGGCGGAATGCCATACACCGCATCCACCTCGGGCCGCCCTGCGGGCTGCACGATCGAGCGGGCGTAGGCGTTGAGCGACTCCAGATAACGGCGCTGGCCTTCGTTGAACAAAATGTCAAACGCCAGCGTGGATTTGCCCGAACCCGAGACGCCCGTAACCACGTTGAACTTGCCGCGCGGGATGTTGACGCTGAGCGACTTGAGGTTGTGCTCGCGGGCGTTGACGATGCGGATGGAGTTTTCTGTGAGGGGGGTGGAAATGCTGGAAATGGCGGCAACGGAATTGCGCGCGTCGGAAATGGCGGAAATGAGGTCAGAGCCCAATTTCGTTGGAGGCTGCTCTTCTCCGTCTGCGCTCTTGTCCTGAATTGGGATCTGACCCCATTCCCTCGGGGCCTGACCCCCATTCCCTTCCGTATGCCACAGAGCCGCAGCAGGCGGGCTTGCGCCGGGCGACGATTTTGCGCTTGCGTATGAGGCGCCCGGCGTAAGCCCGCCTGCTGCGACGAGCGCACCGGTGCCAGTAGCAGCGAGCGCAATGCCGCCAACGGCGGCGAGCGCACCATAGGCAAGGCGCGGCTCCGCGATCTCGTGCACCACTCCCATTTGCGCCGCGTAGTCGCGCAGGGCCTTGCCGGTGTGTGAGGTGGGGTGCAGCAGCACGTCTTCGGGCGTGCCATAGGCCACCACTTCGCCGCCGCCTTCACCCCCCTCGGGGCCAAGGTCGATCAGCCAGTCACTGGAGCGGATCACGTCCAGGTTGTGCTCGATCACCACCAGCGAGTGGCCCGCGTCCATCAGCTTGCGCAAAGCACGCAGCAGCTTGGCGATGTCGTCAAAGTGCAAACCGGTGGTGGGCTCGTCGAGCATGAACAGACTGCCGCGCTGCGCCAGGGCCTGGCGGCTGGCGCTGTTGCTGCGCGCCGCCTCGGCCAGAAAACCGGCCAGCTTGAGGCGCTGCGCCTCGCCGCCCGAGAGCGTGGGCACGGGCTGGCCGAGCTTGACGTACTCCAGCCCGACATCGACGATGGGCTGCAGCACGCGCACCACCTCGCGGTCGTTGGCAAAACGCTGCACCGCCTGGCTCACCGTGAGGTCAAGCACGTCGGCCACGTTCATGGCCACGTCGCGGGTGATGGTGACTTCCAGAATCTCGGGCCGGTAGCGCTTGCCGTCGCAATCCGGGCAGCGCAGATAGACGTCGCTGAGGAACTGCATCTCGACATGCTCGAAGCCCGAGCCGCCGCAGCTTGGGCAACGCCCGTCGCCACTGTTGAAGCTGAACTTGCTGGCGGTGTAGCCGCGCTCACGCGAGAGCGGCGCGGTGGCAAACAGCTCGCGAATCGCGTCCCAGGCACCGACGTAGCTCACCGGGTTGGAGCGCGCCGTTTTGCCAATGGGCGACTGGTCGACAAACACCACCGCGCTCAACTGCTCGGCCCCGAGCAGGCGTACGTGGGCACCCGGCGTTTCGGTGGACTTGCCAAAGTGGCGCAGCAGGGCCGGAGCGAGCACGTCCTGCACCAGCGTGGACTTGCCCGAGCCCGACACGCCGGTGATGCACACCATGCGCTGCAGCGGGATTTCGATCGAGATGTTCTTGAGGTTGTGCTCGGTCACGCCTTCAAGCAGCAGCCGTGGCGTGTTGGCCGCAACCATGCGCTTGAAGCCCATGCCAACCTGCTTGCGCCCGCCCAGGTAGGCACCGGTGAGGGTGTCGGCACTTTTGAGCGCTTCGGTGCTGCCGTCAAACACGATGGTGCCGCCGCGCTCGCCCGGGCCCGGCCCCATGTCGAGCATGCGGTCGGCGGCGAGCATCACGGCCGGGTCGTGCTCTACCACCACCAGGGTGTTGCCAGCATCGCGCAGGCGTTGCATGGCGACGATGATGCGGTGCATGTCGCGTGGGTGCAGGCCGATGCTGGGTTCGTCGAGCACAAACAAGGTGTTGACCAGCGAGGTGCCCAGCGCCGTGGTGAGGTTGATGCGCTGCACTTCGCCGCCACTCAAGGTGCGGCTCTGGCGGTCGAGCGTGAGGTAGCCAATGCCCACGTCGCACAGGTAGCGCAGGCGGGTGCAGACTTCTTCGAACAGCAGCTTGAGGGTTTTGGCTTCGGCTTCGGAGGGGGTGGCGGGCTCCTCATGCTGCAAGCAGAAATCGTCGCCCGCCGCCGCCCCGGACACGGCTTGGTTGGGGGAGGAACTGCCCAGCGCCTTGGGCGTGGTTTGGGTGGGCGATGCGGGTTGCGTTGAATCGGCCTGCAGGGCGTCGAAGAAGCGGCGCAGGCGGTCCAGGGGGAGCAGCATCATGTCGTGCAGGCACAGGCCGGGCAGGGCTTCGAGTTGGGCGCGGGTCCAGTGCACACCTTGGGGCATGAAGCGCTGCGCGGACGGCAGCGCGGCGTCGGCTTGGGCTTTGGTACCGATGCGCCAGAGCAGGCTTTCGGTTTTGAGGCGTGCGCCGCCGCAGGTGCCGCAGGGCGTGTAGCTGCGGTATTTGGAGAGCAGCACGCGGATGTGCATCTTGTAGGCTTTGCTCTCCAGATAGGTGAAGAAGCGGTCCACGCCGTACCACTGCTGGTTCCACTTGCCGTTCCAGTTCGGCGAGCCTTTGAGCACCCAATGGCGCTGTGCTTCGGTGAGCTTGTACCAGGGGGTGTCGCGCGGGATACCGGCCGCTTCGGCGTGGCGCATCAGGTCGTCCTGGCATTCGGACCAGGCGGGTGTCTGCATGGGCTTGATGGCACCGGCGCGCAGCGTGAGCTTTTCGTCGGGGATGACCAGGCCGTAGTCCACGCCCACCACCCGGCCAAAGCCGCGACAGGTTTCGCAGGCCCCCACGGCAGAGTTGAACGAGAACATCGACGAGACCGGGTCGGCGTAGCGCAGGTCGCTTTGCGGACAGTGCAGTCCGGTGGAAAAGCGCCACACCAATGGCTCAGTCGGCATTTGGGCTACAGCGTCAGGCTCGGGCTGCGCCGCGTCGGGCAGCACATAGACGTTGATGCGGCCACTGCCGCGTTTGAGCGCCACTTCAATCGCTTCGAGGGCGCGCACTTTTTCCACGCTGCCGATGCGAAAGCGGTCGGCCACCACGTCGAGCACTTTGCGCTGGGTGCTGCTGGCCGCCTTGGCAGCGGCTGCCTGTGCGCTTTTCTTTGCACCGGCCTTGGCGGGCTTTTTGACGGCAGTGTCCGGCTGCGCTGGGGCTTGCACTTCGCGCTCGGCGTGGACGCGGGTGTAGCCGCTGGCGGCAAGCCATTGGGTCACTTCTTCGGCGCTGGTGGCGGCGGGCAACTCGACCGGAAAGGTCAGCACCAGGCGCGGCTCGCCCGCAGCGGGCGCGCCGGCGTGCAGGGCGTGCGCGCGGCGCTGCAGTTCGGCGTAAATGGTTTCGGGCGTGTCGTGCTGTACCGGCAGGGCGCTTTGGCGGTCAAACAGGCTGGCCGCGCGCGAGAACAGGAGCTTGAGGTGGTCGTTAAGCTCGGTCATCGTCCCCACGGTGGAGCGGCTCGAGCGCACCGGGTTGGTCTGGTCGATGGCAATCGCGGGTGGCACGCCCTCGACCTTGTCCACCGCAGGCTTGTCCATGCGGTCCAGAAACTGGCGCGCGTAGGCCGAGAAGGTCTCGACGTAGCGGCGCTGGCCCTCGGCGTAGAGCGTGTCAAACACCAGGCTGGACTTGCCCGAGCCGCTGGGGCCCGTGACCACGGTCAACTCGCCGGTGCGAATGTCGAGGTCAAGGTTCTTGAGGTTGTGCTGCCGCGCCCCGCGAATGCGGATGGTGCCCTGGGACATATGGAATGCTCTCGTATGAAGGGGAGAGACATTCTATTGATCTTTCCGGGATTCAGCTCCCGGCTCTCAGCATCGCAAGGCTACTCCCGCGCGTCAAGGCGCAGTGGGCACAGCTCGTCATCGCGAGGCTACTCCCCCTCGTCATCGCGAGGCCGTCAGGCCGTGGCGATCCATGACTTCGTGCCTGCATGGATTGCCGCGCTTCGCTCGCAATGACAGCCTTTCATCCTCGCAAGGCTACTCCCGCGCGTCATCGCAAGGCTACTCCCCCTCGTCATCGCGAGGCCGTCAGGCCGTGGCGATCCATGACTTTGTGCTTGCATGGATTGCCGCGCTTCGCTCGCAATGACAGCCTTTCATCCTCGCAATGACAGCCAATTTGCGATGACGGTTCCCTATCACTGCTTGGGCGCGCTGGCATCTGCGGCGGGTGCTGACGCGGCTCCTGAGGCGGCAGTGGCCGGGGCTTCTACGTGGCCGATGTCACCGTGTTTTTCGCCGCTCATGTCCACATCGCCCCCACGGCTGAGCATGAACATGGCCAGTGCAGCAAACAGGATAAAACCCACAGCAATTTTCCACATACTCTTTTCTCCAAAAAAGAAGGGCTCTCAACCGAGAGCCCGTGAACAACGCGCCGGCTCAAAACACCCGGCGCGGTCAACTCAAACGGTGCTAGTCGTTGGCGTAGATGTCAACGTCCTTGGTTTCCTTGACGAACAACATGCCGACCACAAAGGTCATTGAGGCGATGATGATCGGATACCACAGGCCGCTGTAGATATTACCCTGCGCCGCAACGATCGAGAACGAGATCGCTGGCAGGAAGCCACCGAACCAGCCGTTGCCGATGTGGTAAGGCAAGCTCATCGAGGTGTAGCGGATGCGGGTTGGGAACAGTTCCACCAGCATGGCCGCGATGGGGCCATAGACCATGGTCACATAGATCACCAGAATGGTCAGAATCAGCACCAGCATGAACCAGTTGCTCGAACCGGCCGGAATCGGGTCGGCCTTGGCGGGGTAACCGGCGGCGTTGAGGGCTTCACGCACTTCCTTCTCGAATCGGGCCTTGTCGTCCTTGGCGGTGGGAGCGGCACCATCGTAGCTGGCAATCTCCTTGTCGCCCACCTTCACCGCAGCCACGGCACCCGCCTGCGCCACGCTGTCGTAGTTGACACCGGCGTTGGAGAGGTACACCCGGGCCAAGTCACACGGGGTGGTGAACTTGGCAGTACCGGTCAGGTTCAGGATCAGGTTGCAGTTGGCCTTGTCAGATACCACCGTCACAGGGGACTTTTGGATCGCCTGTTGCAGCTTGGGGTTGGCGTAGGTGGTGAGCGCACCAAACAGCGGGAAGTAGGTCAGTACCGCCAGCAGGCAACCGGCCATGATGATGGGCTTGCGGCCAATCTTGTCAGACCATCCACCAAACAGGATGAAGAACGGTGTGCCCAAGATGAGCGACAGCGCAATCAGGATGTTGGCCGTGGGGCCGTCGACCTTGAGGAAGGATTGCAGGAAGAACAGCGAATAGAACTGTCCGCCGTACCACACCACCGCTTGCCCGGCAGTCAAACCAAACAGCGCCAGAATCACGACCTTGGCGTTTTTCCATTGGCCGAAAGACTCGGACAGCGGCGCCTTGGAGGTCTTGCCTTCGGCCTTCATCTTGGCAAATGCGGGCGACTCGTTGAGCTTGAGGCGGATCCACACCGAAATGGCCAGCAGGATGCCGGAGACGCCGTAGGGAATACGCCAGGCCCAGTCGGCAAACTCTTTTTCGCCGTAGTAGGTGCGCGCACCCAGGATCACCATCAGGGCCAGCATCAGGCCGACCGTGGCGGTGGTTTGAATCCACGAGGTGTAGAAGCCGCGACGGCCATGCGGGGCGTGCTCGGCCACGTAGGTTGCAGCACCACCGTATTCACCACCGAGCGCCAGGCCCTGGAACAGGCGCAAGGCAATCAGGCTGATAGGGGCGATGATGCCGGCGCTTTTGTAGGTCGGCAAGAAGGCCACCAGGAAGGTGGACAAGCCCATGATCAGGATGGTGATCAGGAAGGTGTATTTGCGCCCGATCATGTCGCCTAACCGGCCAAACACCAGCGCGCCAAAAGGTCGCACCGCAAAGCCTGCGGCGAACGCCAGCAACACGAAGATGTTGCGCGTGCTCTCGTCCAGTGCACTGAAGAAGTTGGCCGCAATGATGGCCGACATCACACCGAACAAATAGAAGTCATACCACTCGAATATCGTGCCCAGCGAGGAGGCGAAAATCACCATCCGCTCGCCTTCCGACATGGGCCGTGGCGCTATCGAAACTGCCATGTTGTGTCTCCTTATAAAAATATTTCCTACGCCCGAAGGGCTCGGGTGAGCGCACTATGAAACCGAGTTCTGACCGTTTTCTGACAGCGTTCCAACGGCAACTTACCGCAATCTGTACATTTGCTTACAAACTAGGAAGTAACCCTGAGACAGCGTTTTGGATCGTGATAAATAGAGCCCATTTTGACCCGAATACGGCGTTGCCTCCGAAATGCAACCAAGGGAAAGTCCCTAGACCAGCGTAAGGACTTAGTCAGTCCGTCCCGACAATATCCACCCCCTGCAAGGATCGTTCTGGTCCGCTGCAGTGGCTAATAACTATTCCCGGAGAAACACACTATGACTGACCCCCTGGTGGCCAAGATCGAGGCCAGCCCGAAGTACCACGAGCTGCGCGCCAAGCGCAATTCATTTGGCTGGATGCTGACCATCATCATGATGGTGGTGTACTACGGCTACATTGCTCTGATCGCGTTCAACAAACCCTTTCTCGCACAACCCATGGGCGCCGGTGTCACCACCATTGGCATCCCCATCGGCATGGGCGTGATCGTATTTACCATCATCATTACCGGCATCTACGTGCGTCGCGCCAACAGCGAATTCGACCGCCTGACTGCTGAAATCCTGAACGAGGCTTCCAAATGAAGGCACCTTTGTCCCGACTCCTTTTTGCCCTGGTGGCACTGCTGGCCAGCGCCGGCGCACTGGCTGCTGGTGCTGACCTCGGCCAAGTAGACAAGCAACCCACCAACTGGGTTGCGATCTCGATGTTTGCCACCTTTGTGGTGGGCACCCTGTTCATCACCAAGTGGGCGGCTGCACGCACCAAGTCGGCGGCTGACTTCTACACCGGCGGCGGCGGCATTACCGGCTTCCAGAACGGTCTGGCGATTGCTGGCGACTACATGTCGGCGGCGTCCTTCCTGGGTATCTCGGCGGCTGTGATGGCCACCGGCTACGACGGCCTGATCTACTCGATCGGCTTTCTGGTGGGCTGGCCCGTGATTACCTTCCTGATGGCTGAGCGCCTGCGCAACCTGGGCAAGTTCACCTTTGCCGACGTGGCCGGTTACCGCTTCCAGCAAACCCCCATTCGCCTGTTTGCCGCATCCGGCACGCTGGTGGTGGTGGCGTTCTACCTGATCGCCCAGATGGTGGGTGCCGGTGCCCTGATCAAACTGCTGTTTGGTCTGGAATACTGGATGGCGGTGGTGATCGTCGGCGCGCTGATGATGATTTACGTGCTGTTTGGCGGCATGACTGCAACCACCTGGGTGCAGATCATCAAGGCCTGCTTGCTGCTGGCCGGGGTATCGTTCATGGCCTTCATGGTGCTGGCGCAGTATGGCTTCAGCCCCGAAGCCCTGTTTGCCGCCGGCGTGAAGGTGCGTACCGACATCGCCACCAACAACGGCAAGACCGCTGAAGAAGCGGCCAAGCTGGGCCTGTCGATCATGGGCCCGGGCGGCTTTGTGAAAGACCCGATTTCGGCGATCTCGTTTGGTATGGCGCTGATGTTCGGCACCGCTGGCTTGCCCCACATCCTGATGCGCTTCTTCACCGTACCGGACGCCAAGC
>SESB01001381.1_pt1 | contig 15941 bp, 19 predicted proteins | sample 3171441 | NCBI WGS metagenome assembly SESB01 (sample SAMN06051867, study PRJNA518727) | freshwater metagenome | biome: subpolar coniferous forest; feature: holomictic lake; material: water; isolation source: holomictic Lake 227, 6 m depth | place: Canada: near Kenora, Ontario | collected...
GAGGAATGTACCAAAGTGCAGGGCTGCATCTGGCATACAATTGAAGCATTTGAAATAGACATCGTTGTCCTGCGAATAGAAGTATCCGCGCTTCTTTGATTTGCTTTTATGGGAATCACCACATAGAGGGCATCTGAAATTCGCTGCGAACTTTCCGCCACTATCCTGCTTAACTTTCCAACCTTCTAAACGGTGCCCCATCAACTTTGCGTACTGGGCATCTAACCACAAGGGCATAATATAAAACTTTCATAACAATACTGGGATTGTCTAAATCATAAGTGGTTGTTGGATTTTTGTCAAACATAAAAATAAATTTGACAAAAAGGCAAACCTACCTTACATTTGACATGTCTGCTTCTGCTGCTGTGTGATATAATTTATTGTTTAATTTCAATATTAGACGGAATTGATTTAAGGATGTTTTCAAGCTTAAGTGCATATTCAATCAATTTAGACATATCAGATTCAATAGTTCTTACGACAACACCATCAGTGGTTGTATCGGTAATTTGATCAGACTCTAGTTTAGGTCTTTCAGGAATATCAATCTTGTATGGTTTGTAGATAGGCGCAACAATACAAGGGTCCTGAGGTTTAGGAGGAATTGGAGCACATCCAATTAAGAATGCAGGGACGATCAATAGTAGTCTTTTCATTTTGTATTCCAATCCTTAACAATAGGCACAATGATTGTCTTTAGATCCTTGATGGATTCTGGGCATGTTACAGGAACAGGTCTTGTTCCTAGGTCTTTTCTGAATTTATCAAACTGAACACCTAATGCGGTATTGATACCAGATGCCTTATCCAATTGTGCTTGCACACCCTCATACTTCTTTGCTCCATCAACCAAAGCAGCATTCTGAATCAGTATCTTGGAAGACATATCTTGATTAGCTGTTTTGTATTCTATCAAAGATGTCTTGTATTGCTCGATTTGGTTATCCTGATGTTTGATGTAAGCGAATCCGCCAAAGTTGATCGCCAAAGATGCTAATGTGAAAATCTGAAACAGACTCACATTTTTAAGTAGCGCAAAAATTATATTCATATTATCCTACCATCATTAAAAGTGGGGGTTCCTGATCAATCAGGTCTTGTTTGAGTTGTTTAATTTCCTCAACTGCTTCATTGAAGATGGTCTGACCGTCATATGTCAATCCACCTGGCATTTGCATACCTTGATATTTCTTGAGGTTGGTGCCCCACATCTTCTTGATCAATGCGGTGCAATAACTCTTCAACCACATATCATTGTAGACACCATTGTATGTTTCTGGGTTCAATGCACGATACACTTCCAATGCAACATAATCACCAACCGATACTTCTGTATTCCAATCAATGTCAAGAACACACTTGTTCATACGACGATTGAATCTGAATGATTTTATTTTACGCAAAACAAAATCTAATTGACTTAAGTAATTCATTGTACCGTAGAAATAACTTATACCACCCATACCAGAACCAGTTCTAACCATGTTCATAACTTCAGGTGCCATCAATTGGTATTGAGGATTAAACATGAAGTCACCGAATTGATTATTCATCATAGAGCTAGCATTAATTACATTAATGACATTGAAGATGCTTTCATCTAGAACAAAATATTGAAGGTCAATCTCACCCAGAACTATGACTGTAATAGCTTGTGATACTGAACCATTAGTAATTGTTTGTGCAACAGCGTATGGTGCACCCTTGTTCTTTGTTGTGGAGATAATATTGTTTGTGGCGTCTATGGCATATATGTAAGAAACGCTACCACCGTCTGTTGTCACCTTGTCACCCACGTTGAAACCAGTTACATCTGCAACTGTTATTTTTGTTGGATTGATTCGAACTGAAACGTAGTCTCTTTCAATACCATCATAATGGAATTCTTGATAGTATTGAATTGCCATCGAAATACAATCTTCCAATTGATCATCCGACACTTCAATGTTAATGACCCCAGAACCTAATTGGCGTAGGCAAAAATCTGCAAAATCTTGTCTTGATGAAACGGTGCTCATACTTGATTCCTAATTTGTAATAGACCAGTTGCTCTTATTCCCTGGTTTTTGTTTGTGTCAACTATACAAGAGATGATGTAATCGCATAGATGCACACCTGCGGTAACTAAAACTGAAACTGTCTTTCCTGTTATTCCTCGTTGACCTGTTAGCATAGAATCTGCGAGAGCATCTGTTCCTACTATAACCGATATTGTCCACACCACATTAGTTATATTTTCTGTGGAATCTGGGATCACGTCAGAATAATCGAACGATAATATCAACGATTCTATAGGATCTTTAGGTGAGAATTTTTTCAACGACATTTATATACTCCGGGTATTTCCATTATTTATCTCTTGGAAGATGTTCTTATTTGTGGGACTGTAATTGATGTGGTTCTTGTCGAAGGTGTTACAGTCTTATTCCTACTTGTCACTGTCAATGATTCGACTCTAGCTGACAATTTTATTACATCTGCAGGCATTGCTTCGCCTTGCAAATTGTTCAATGACCAAGATTTGATTGCTGATTTGATTTGCAAACCAGCAATTGATCTTTCGAATCCTGTTGTGGCTGTTACTGTATTCTGGGATATGGATAGACCTAATCCCGTTATGGTGCGAATCGTATTATTCGATCCCGATAGTGTTCCTATTCCAGAAGTAACTTGCAAACCAACCAATGAAACAGCAGCGGATGTTCCTGTGATAGAACCTATTGCTGATGATACTTGCTGACCTGAAATTACAGTACCAAAACCTCTGGATACATTACCCAATAAGGTATTGATTTGTTGCGACCCTATTGATACTGTTACAAAATTGACAGTAGTTACAGATCCAACAGATGAAGAAATTACCTGTCCTGTTATTGACTTGGAAACGTCAGATGTTGTTGTTACACTTCCAAACGATGATGAAATTTGTTGTCCAACTAACTGTTTAGTTGAACTTGTGTTTATAGATCCTGCACTAGAAACTATTGTTAGAACAGCAGAAGGTAATGTGACAGAACCCGATGCTGATATAGTAACATTACCTTGGGAACTGGATATCTGCGAACCTGTTATTGATACTGCAGGTGCACTAGATACTGATCCTACACTGGATGAAATCAACTGACCTGTAATGCTTACTACTGTAGCAGATCCCGTTGTCACGACACCAATAGATGATGTTATTGCCTGACCAAATAGAGTAACTGTTATTGTGTTACCCACACTGCCCTGGGTAAATGTGGATGTTTGTCCACTTAATGTGTTTCCTACAGCTTCAGATGATGCAACTGTACCAATAGATGAAGCAATTGATTGGCCAGTTAGAGTAGATAAACTAGACCATGCAGCGGAAGGTGTTCCTTGTAAGGAACTTATCAATTGCGAAGTTGATATTGTTACAGATACATTGCTTCCTGTTGTAACAGCACCTGTTGATGCACTTATCAATTGTCCGGTCAATGTAACCGAGCCAGAATATTGAACTGTTGGTGTTCCAGTGGCGGTTGATATTTGCTGACCGCTTAAGGAAGCTGATCCTGGAATTGATGTTGTTACTACACCGGTTGATGAATTTATCAACTGACCTGTTAATGTAACAGATGCTGCTGTAGATACCGAACCGACAGAACTTGTTATCTGCTGCCCGGTTATATTAGAATATGTTATGACCTCTGCACTATCAATTGTTCCAACAGACGACGCAATTGACTGCCCGGTCAATGATACGGATGCGGCTGTAGTAACTGTTCCTGTTGAGGAACTTATTGTTTGTCCTGCTATTGGGTCTGCTATTGATTCTGACGCATCAATTGTTCCGGTGGAACTTGATATTGATTGCCCTGTCAGAGATACAGAAACTGACGGTGCCGGCGTTCCTGTTGAGGAAGCCATTTGAACACCTGCGCTGATGGTTGCAACAACCAAACCAACATATATAGTTGGGGTTCCCTGCGCTGAGGAAATTGACTGACCTGTTAATGTAACTGAGAGTGCAGGAGCCGGTGGTCCTTGACTACTGTTTGCTACCTGACCAATTAGACTAGCTGATACTGCAGGAACAATTCCTGTGCCTGATACCAATGACATACCAACTGGTGATGTGATTGATTCGGCAACCGCGGTAGTAAATCCTGTTGTGGCAGCAGTTGATGTTACCACCTGCCCTGTCAATGATACTCCCTGACCGTGAGTAATAGTACCTATTGACGTAGTAATAGACTGCCCTGTCAATGTCTTAGAAACACCAGTTATCTGGGTTAAGTTGTTTAATACTAATACTAAGGACATGTGGGCAGTCTATTAAGTTATGCTATCAAATATTTATCCCTTACCGGATCTTACTTCTTGATTACGGTGACGAAAAGGTCTGTTGCAGCGTTATGGTAGAATTGCAATGCATACTGTTGGTATTCGCCATTCCTGCTTGCCACATTTGGGTTCAATGCATATCCGTAAGTATAATCAAAATCCGCTGTTGTAATGTAATCACCATGTTCCAATTTGTTTTGCTTCAACCAATCCTTGTTGTAGTACAAGAATGATCCTGGTACAATTGGTGGCCATTCATGTGTAGGATCCTGCAAGTTGCGGTCACCCATAGGTGTAATGAATGATGCTTTAGCACCCAATTTCAATATACGGTGCACTTCTTCCATGAATGGTTTTCTAAGTTCCTTTGGGATGTGTTCAAAAAAATGAGAGCAATGAATTTCATCCACGCTATCACTTTCGATTGGCCATGGAAAAACCAAAAGGTCCATTTCCATATCCGTGGAGGCAGTCTTGAACTTGTCAATACCAAAGAATCCCTCACGCTTGTTGTCGCCGCAACCAAGATCAATTTTGGTCATGTCTTTTTTAACTTCAATTTCTTCTGTCATATATTCACCTTACCATGTAAAATCTGCTGGACCAAATTTGCCTTCGTGATCATAGTGCCCAACACGAATACCACAATCAATAGCACACCTATACCCATACTTTCTAGCGTCGCTCCAGAAGTATAAATCTTGAGTCGAGACCCCTTCACCCTGGGTTCCATTTGTTGTTTTGAACCATGGTTTTCTCAACCTATCATCCCTAAACATATCAAGGCGCCAAGCGTTGTATCCCATACCTGTACCACAACATTCAACCAATCCTCCATTCACATCTGGCAATTGGGGTCTGTAATTGTTCAATGGGTCCTTCGGGTCTCCCCAAATTTGAGGAACGCCACCGTAACCTTTTGTAAAATACAATCCACCGATGCAGGAATATTCTGGGTGTTGGTGCATCCTAGATAGCAATTTAACGAATCCTTCTGGAGGACCTATGTTATCATGTTCAACTGTTAATAGGTATTTGCATTTCCCGAGAACCGGATCTGCCAGGATGTGCTCAATAGATTGGGAGAATGCCTCTCCCACTTCCATACCAACAGCGAATATTTTGTAGACCTGCTGGTTTGGTGGAAAATAAGAATTCCACCACGATGATACAACTTTTGTTGGGACTGTCCCAAAGGCTGGAATCAACAGCACGCACGATAGATCAGTATAGGAACCGTCTTCTTTAAGTCTTGAATATGCTGCTGTTAAATCCTGATTGTGATAACCTGTGTCCGGTACAATAATCTGTGCTTTCATTCATTCACCCTAATTACAATGATATATCTATTTATGCCCCAGAATTTGCATCCCTTTTAAGAGCCAGTGACAAATATAGACTTGAAAGCATAACATATGCATCTTGATATGATGCTGTACCGATAACATCACCTGTCACGGGGTGAACTAGATTGAATGTCACTGTGGGATCTGACATGTCTTGCTGTAGAGCAAATACGTGCTTAGATATTACGGTAGAGCCAGTATCAACAATTTCTTCTTCATTGAAGGTGATGACTGGAACTTCATTATATTTGTTGTCAACCACAACTTGATATGAACGAGTCCATGCTGCACCAGCATTAACCGTTGACTGTTTATAATTTGCCATTTAATTCCCTTTAAGCATCCAATTGAATATATGGACGAATGTTAGACATATTACTTCTTTGTGACAATGCAATTGTAGATGGCCAAGCGTTAGATGTCGCGGAGTACATAAACCCATTGAATGGAACTATGTTTGAACCTGCAGATGTTACGTTAAATGATGCAGCATTGGAACCACCAAAATAACCCCAATCTCTACTTGCATTCTGTGTCATTTGGCTCAATACCAAATGAGATATTCTGTTGGCATTTGTGTTACCCACAGACGTTGTGCTTTGTGCTATAGCGAAATAATATTCTCCACCCACGGTCAATGTCGTCGTGAATGGCATCGCAAAAATACGTTGACCTGTTTGTGCTGATGTTGAACCAACACCCGCTGATGCGAATGTTGTGGAGTTAGTTCCCTGTGAATATGTCCATCCCTGGGAAACGTTGGAGTTCTGGGATGCAATGTATGCTATACTAGATGAACCCATCAATTCAATACGTGTATTGTTCGTTCCTGTGCCCAAACTATACCAAGCGTACGAAATAGTCTGGCTGACCGCGCCGGACGCTAATGCGGATGATGTAGCTGTCAAATATGCCAACATCTTAACTGCAGTCATAGCTACAGCAACATTGGGTTTAACTGGAATGAAATTCAATGTATTCTGACCGAAACTGGAATATGATGTACCAGCGTGCAATTGGTTCGGCTCCATGAATGACACAGTTCCTCCACCGCCGCCTGCTGCACTGGCAGTAATTGTTCCGCCGCCTGCGCCTGCCGCAAGACCAAAACTAACACCATTAGAGTTGGAGAACACAACCGTACCAGATGTAACCGTAACCCCATTACCGTCAGCGAAGTTTGGTCCAGTCTGACTAATGTTACCTGCTGTGGGTCCAACAATTGTAATCGTACTACCATTACCAGATAGTGTGATATTATTACCACCAGCGAATACTATTGGTCGAGTGCCATGTGTCACTGCATTGGCACCAAGTGAATTACCTGCCAATGACCATGCCATATTTGATGTATGCTGGGCATTGGATGTAATATTGCTTGTAGCTGTTGTATTTTGGAACGACGCTGATACCGATGTGTTTACAGCGTTTGCTGTAATGTTGGAAGTGTTGGACAATTGTTGTAATGAGTGAGACATTACAAGCTGACCTTGGCTGTTACTGAATGTTACACCGTTAGCAGAGTTACTAAATGACATTGTAACAAATGAACTTGACCCACCAGATGCTGAGAATGCCCCACCCGCATTCATACTAAATGTACTACCATTACCAGACAGAGTCAAATTGTTTCCACCCGCAAGATAGAATGTTCCTGCATTATCCGCTATCAAATTTGCAGCGCCCGCAGTGTTACCCAGCAATGACATATTGTAATCTGGCGCATTGATGATGATGGTGTTGCTGTTTCCGCTTAGTGTCACCACTCCTGCACCCTGGAAATACATTGATCCGTTGGTTAATGTACTTGATGATGTTCCTAATGTGTTTCCATATAATGCCCAACCTGCAGGGTCATTAAATGATGCTGTCATTGTGCTTCCGTTCAATCCGAACGATACACCATTGGCATTAGCAAATACAACATTATTTGTAGTGATGGTGTTTGCGCTATCGGCAATACCAATGCCTCCACCTCCGCCGCCTCCCGCACCTGCAGATAATGCAAGGTTCAATCCATTGCTATTGAATGTCATTGAACCAGATACATTAGTTCCAGCGAATGTTGTTCCTACTCCAGCAATATTGCCTGCTGGTTGTGTCTGTGTGGATTGGACGCCAGCTGCAGTAGTTAAGAATGGTGGCCACGCCATTGACAGACCAGCGGTATTCTGTGTAACACCGACCGTTGTTCCTGCCTGTGTGGTTGAAGTGTAACCTGTACCTGCTATATTACCACTAGCTGCTGTTTGATTTGTCTGTGCCGCATATGTGGTGATGAAGGCCGGCTGTGCCATTGAAAGACCTGCACTATTGTGTGTAACACCAATGCTTGTTCCTGCTTGGGTAGTGCTAGTGAAGCCTGCACCAGCAATGTTACCAGACGCTTGTGTTTGGGTAGTCTGTGCTGCAGGTGCCGTTGTGATAAACGGTGGCCAAGCCATCGACAAACCAGCTGTATTTTGAGTAGCACCTACGGTAGAACCTGCTTGGGTTGTGCTTGTGTAACCTGTTCCGGCGATATTACCCGATGCTGCTGTTTGATTTGTCTGCGCAGCATACGTTGTAATAAATGGGGGTTGGGCAAGAGATAGACCAGCACTGTTATGGGTGACACCGATGCTTGTTCCAGCCTGTGTGGTTGATGTATATCCCGTACCTGCTATATTACCAGATGCTTGTGTCTGTGTTGTTTGTGCAGCGTAAGTTGTTATAAATGGGGGTTGTGCCATCGACAACCCCGCGCTATTGTGTGTAACACCAATACTAGTACCGGCTTGCGTTGTTGATGTAAATCCTGCTCCTGCGATATTACCTGATGCCTGTGTTTGAGTGGTCTGCGCTGGCACACCATGGAATGAAACACTGTTCGCATTTTGAGACAAGGTAATATTGTTTCCACCTGCCATAAAAAATGTGCCTGTGGAAACGGTTGCCATTGCACCCTGGGTGTTTCCACCGAATACAACAGCATGTGAGAGACTAGGATTGTAAACTGGCATAATTAATTGAATTCCTGTATAGCAAGATTGCTTGCAGCTGCCGAAGCGATAGCATACACAGCACCCGTACCGAATGAATTGCTGTCCATCACGAAACAACCGTAAGGTGTCAATGTGATGCCACTATATAGAATAGCGGCTGTTGCCGTAGGACCCATTGCAATACTTATGATATTGTTTGATGTGTTAGTTAAGATCAGACCAGTTCTAGAATTGTTTGCAGACACAACAGAAGCACTTGCTACACCCACTGATGCTGCCGTTGGTGTCAATGGATATTGTGGAGTCTTTGCAATACTCTGAACATTAACAACCGATGCTGCAGCAGAACCATAAACAGAACCTGTTATTGTACCACTTGTAAGAGCCGTTGTTGTGATCTTGATGTAATTTATACCGCCAATATCAATTAGTACAACTAACGGTGCTGATACTGATGGGACAACCCTGTTGTAACCAACGTCCGGATCATACACATAACCGTATATTTCCACATAGTTAACACCATCATTAGAACCAGTAAATGATATAACACCACCGACACCAACGGATGATACTTGAACACCCAATGTAGCATAGCCGGCATTCACAATAGTTGCGGAATTACCATTCGATGTGAATGAAAAATTCTGCTGTAACGTGCCGAATACAACTGGAGCCGAACCCGTTGTAGGAACTTGCCCTGCAGATGGTATTGTACCGTAATATGCATTGATGTTAAGAGTGGTTGTCGTAGACGAACCAATGTTCTTAACTGTCAGATTGAACCAATTACCATTCAGAGTTAAACTCTGAGCAAAGTTCTGACCTGCAGCAATGTTGTAAGTCCATGACGATGCAAGTGAACCTGCACTAGATGTGATGTACTGATTTACTGTCAGGGTTAGTGGTTGATCAGCAACAATCAACAACGATAATGATTGTTGATTTAGTGTTGATTCAATCGAACCAGTAAATGTAGCATTGGCTGCTAACTGTGATACTGATGTATTTCCAGTAGCTGCCACAAAGTATGTAGCGGCGGGCTGGATGGGAAACGGATTAGCTAATGTCGCTAGTTGCTCATTCCCTGCGCCAGTATCGCCGCCGAAATCAATCGAAATAACTTCTGCCTTAGCAGTTGTTCGATCAATAGTTCTGATGGTGTCGCCACCAGAACCCGGATTAAGGAGGGTATTGTCAGCCATCTATTGACCCTATTTTAGTTCAAACGGATCAATGCGTTAGATGAGTCGTTTGTTGGTAGATTGATTGTGAATGTACCGTTATTAACTGTGGTTGAACCGAAGTTCCAACCTGCAATTGCTTTATTGGACGCTGTGCTGTTATACAACAATACTGCGTCAAATGCTGTTGCAAGAGTCACTGTACCGAAGGAGATTGCACCACCTGGTTGCCAATATGATACTGCACCAGTCAAACCAACGGAACCCGCTGTCGTTGATACACCACCTGCGACATAACCAGCGCCAGATACTTCATCTGTACCGACGTTAGCTGTTGTTGGAGAACCGGAACCTGCACCATAGTTTGTTTGGTTTGCTGTAACCAATGTACTAGATGCTTTTACCAGAGCTGCCTTAATTGTATTGGTGCCCAAATTGTGACCACCTTGCATCAATTCTTGTTTGAAAGTGCTGCAAATACCTGTTGCCATTCCCATGTCTATACTCCTTGTTGATTAGCGGCTGATAAGCCCCTTAATATTGAAACTGTAGCGTCAGTTCTCACTTCCTCACCAGTGTCTTTCCTCACCCAAACCGTTTGAATGACTCGAGCGTCTTCTGTTTCATGCACTTTATCAACTGCTTCTAATTCGTCGCGGTTAATAAGACCTTGATTGGTTTCTACTTGTACCATAGTAACTCCATAATGTGAATGATATATTTATGCAAACCCTATGTTTGCTACCTGTGAATTATTTATGTGGCGAAATTACTTGTTTGGACCTTGCTGCGGTGGCAATGATTGAGGCAATGATTGTTGTGGCCAACCTGACGGAACGTCAACTGCCATATGTGTTTTCATTTGACCTATTGTGCCATCAAATTCCAAAAGTTTACTATTAAGATATGAACCTAATACAGCACCTATCAAAGCGAAACATAATCCCACACCAGTGCCTATGTATATCCACTTATTGACAACGTCCTTCAGGGCATAAAATTCTTCAGTTCCTGGCATGTTATCCATGACTGAATGTGTTTCAGAACTATAATCCCTTATTCTATCAACCTTAGCTGCCAGTTCTTCGTGATTGTGTTTAATTTGTGTGATCTGCTCATGCCTGGATTTATCGCGTTCTTCTGCCAATGCCAATCGCTCTAAAACATCCGACATTTTACGCATTGATTCTGACACTATCTTCATATCAGATTCAATGGAGGATACTCTGGTAGTAAACTCCATCATGCTCCTGGCTTCATCCCTATAGTGGTTGTCCAATCTGACCATTAGATCTTGTAGGGTCGGGGCACCTTGAGCACCACGTCGTTCATTGCCACCCCATGGACTTGAATTGTTTTCTTGCATATACGGTTTTCTTATAGTTAGCTATGTTTTGAAAGTTCTCACATTATATTTATCAATGCAACAGTTCCAGACCCCTAGATTCAGGAGTATCCCCACTATAAAAATCACTTCCTTCTTGATGGAAACCAAATGGCGTTAGATCTTCATCCATCTCTACTAACTTCTGGGCATACATCTTGTGTCTAATATCAACATCAGTCAAATCTTTAAACCACGGTTGTGTCAATAACCATGCGAACATTACAGCACACATAACCATGTCGTCATGGAATCCTTCATCTGCTTCATATGAACCAGCTTTGGATTGAACAAATGTACTCAATTCCGCAATCAATTTGAAATCGTTAATCAACAATTGCTGCTTCTCTACAATGTCTTTCAAGTTCGCACAACCGATTCGCTTTGTCTTCTTTGTTGTTCTAATACCAGGGAACGGGTCAGTTCCCTTTTTGCCAAGCATGTCGCCACCCTTGGTCCAAAATAAGTTCTCGTATTCGAACTCATAGTACAAGTTGTCTGCTACCTGAGCACCAACATCATTGATCTCCACAAGAGCGTACGCATCATTGTAATTTTGACACACCTTATGCACAATACCAGCGTAGAACATTGGAGACACTTCATTATTATTGTATGTGGCAACAATTCTGAATGGTGGTTTTGTAACGTCGAATATAATGAATGCTGATGCGTCAAGGTGACGACCTCTAGATACGTCAACTGTTGTGACATACGCATGATTTTCTTTAGGAGGTTCGTATATTTTTAAACCTCTGTATTCGTCATTGTATTCCTTGATCGGATTGGTGTACGACAACCTTGCCATAGTTGCAGATGTAAGCAATTGCAAACTAGAGCCCAAGAACTCTGCGTCCAATTCCTGTGCAGCTTTGAGTTCGCCAAGAACTGCCTTCTGTTCGTCATACCACTTCTGATCTCTACCTGGTGTTTCATACCAATGCACACGCAATGAATGGAATCCGTTAATACCCTTCTCAGCTTCATTCCAGAATTTATAGAAGTGGTTGAAACCATTGGGAGTAGAAGTCATCAACACCTTAGTGTCTTTACCAGCAGTGATTGTCGGATAAACAGCGGTGAAGAATGCTTCAGCTAGGTTGTTCTCAACGAACGCAAATTCATCCAGATACAAGATGTTAACCGTTTTACCCCGTGTACCAGAGGATGTTGTTGCTGAACCAAATACCTTTGATCCATTTTCCAATGTAACAGAACCTCGGTTCCACACATCCACGCCCTGTTGCATCCACTTAGGTAAGTTCTCATATGCAAGACGAAACCTATCCATAATTTCATATGCGGTTGCTTGCTTGTTTGCCATAATAGCAACTGACTTTTGATCATTGAATAGGACATACCAAACAAAGTATGCCGCAGATACAGTTGTCTTACCTTGTTGCCGTGCTGTTAGGAAAATGACCCTACGGTTTTCGTGATATGCCCTAACCATTCGTTCCTGGTAATCATATAGTTCCATGAGAACAATACCACGATCAGGGTGAACAACCTTAACATAGTTGCTAATGAAATATACTGGGTCTGCTTTACACCTGATATACTCTGCAAGCATATCTTCTGTGTAATTGATAACGGCACCTTTAGGGCGCAAATTGGGGTTTGATCTAAAGGAAAGGTCCTCTAGGTAATCAATAATACCTTCGCTTTGGGTGTCGTCCATATCACACCCCTTTTTCTAATTCTGCCAGCTTATCCGCAATCATTTTATTGAGACTGGCTGAAGTCCCGACGAATGTAATATTTTGTTGTGTGCCTATAGCTGCCTGTGCAGATCCTGGTTTGCCTGCAGCTTGTGCCTTAGCAAGTTTCACATCTTGTTTATCTTTACTTACCTGAATGAGTTGCCTGTTTATATCAGCCATGTTCTTAAGCAACCCACTCAAAACTTCTACTGCTCTTGGGTTCTGTGTCTCTGTTGCAATTAGCATAGAAGTCTTGATGGCTTCCTTGCCTTGCTCTATTATTTCATAATAATTGCCACGAGCGTAATCAAAGTCGGCATCCTCAGACTCTTTGGATCCGTCTATTACAACCTGGTTTCCTTCTAGGACTGTCTGTACAGGTTCAATATCAAAAACTTCATTTATGTTACTCATTGTGATTCCCAGTTATCCACTATTACATATGTATCTGTACTATTAGCACTCGGTGGAGTAACCGCTGCAGTGTAAATGTCTGCGTTGGAGTTAATATTAGCGATAGATGTTTTGATAACTTTAGGTTGTGTGACAGGACCGTACAAATTAATTTTTGCTGTGAACGACAAAGTATTGACTATCATTCTTGATTCGTCAAAGTTCTCGTCATAATTATCATCTTGTTGCACACCAGTCAATGTTACTGGGAATGTTGCACTCATTAATGGAGAATCCAATATGTCTATGGTCAGATCAATATTAGGAATGAAATATGGAAGTATTTGTTCCAGGATATTTAAAGAATCTTCTTGTGTTCGCGTGATCACATATAGATCAATACCCAGTGTGTAAGGAACTGGTGTGTGAACCTTATCCTTATTCTGAGTTGCCACATATGCGGTGGACATTTTCCTTGATGCATCATATGTGTAGGATGAAATCTCAAATGCCATTCTAGGCAAAGATAACCTTACACTCTTTTGTAGGTCTGGATTCTCTTGCAACCTACGCAACCATTTCTCTTTAGGGCCGTACGCTATGGGAACCCTGACCAATTGAACTACACCGCCGGCGTCATCTTTTCTTTGTATCTTTAAGTCAGAAAACAATTCGCCAAATGCAACGATTGTCTTTCTTATTATACCATGGTAATATGGGTCGCCTAGCATTGTTTATCCTTATTAAGCGAACGGATTGGATTTATTCCATTCTTCCGCTACTGCTTCTGTATTGAACGCGTCACTCTTATCGAAGTTATTGTTTCCTTGGCCACCATCTATAATCAATGATGTGCCATCTTCTTGTAATAAATTGGTTCCGTCTTCTTGTTGAATTTGGAAATCTAATAAGTCGGCATCCAATTCCTCAATCTTAACATTGTCAATTTCTGTTATTCCCGTCTGGATTCTCTCAGATGAATACACAAATGGTTTGCATGTTAGGACATACATCAAATTAGTTCCCATTTGATAATATGGATCATCCCTATCCACATAGGTGATCTCATATAGATTTTTGTTCATTGCTTCGTAAATCAGATCGCCCTCTTGAGGTCTATTGAACCCCATAACCCTGCCAGGATAGTTTGCCATGACGCTAACCCAACGTGTCTTGGATACAGAGTACTTGACATTATCATCTGACATTAAACCAAATTTACTTAATATATCCTTGTCGTCAACCCATTGATCTTTCTTCATATACATTTCTATCTGTATAGCAAGATCAAATTTACTTAGTGTGTCCTCACCCAATATCAAATCTAGTTTCTGTAAACTTCTTGGAAGATAGAATACATCATGTCCAATAATTTGAATGGACTCAGTAACCAATGACTGAAATAAACTTATTTCATTCTTTTGGTTTTTCAAGAAGTGGGAATTAACTGTCATCTTAAACCTTTGTGGTATCCAATAGGGATGACCTTCTGAACATCAAGTTCTCGTCTTTATATGACTTTTTCTTTTTTGGTTTAGGGCCCAATAATGTTGAAGGTTGATTATCCCTCGTCACTGGCAAAATCATAGTTGTATTTGCCATAGGAGCCATGTCTTCTAATATAGGTGTGATACCCATAATATCAGCTTCAGTCAGATCTTGTAATGCAATTATATAGCACTCTATCAATTCGTCATCAGTCAATTCAATCTTGTGACTTTCTCTAACTAATAGATATGAAGCAGCAATGTTTGCTATCAATGACTTTCCGCCAGGTGCAATTGCAATTATTCTTTTGATTCTGGACACCAGACGGTGCAACATAGTCCAAGAATCCTTTTCCTTTTGATTCTTTGGTTTTGCAATTGCCTTACCATCTTTATTGATGATACCAAGTTTGAATGCATCCCAGCTAGTAAATGGGTGAACCAATAGATAGATTATTCTTACTGCTATAGCGTTGTCGATTATTTGTCCCATTAGATTTGCCTCAACTCGTTTGCTATTTTTAAGTCTACCTGAATATCCGAATCCAACACATTAACAGATGCTACACGCTCTGGCATATAACTTAGATATGTTAGAATGGTTTTAAGTCCTGTCCAATAATCTTCCTTAACCTTTAAGAACAACATCTCAGTGCACATATCAGGTTTGAAAACATTATAAAGGACAATTATATGATTCAGAATTAATCTAACTTGTAAATCATCCTTTTCATAGTACCTATTGAATAATCTATTCAGGTGTGTGATTCTGTTTATATCGTTTTTAAAGTCATTAACCGTAGCGCATGTAGGATTGTCATATGCCTTCATCGCATAGGTTAAGAAGTTCTCGATCATATCGTCGAAACGATTGCTCCATTAACACCAGTAATGATCCACACATCACCGTCGAAAATCATTTGAACACCATCACCGACCTTTTGGAATTGAACTCTATTGAAACCCAATCCATTATTGACTGTAACTGTTGCCTTATCACCAGTATTGACAATGCTCTTAAGGTACATGTATTTTTCTTGTCCTTGAGAACCACTGGACAATATGAATGAACACACCCCAGATACCAACAATGCGGTAACTGAATATGATGCATCTAGTGCATGTGTGCTACTGACTTCATCTGGAGGA
>SESB01001385.1_pt1 | contig 15909 bp, 13 predicted proteins | sample 3171441 | NCBI WGS metagenome assembly SESB01 (sample SAMN06051867, study PRJNA518727) | freshwater metagenome | biome: subpolar coniferous forest; feature: holomictic lake; material: water; isolation source: holomictic Lake 227, 6 m depth | place: Canada: near Kenora, Ontario | collected...
CGTCCGCGTCATTTCTTTTTCCACCATCTCCTGTATAGGTTTCCTTACATACGAATTGTTGACCTAGGGCGTCAGCGAGTCAGCCAAAATTGAAGGGGCTACCACTTGCGCAGGTATCAAATGGGTCACATGCAGTTTTTTGAGGTGTGATCCAGTAGACAACTCACGCTCAAAATGTGTGAAAAAATCACTTTTTAGGGAGCTTCATAGAGCATCCCTATTTTGGACTTTGGGTTCACTATCCCCCAAAATGCAGAGTGCCATACTCATTTTATGAGAAGTTTTTTCCTTGTTTTTGGTTCTGTCCTCATTTGTGCCGCTGGGATGCTGCACATTTATTTTTTCAAACTTGAAAGCATAGATTGGCTTAAACCAAAAACTTGGAAGACATTTGGCTTAGCTAGCCAGGAGCATGCGGAGATAATGCGTTCAATGGCATACAACCAAGGTTTCTACAACCTATTTCTTGCGCTCGGTGCATTGCTCGGGACTGTTCTTCTGAGCATTAACTCCACCGTGGGATTTACGCTCATGATCTTTTCTGCCACGTCAATGGTTCTTGCCGGATTAGTTTTATTGATGAGCGTAAAGAATTCCAAGCGCGCTGCGACAATCCAGGTGCTGCCGCCGCTCCTGGGAATTCTTTTGATTGTGACTGGCTTTTCACTCAATTGAGTGCTAACTCTTGAGCAACTTCTCAACACCACTTTATTATTTTCTCTAACAGGAGCACAATGAATTAGACAACAAGTTCTAGTTCAATGAGGGAAGTTGTACATGGACGCCAACCACACACCAACTAATAAAGTATTCGTGGTTCTATCAAGAACACATACCAAGATTTGGAAAGGTAGTTTCGAGCCGGGATCGATTCCTACATCTTTTGCGCAAGCGCATAAAGATAAGGATTATCGCAAGGTGCTGAACCAATTTTTGAGTGGACGCAATCGCTCTAAGTTAGATCCACACTTTGCCGAGAAAGTTGCACTTGAGATCAAAGGGTTTGACTACATCTATCTAGCCGGAGGAGGTAAAGGTAAAGCGAGCGCAGTGCACAATCTGGCTTCGTACCTGCGCGATCATCATCAGGAGATAGCAAAGGGAATACGCGCGATTCAAGATATCAATGCGGAAAATATGTCCGATGGAGAATTGTTGGCTCTTGCACGAAAAATGGTTGTTCACGATCTTTAAAATCTCAGGGAAAGAAGTATGAAATGAGCCGTTTATATGTAGTCACCGGAGCCGCCTCCGGAATTGGCGCAGCTACTTGCACCTTGCTTAAGGAGCGCGGAGAGAAAGTTATTGGCGTCGATATCCATAAAACTGACATAAATGTTGATTTAAGTACCGTGCAGGGAAGAAGAGATGGTGCTGAGGCGGTTATCAAGAAGAGCAAGGGAAAGATTGATGCCATCATCGCCTGCGCTGGTCTGGCCACCCCTAGCCCTAAAACCGTTTCAGTAAATTACTTTGGTGTGAAGGAGTTTGTGGAAGGCCTCCTTCCCTCGCTCTCTCGCAGTAAGAATCCTCGCGTTGCCATCACAAGTTCCATGGCATCCCTGATGCCTAACTCACCTGCGCTTGTCGAAGCTATGTTGGCGGATAATGAGGCTGGAGCCCTGGCAATTGCCCAGGGATTGTGCGATGAGGGTGATGAGAAAGCCGCATTGATCTACGGCTCCACCAAGCGAGCTCTCGGTCGTTGGATTCGTCGCGAATGCATCAAACCAGCCTGGGCTGGAGCGGGAATTCCACTTAATGCGGTTGGTCCCGGAATTGTTGAGACCCCAATGGTCGCAGATATGATTGCAACCGCCGAAGCTAGGGCCGCGATTGATGCGATGGTTCCCATGCCTCTGAATCACTATTTAAAGGCGGTTCAGGTTGCATACTTATTGGTTTGGCTGACGAGCAAGGAAAACACTCACACTACCGGCCAGACGATCTATATAGATGGTGGTTCAGATGCTGCGCTCCGAGGCGACAATATCTGGGCTTGATGGGAGAACGCCTCAAACTTTGCTTAAAGTTCGCCTGCCGTCATTGCAATTACCGATCTGACTTAAACTTCATTGGTTACCTTCTGCGCTGAAGGAGGTTTCCTATGACCCATTTACTGCGCTACTCATTGCTGATGGTCGCGGGTCTCTTTTCGCTATTTAGCGGCGATACTTACGCTACAAATGCAGAGTTAGATGCCATGCGCCACTCGCATGTGGAGCGGTTCCATCACGCTCATTTCTCATCAAAACGACCTCAGTAACCCTCAGCAAGCGTTTTCCAGGCAAAGCGACCTTGGCTGGCTTGCGGCGAGCACTGATGATTAATTCAGGAAACGTTTAGCCCCCATTAACCTCATTTGTCAGACTTTTTCTGCTAATCAGTGGAAAAATTTACTTACTTCCCCCAAAGGCTATTTCCTATGCGCGGAAGGTGGTTAGAAATGCGACAAGTACTTGATACTCCTGAATGTTCTTTTTGCCACTCCAGGGAGCTAGAACTCTTCTATAGCAAGACTACGGGCCTCATGGCTGAATGCATCGAGTGCGGATATTCGTGCGCAGCCACCAACGAACATCTCTCCTCACCTTCAATCAATCTGTTGGCGGGTTAAAGCAGGCGAAATATCTAGCCGCCACTCATCTGAAAGTCCGCTGATTTTCCGCTGAGAGATGTCACACTTAATCCGCTCCACGGTGCTAGCTCCTAACGCGGAATGTGGGTCTACATGCGAGAAGAATTATTGGAAGTACCAGAATGTGCCTATTGCAACTCAATTAATCTAGATACCCTCTATAGCAGGGCAATTGGAATGATCGTCCAATGTAACGATTGCGGATTTTCGAGCATAGCAACCACGCAACTACTCTCTGCGGAAGAAGCAAACAAAGAAGCGGGATAATCGGCTTCGCGATCAAACTGTTTTGGCATCCGCCGCTGTAAACCAACCCACCGATGCGAGCGCAACTGTTACCGCTAGCACCGCCGCGGCACCTGCTAGATGCAGATCCTGCAGATGAGCAGGGGCTTTCAATAATGCGCTGAATATTCCCAGTAGCGCTGTTGAAAGCAAGAGCAAGATTATTGAGCCAGCTAATGGACGAGCGGCTCGGTGCGAGCCCCAATTGCGCCACGCGTGAACCGCAAAGGTAATCAGCGCGATAGAGGCAATTAGAACCATGCTGCGATGCACAAGGTGCAGAGCGACATAGCGAGCAGATATTCCGGTCGGGCAGAGCGGGAATCGAGCACAATACTTTTCGGCCTCGGCATTTACTATCAGCGATCCCGAGATGTAGAGCAACCCCGCGGCTGAAACCGCGATCCAACTTATTGGGTTAAGTCTCCGACCTAGAAGACTCACCTTTGGTACCAAGGCGGCAACCGCTGTAATCGTGGCGCCTCCCAAAAGTGCGAGCCCCGCGAGTAAATGCCCGGCAACTGTTGGTGCGCCATTCCCATCGTAGACGGTGACTGCCCCGAGAATCACTTGAATAAAAATAATGAACCCGGTGACAAGTGCTGGGCGAATAGCTGCTGGTTGAACCTTGCTCCGCTTGGCAATGATCGCTGTGAGCACGACAAGTATCGATGCGAGCCCTGCGAAGTAGCGATGCATCTGCTCCATGAAGGCGTGAAAGCCTTGGGCGGGGTTGAGGCTGCCCTTGCAAAGCGGCCAATCTGGACATCCCATGCCAGAGTCGGTTACGCGGACATGGCTCCCAAAGATAATAAGAAAATAGACGGTAATCGCAGAAGCTACTGCGACGCGTGGCAACCACTTACCTGAGTTTTTAAACATGGTCTGCATTCTTCCCCCTGCACCGTCGCGCAGATCGCGTCATACGGAAATACTTGATATTTCCCTGCTCGCCAGAGTGTTAGCACCCAAAGATAAATAAATGAGCGGACCTCTTACCGAAATCCCCCCCAGAGTGGCAAGATGTAAGCGTGAGTAAGACGGTAGTTCCTCTGCACCAGGTATCTATCAGATTCGCAGGCGACAGCGGTGACGGAATGCAGCTAACCGGTGATCGCTTTACTATGGATACAGCAATCTTGGGCAACGACATTTCTACTTTGCCCAATTTTCCGGCTGAAATTAGAGCGCCACAAGGGACTTTGCTCGGAGTTTCCTCATTTCAACTGCACTTTGCCGATCACCATATTCAAACACCTGGAGATGCCCCAGATGTACTAGTTGCAATGAATCCCGCTGCGCTCAAGGCAAATATCAAAGATCTCGCCAAGGGTGCAACGATTATTGTTGATGCCGATGAATTCGTTCCTCGCAATCTAACAAAAGTTGGATATGAGACCAACCCGCTGGAAGATGGCTCGCTGGATGGTTACAAGGTTCATCCGATCGCTTTGACTTCCTTAACGGTGGCAACTCTCTCGGAATTGAATTTGTCGCGCAAGGATGCGGAACGATCCAAGAATATGTTTGCGCTTGGTTTGCTAACCTGGATGTATAGCCGCCCAACAGAAACTACAGAGAAGTTTCTGACAGGCAAATTTTCCAAGAAGCCCGATCTACTTGAAGCCAATCTGCTCGCTTTCAAAGCTGGCTGGAATTTCGGCGAGACAACGGAAGAATTTTCGGTCTCGTACCAAATCGCCCCAGCAAAGATGCCTGCCGGTAAATATCGCAATATCAGTGGCAATACCGCTCTCTCATATGGGCTCATTGCGGCGGCTAAGCAGAGCGGGCTCAAACTCTTCCTGGGTTCATATCCGATTACACCGGCTTCCGATATCTTGCACGAACTTTCCAAACATAAAAGATTTGGTGTAATTACCTTTCAAGCTGAAGACGAAATAGCTGCTGTCGGCTCAGCACTTGGAGCTGCATACGGCGGAGCAATTGGTGTTACATCTACCTCTGGTCCGGGCCTGGCGCTGAAGGCCGAAATGATCGGTCTCGGAGTGATGCTGGAATTACCTCTCATTGTTATTGATGTACAACGTGGTGGACCTTCAACCGGGCTCCCAACCAAGACAGAGCAAGCAGATTTACTGCAGGCGATGTACGGCCGCAATGGTGAATCGCCCGTTGTAGTTATAGCTCCTGCAACACCTAAAGATTGCTTCGACATGGCGATCGAAGCGGTGCGGATCGCCACTACCTATCGCGTGCCAGTATTTATTCTCTCAGATGGATACATCGCAAATGGCTCAGAGCCTTGGCGTATTCCAGACGAAAGCGAACTCCCTGATTTGCATGTTGAATTTGCGCATACTGAAGAGAATTTCATGCCTTACAGCCGCGATCCCAAGACCCTCGCTCGGCCCTGGGCAATCCCAGGAACAAAAGGAATAGAACATCGAATCGGCGGAGTTGAAAAGGCTGATCAGACCGGCGCAATCTCCTACGACCCGACTAATCATGATTTCATGGTGCGCACTCGCGCTGCGAAAGTGGCAGGGGTTCACGTGCCGGATCTAACCGTTGATGACGTGACGGGCGATGCGAAAGTATTGCTCCTGGGTTGGGGATCAACCTTTGGACCAATTGCGGCGGCCGTTGAAGCGCTCCGCGAAAATGGCCAGAAGGTGGCCCAAGCGCATCTTAAATACATCAACCCATTCCCCAAGAACTTGGGAGATGTGCTGGCTAAGTACGATCGCGTCATCGTTCCAGAGATGAACCTCGGGCAACTTGCAATGCTGTTACGTTCTGAATTCTTAAAAGACATTACCGGTTACAACAAGGTTCGCGGACTTCCATTTTCAACGACCGAAATTATCGAGGCAACGATGGCGGTGCTCAGTGACTGATGTGACGCTTACCAAGAAAGATTTTACATCCGACCAAGAGGTGCGTTGGTGCCCTGGGTGTGGTGACTATTCCATTCTCTCAACTGTGCAATCCTTCTTACCAACGTTGGGACTTCCCCGCGAAAATATAGTTTTCATCTCGGGAATCGGTTGTTCATCGCGTTTTCCATATTATTTGGAGACTTTTGGTATCCACTCCATTCATGGTCGTGCTCCAGCGATCGCATCAGGGTTGGCAATTTCGCGTCCAGATTTAACAATCTTTGTGATAACTGGTGATGGGGATGCATTATCTATTGGTGGCAACCACCTGATTCACGCCCTGCGCCGAAATGTAAATCTTAAGATCTTGCTCTTCAACAACCGCATCTACGGACTGACTAAAGGCCAATATTCACCAACGAGTGAATCTGGCAAAGTAACCAAGTCCACGCCAATCGGCTCCTTGGATACGCCATTTAATCCAATTTCATTGGCACTCGGAGCAGAAGCTACCTTCGTAGCACGTTCAATAGATACCGACCGCAAACACTTGACCGAGATGTTGCAAGCTGCAGCAGCGCACAAGGGATCCGCTCTCATCGAGATCTATCAAAATTGCCCGATCTTCAATGACGATGCATTCCTTGCTGTGAAAGATGGAGATACCAAGGGCGCCACGCTCCTGCAGTTAATTCATGGGTCACCCATCAAGTCCGAAACTCACGGAGTGATTATGGAGAACGGTTCTATGAAAGTTGTAGAACTCTCGACGGTCTCTGAGAGGGATCTCGTCGTTCATAATGCTAATAACCCCGACCCTTCATACGCATTTGCTCTCTCAAGGCTCTCCTCTTCAGAGCTAGATCACGTTCCCGTTGGCATTTTCCGAGATGTAGCCCGGGCTGAGTATTCATCATTGGTAAACCAGCAAATCGCCGATGTTATAGCAAAGGATGGAGCGGGGAATTTAGCCTCTCTGCTCGCCAGTGGGGATACTTGGGTAGTTAATTAATAGGGTTATTGTTGCCCAATGATCACCCTGCTCGCTGTGCTCGCTTACCTCGTCACCAGTTTTGCGGTGGTCCTCCTTACAATCCGAGTTCGTCAGTTGATTGCGATATATAAGAAGCAGCAACCGGATCCAACTCGAAGTGGGAGCCGCGGGGCCCGATTGCGCAATATGTTTAAAGAGATCCTCGGACATACCAAGATGCTCAACTTCACCGGTACCGGCATTGCGCACTGGTTCGTGATGGTCGGCTTCGTGGTTCTCTTTGGAACGTTGCTGACCGCTTATGGACAGGTAATCGACCCCACCTTCTCTCTACCGCTCATCGGGCACTTCGTTGGATACGAACTCTTTGCAGAGATGATCGCTGCGCTCACGGGAATTGGAATCGTCACCCTTATAGGAATTCGTCAGGTAACAAGGTTTCGTACCCGTAATCGCTTTTCGGGATCTGCAATGGGCAAGGCCTACTACGTCGAGGCAACTATCTTGGCGATTGTTTTCTGCGTAATTGCTCTGCGCGGACTCGAAGGCGCCCTCGCTGGAGTCACCTCATGGAATTGGCATTATGCAATATCTTGGCCGGCGGTACTTACCTTTAACTCGCTCTCCGCAGGAACTATCAAGAACGCCATTGTCATTGTAGCCACCATCAAGATCCTGATTTCGATGGCCTGGTTCATTGTCATTGCCTCCGACTTAACCATGGGAGTGGCTTGGCACAGATTCTTGGCCTTCTTCAATATATATTTCAAACGCAATATTGATCGGCCGGCACTCGGTGCGCTTCCCGAGATGCTCTCCAAGGGTAAGCCTATAAATTTCGAAGATCCTGCAGAAGATGATCTCTTTGGACTAGGAACGCGCGGTGACATTTCTTGGAAGGGTCTGCTGGATATGACCAGCTGTACCGAGTGCGGACGCTGTCAGTCGCAATGCCCTGCCTGGCACACCGACAAACCGCTCTCGCCAAAGTTGTTGATCATGTCTATGCGCGATCACGCTATGGCAAAGGTTGTCGAGACCGAAAATCTGGTGGGCGATAACGCGCCGATATCCACCGATGTTCTGTGGGCCTGTACATCCTGTGGAGCCTGCGTCAATGCCTGCCCTGTCGGTATCGAGCACATCGATCACATTGTAAATATGCGTCGCTTCCAAGTATTAGTCGAATCCAATTTTCCTAAAGAACTCAACGGAACATTCCGTAATATGGAGCAAGCGGGCAATCCTTGGGGGTCAAATAAAGATAACCGCGAAGGATGGATCGCAGAGTGCGATTTCCCAGTAAAAGTCGTCAGCGGAACTCTTCCCGACGATGTCGAATATCTCTTCTGGGTCGGTTGCGCAGGAGCATATGAAGATCGCGCCAAGAAGACAACTAAGGCGGTAGCGGAGCTGCTCTATATGGCGGGAGTCAATTTCGCCGTACTTGGAAACCGAGAAACATGCACCGGGGATCCCGCTCGTCGCTCTGGTAACGAATACCTGTATCAAATTCTGGCGGCCGAGAACATCGAAACCTTCAACGAGGTATTTGCGGGTCGGTCCAAGGGAAAGAAGAAGGTCGTCGTCACCTGTCCACATTGCTTCACAACAATTGGTAAGGATTACGCACAGAGTGGCTTCGAGCTTGAGATGTTGCACCACACCCAACTCTTAAATACCCTGATCAAAGAGGGGCGCTTAAAGCCAAGCCCTCATAAATCCGAGGCGAAGTTGACCTATCACGATCCTTGCTACCTGGGTCGACACAATCAGATTTATGCACCACCGCGTGAATTACTTGAAGCGAGTGGTTGTGACATCACCGAGATGCCACGCAATCAGGAACGTTCATTCTGTTGTGGCGGCGGTGGCGGACGGATGTGGGTCGAGGAATCAATTGGAACTCGCATTAACTTGACGCGTGTTGATGAGGCTTTAGCAACGGGCGCAACAGAAGTTGCGGTCGCTTGTCCATTCTGTCGCATCATGGTGACCGATGGAGTACAAGCTCGAGAGTCAGATGTACAAGTCCTCGATGTTGCTCAAGTATTGTTGCGCAGCGTTAAGGGCGGCGAATAAGCCCACCTTGTGACCTTACGGCTTCTTCGCCTTAATTGCTGCGGTCGCTTGTGGGATAACTGAAAATAAGTCGCCCACAACTCCAAAGTCTGCAACGTCGAAGATGGGCGCATCGGGATCGGTATTTACTGCGATGATCAATTTGCTTGTCTGCATTCCCGCGCGATGTTGAATGGCCCCAGAGATTCCCACCGCTACGTAAAGCTGCGGCCGCACAGTCTTTCCGGTTTGTCCCACTTGGTGTGAATGAGGGTACCAACCGGCATCCGTCGCTGCGCGTGAGGCCCCTATCGCTGCACCGAGGCTATCGGCGAACTCCTCTAACGGCCCAAAGTCGCCTTTGGTTCCACCGCCACCGGAGACCACGATTGACGCTTCGGTAAGTTCTGGACGGTTGCCTTTCAACGCCATCTCTACCGAAAGAGTGCGCTCCAAGGAGGGAGTTATAGTTCCCAAAAATGCTTCGACAACTGGCGAGCTCTTTGTGCTGACAACATCGACAGAATTAGAGCGAATTGCTACAACTGCGCACGGACTCTTCACTCCTGCCTTGACTGTCATGGCGCCACCAAAGATTGATTGAGTCGTGATCAGTTCACTGTCAATATCTGTTGCATCTGTAATGATTCCAGAATGCGACCGAACCGCCGTTCGTGCTGCAATCTCTTTTCCCGTGATAGTCGCTGTAACAAGTAGCGCAATTGGGGATTTCTCAAGGATGATCTGCGAGAGCACCTGCGCTACCTCAGCCGGAGAATTGCGATTGACACCAGAAACAGTGATGACCTTATCAACGCAGAATTCAGACAATTGCGGGAGCAAATCTGCATCAAAGAGAACGGCTGTGACCTCCCCTATTCTCTGCCCAAAAATAGCAAGCTCGCCAGTAGAGCGAGCCACCTTTCCATCAACCTGATCGACCAGAATGAGAACACTCATATGACACGCTGCTCAACTAAGAAAGCGACCAGTTGGTTTCCACCATCACCAGCATCAACCACCTTGATTCCTTTGGATTTAGGCGGTCGAGGAGTCACTTCTCTTACAGTCGACCAGGATGCGGCCGCACCCACGGAATCTGACTCAATTCCAATCTCGCCAAGAGCCTTAATCACTAAAGGTTTCTTCTTAGAGCCCATGATCCCTTTAAATGAAGGGTAACGGGGGACATTGATCTTATCTGGAACACTAATCACTATTGGGAAATGAGCCGAGATATTTTCAACTCCAATTTCAGTAGAGCGAGCTCCCTGCGCCATAGAACCCGCCAGATCGATATCGACTTTGTGCACATGAGTTAGTTGGGCCCATCCCAAACGTTCAGCTAGCATCGCGGGAATCACGCTCATGCGAGCATCGGTAGATTCGGTTCCACACATAACTAGATCGAAACCACCATTTGCGATCACCTGCGCTAATACCAGCGAAGTTGATAGGGCATCTGATCCTGCAAGCGCTGGATCAGAGATCAAGATGGCGTTATCCGCCCCCATGGCCAGACCCTTGCGGAGCGCTTCGGTGGCGCGTTCTGGCCCCATGCAAAGCAAGGTAATTTCATGTCCGCTTTCTGGACCAGCGGCACCTGTCGTTGAGTTGGCTTCTACAATTCGCAGCGCTTCCTCAAGCGCATAATCATCGAGATCGTTAAGAACAGCATCCACTCCCAGGCGATCTAATACTTGGCCATCCATCTTCTTTTCGACCCAAGAATCAGGAACCTGTTTAACGCAGACCGCAATCTTCATCTCGAGATATTAACCCTTAATTCGCAGACCCTCGGGATCAAAGAGAGGTGAGCTTTGCACGACACCAATCTTCCACTCTCCGAAAAATTCGACCTCTAGCGTTGATTGTGGCGTGGTGAATTCCTTAGGCAGGTAGGCATAGCCGATCCCCTTTTGGATCGTGTAGCCCTGGCCTCCACTTTTAATTCGGCCGATAATTTCTCCGTTGGCCCTGATCGGTTCGTTTCCGAGCGGAGTTTGCTTGAGATCGTCGAAGGTAATAACTACTAGAGCGCGCTTTGGATGAGGGTCTGCCAGTAAGGCCTCCTTGCCGATAAATGCGCTTTTCTTCTGTGAAACCGCAAAGCCGAGGCCGGCTTCTAGTGGGGTTGTCTCCGTATTGATTTCACTCCCCCAGGCCAGATAACCCTTTTCCAGGCGCAGCGATTCAATCGCCCGGTAGCCACAGGGTTCGGCTCCAAGCGGCTTACCAGCTGCAATGAGAGCGTTCCAAACTCGCAGACCCTCCTTAATTGGTAAATAGAGCTCCCAACCGAGTTCGCCGACATAGGTAATGCGCGTTGCACGTAAATTGACTCCCGCAACTTCTATCTCGCGAGAATGCATGAAGGGAAAATTCTCATTTCCAAGATCGTAAGTGGTTATCAATTGCAGTATCTCTCGAGCTTTCGGACCCCAGATTCCAAATACCGCTAATTCCGAAGTGGAATCTGTAATTTCGACATCATCAAATGCCATTTCGCGGCGCTGCTTTCGGAGCCAACCACCATCATGATTTCCAAAAGCGGTGCCAGTAATAATTAGGAATTCATCTTTGGAAATTTGAGTCACGGTGTAGTCGGATTCGATACCACCTTTGGTATTGAGCGCCTGGGTATAAACGGTTCGGTTGATTCCTCGAACAACGTTGTTGGAGCAGACCAGATTAAGAAATTCGCCAGCCCGGGCACCGGTTATCTTCAACTTAGCGAAACTTGATTCGTCAAAGATTCCGGCTGAGGTACGCGTAATTTGATGCTCGACCTGTACCGCTGCTGACCAATTCTTGCCCGCCCAACCGTAGGGGCGATTTCCTTCATCGCCCACATGCGTTTCGTAATAGTTAACGCGCTCCCACGAGGCTTTCTCTCCAAAAACAGCGCCGTGCTCTTTGTGCCACTCGTAAACAGGGGAGGTCTTTGCGGGACGACCAGTTTGGCGCTCTTCGAGTGGATAGTGAATGTCATAATATTGTTCGTAATTCTCTTGTACGCGATCCATGGTAAATGCTGGCGATTCGTATGAACTTCCGAATCTGCGAATATCCATATGCCACAAATCCATAGGTGGTTCATTTCCAACAATCCACTCCGCCATAACTTTTCCGATCCCGCCAGCGCCAGCGATACCGTGAGCACAGAAGCCAGCGGCGACGTAGAAGCCACCTACTTCTGTCTCCCCTAAGCAGAATTCATTGTCAGGTGTGAAGGCTTCAGGGCCATTGATAAATTTCTTAATACCGATTTCAGCCATTTTCGGCACCCGCACTTGAGAATTGATAGCGATCTCTTCAAAGCGCTCCCATTCTTCGGGAAGAAGCATTCCGTTGAAATTTGCGGGAATGTCGTCGAACTTTTCACGACTGGTTACCCATGGTCTGGATTCGCGCTCGTATCCGCCCATGACTAGTCCATCAACTTCTTGGCGGAAGTAGATCAACAGGTCTGGATCGCGTAGTGATGGAAGCTTTGGCGCACCGGCGGGTAAGAAGTTGTCGGTGATCAAATATTGATGGCTCATTGGAATAATTGGAATGCGCACATCAACCAGTCGGCCAATTTCAGCGGAGTAGATGCCGCCACAATTCACGACAACCTCGCACTCTATAAAACCTTTATCGGTATCAACACCGACTATGCGTTGATTCTTGGTTCGAATGGCAAGAACGCGAGTGTGTGGAAATATCTTGGCTCCGCCCCTGCGAGCACCGCTTGCAAGTGCCTGAGCTAACTGTGATGGATCGACCTGACCATCGGACTCCATGATGCAAGCGCCAACGACCCCATCCAGTTCCATGAGCGGAAAGCGCTCTTGCGCTTCTTTTGGTGAAATTTCGTGAAGATCCAATCCAAAGGTCTTAGCCCAACCAATCTGACGGCGAATTTCCTCTAGCCGCTCTGGTGTCGATGCCAATTTAATACTGCCACATTCGACCCAGGATGGTGGGGTCTCGCTCTTCTCTAACTGGCGATAAAGGTCGACCGAATGCATATTCATCTTTGTCAGCGTTGGATCAGCTCGTAATTGCCCTACCAGACCCGCAGAGTGGAAGGTAGAGCCGCTGGTTAACTCGCTTCGATCGAGCAAGATGACATCGCTCTCCCCTAATTGCGTCAGATGATATGCGACTGAAGTGCCACCAACCCCGCCACCAATAATTACGATTTTTGACCTGCTGGGGACCTGTTCATTCGCCATATTGCAAATGTATCCTTTTGTAATGACTTTGTCTGCAATGCAATTAGAAGAATCTTTCGGTGCGTTGCTCGATCAGGTGCCTCGGCTCCGCAGCCGAAGCGAAATCTCCGAGCTCTCCGGCGGCCTTACAAACCGCAATCTCAAGGTAACCACAGATTCGGGGATTTATGTGGCGCGTATATCTAGCAATGCATCTTCGCTTTTATCTATAGATCGCGAAGCAGAATATAGAAATTCAATTATCGCTGCGGAAGCAGGTATCGCCGCTCCCGTCTACGATTACCTGCCGGGCGCGGGATTGTTGGTTATAGGATTTTTGACCGGGGATACTTATGATGCGCAAGATGTAGCAGCAAACCTTCCCCGTATCGCACGCAGCATTAAGAAGTTGCACGAGGCCAAGCCATTCGTGCGGGACTTCGATATGTTTGAGATTCAAAAGAGCTACCTAGCTATCGTGAAAGAGCGTGGATTTAGGATCCCCGCCGAGTATGAAGAGTTATCGAAGTATGGAGATGAACTGTTTGCCGCTCTCGATGCCACCGACGAGGGTAAAGTTCCATGCAACAACGATCTTCTTGCTGCTAACTTTATTGACGATGGCAAGAAGATTTGGCTAATCGATTATGAATACTCGGGAAATAACGATCCCTGCTTTGAGCTTGGAAATCTCTGGGCTGAATCATTTCTGCCGATTGATTCCCTACGTGAGTTGGTTACCGCTTACTATGGTGAAGATCGTCCAGATAAATTTGCACGGGCTTGGCTCTTTAGCGTCTACGGTAAATATGGGTGGACGCTTTGGGCGTCAATTCAAGATGGGATCTCTGAACTTGACTTTGATTTTTGGACATGGGGAATGAAGAAGTATTCGGACGTACTTCGAGATTTCGGATCTGACTTCTTCTATGAACAGATTGCAAATCTACGCAGAAAAACCCCTTAATCCCCCTAGTTCAAGTTATTCAGGCCCCGCATAGGTTCCAGCAGTAGCCGGGAACATAGACTTCACGATCTTAAAATTCGATACGTCAGTTGTGCCATCGGAGTGGAGACAGACAGCGGCATCTCTAAAGTATTTTTCGATACCCACTTCGACCATTGCCCCGTACCCACCATGCAGCTCCATCGCGTTCTGACATACCTTAAGAATTTCATCTGATGCGAAAACCTTAACCATGGTGGCCAAGATGGCGGCATCTGGTGATCCTTCATCAACCGCGGTTGCGGCATGGCGGAGTAGCGCTGACACGGCTTCCAGTCGGGTTGCCATATCTGCAATTCGCGAAGCAACTGCCTGATGCTTTATAAGAACTCTGCCACCCTGAACGCGCTCGTGGACAAAGCGCACAGTATCTTCATAGGCCGCAATTCCGATCCCTAAATTCTTAGCAGCTACCATTATTTTTCCAGGTTGGAAATAAATGCCGGCTTTGCCCAAGGCATCGTTGTGTGCCAGCAGATGATCGGCCGGTAACCTAACATTCTCAAATACAATCTCTCCATTGTTCATGAAGCGTCCGCCGATGGTTTCATTGCATCGAGTCACTGTTAGTCCTGGGGTTTCGCGAGGGACCAAGAAACTTGATGTTCCTTGCATGGTTCCTTGTGTTGAATCGGTATTGGCATAAACGATGTAAAGTTTTGCATCATAACCATTACTGATAAATTGCTTTCGACCATTGATGACCCATTCATCGCCCTCTAGAACAGCTTTAGTCTCCATACTCGCTTCTGGCACATTGTAAGGAAGCCAACGATCAGAAGCTCCGCGTGGCTCGGTCAAACAGTGCGCCATAAGAAATTGCGGATCAGCCATGTAAGCCGCAAACCATTTCTTTTGCAGATGCAAAGGGGCAAGGGCACCTAAGAGAACTGATATCTTCCAGTTCTGGACGAGTTTGTCCGCCAGTCCCGAGTCGCCGCGCGCCAATTCAGTCGAAATCACCGCAAACGTTTGTGAAAGGGTATCTGCATCTAATGGAATTCCGCCGAACTCTTCAGGCACCCCGAGATATCGCAATCCGATCTCATCGGCTTTCTCTAAGATGTGGGGAGCTAAACGCGCTTCTGGGTCCATCGACCATTCGCGCGATCGATCTTCTCTAATCCAGGGAGCGACAACCTCGTCAACGTATTGGCGACAGGTATCTCGCATGAGAATTTGTTCATTTGATAGGTAGCGGTCCTGAAAGTACACGTGTCCTCCTGATTATTCAGCGATTCACAGAGATGATTAGTTTCAGCAAAATATAGTCCCGACGTAGTCAATGCGGAAGGGCGGGAAAACTCCAGAAATACTGGCAATTTATAAGGATTCACCTCGGCTTTCTCTATAAACTTTCGCCATGATTATCGCTCCTCGTCGCACACTTCTCCTCGCTTTCGCGCTTATTATGGCGCTCGTCCAACCGGCTTTCTGGCTAGCACCAGCGCAAGCCGCGTTGCCAGACACGGTTCACCTCACAATTCACTATCAGCGGTCGGCGAGTGACTATAAGGATTGGAATGTCTACCTCTGGAAAGACCTTCCTGGTACAGCCAACGATAAGGAAGTAAGCGCAGCGGGATTTACCTTTGGCGGCAAGGACACTTTTGGCGCAATTGCAACTATCGATGTAACTGGATTGGCGGCTTTCGACCAGCTCGGCTTTATTATCCGCCTCGGTGCGTGGGTGCAAAAAGAGGGCAGCACGGACCGCTTCATCTCCACATTTGATTCCAGCGGTAACTCCGTAATTTGGATTCGCCAGGGGGACAAAACCATTTACACCGCTGAGCCAACTGGACCGATCCCTACCAATCCAACTGTCGCGCAAGCAAAGATCTTTGACTCCGCAGATTTTGCAACGAAGTTCACCTACA
>SESB01001387.1_pt1 | contig 15906 bp, 19 predicted proteins | sample 3171441 | NCBI WGS metagenome assembly SESB01 (sample SAMN06051867, study PRJNA518727) | freshwater metagenome | biome: subpolar coniferous forest; feature: holomictic lake; material: water; isolation source: holomictic Lake 227, 6 m depth | place: Canada: near Kenora, Ontario | collected...
GGTGAGGTTTGTCACCTTTTGGAGGGCAGGCTCCGCCAAATCCGGGCTTTCCATAGTCAGTGACACTCTGGACACTGCCTTGAGGGGCAAGCATCTTTTGAGGATTGCCTGCGTCAGTTTTCAGTTCACTGATTGCAACAGGAATGTTGAAGATAAGCCAGTGCCACCATCCGCTGCCTGAGGGAGCATCGGGATCATAAACAGTAACGGCAAAGCTCTTTGTGCCTTGGGGAGCACTTGTCCAGCTCAGCGACGGAGAGATGTTTTTTCCGCTGCAACCAAACCCGGAATAGACCTGGGTATCAGTCAACTGTCCACCAAAAGCACTGCTTTTCAGGGTAAACTCTGCAGCTTCAGCACTACCAATACCAAGAGTTCCATAAAGCAGCACCATCACCATGAATAGTTTTTTCATTCCCTTTCCTCCTGTCTGATATTGAGATTGTTGGCTGGCCTGAGATTCTTCATCTCTTTGGTAATGTTACAAAATCTCATCGATTTTATCGAAATCTTCCTGTTGCTTTGCAAACTTATTCAACTGCTGCATTGCTGGTCATCAACCAGTTCAGCAAAGTTGGAGAGTACCTTCCGGGCAAAAGGGGTCTCTGTAACCTCTTGAAGCAACCGCTCAACATTCTGACCGTTTCTCTGAAGACTTTTGGACTGGGCGGAGATATAAGCCTGCATGACGGCCGCCGTATACTCCGGATGAAACTGCACTCCCCATGCACAATCGCCAATCCGAAAGGCGTGGTGTTGATCATGGGAGTTTCGGGCAAGAACTACCGCATCGGGCGGCAGACAGAGAACACTTTGCGCATGAGTGGTGTGGGCCGCAAACAATTAAGGAATCCCCCTGAAAAGCAGGTCACCTTCTGCTTCATGCGTGAGAGATATACCAACCGTGCCGATCTCCTTGCCGAGCGGATTATAGCCAACCTCTCCTCCCATGGCACGTCCAAGAAGCTGGTGCCCGTAGCAGATACCAAGCAAGGGCACACCAGAGCCAACCAGCGATGGAATCCATGACTCTATAGAAAGGCTCCAGGCAAGATTATCGGTAACCATTGCATGTGATCCTGTCACGATAACACCGCCACACTCCTCACTGGAGGGAAGAGCACTCCCCTGCACTATATCAACAACCTCAACAGGAACCTTTGGGGTGCCAAGTGCGGTTTTAATCCAGTCGTCGAAATCACCGAGAGCTTCAAGAGTTGATGAGAATGTGCTCCCGGCCTTTATGATGTAAAGCTTTTTCATTCTTTTTCAAAGAGTTACTGAACCGTCGCCGTCGCAAACCGGAAGCTATTACTTTCAGGGCCGTCAAACAATAGCTGTTATGATCCTCATGAAAAGCAACTACCATGGTTATAAACGAGAGAAAAACAGTTGCTGCATGGCCAATCATGGCTTTTTTGGGCTTTTATTATATATTTGCCGCACAGCAAACCAGGATGTGCAGATTTTATCTGTTTTCACAAACTTTCTCACACATTGCAACGTCGCAGGTCAAACAGAAAGGTTTTAACCGTCAGCCGTGAAGAAACATTCGCTTATTTTTTTGACCGGGTTCAGCGGATCGGGTAAGTCGACCATAGGGCCGCTCCTTGCCAACTCACTCGGCTATGAGTTTGTTGACCTCGATCAGTTTATCGAAAAAGGTGCAGGAAAAACCATCACCCGGATCTTTGCTGAAGAGGGAGAGGCTTACTTCAGAAATCTTGAACTGCAATCCCTTGCAGGGCTTGTTGAACAAAACAATGTGGTCATATCTCTGGGTGGTGGTGTGCTGGAAAACGACAGATCCTATGACCTCATCAGGAAAGCAGGTACCCTGATCTACCTGAAATCAACTACAAAAACCCTTGCACGCAGACTCTGCAACAAGAGCGACCGTCCCTTGCTGAAGGGTGAAAACGGGCGGAAGCTATCGCGTGAGGAGATCGAGGCAAAAATCGCCTCTATCCTCGCCAAACGGGAAGCCCGCTATGAGAGCGCTGACCTGGCCGTTCAGACCGACATTAAACGCATAGGATCAACGGTCGAGGAGCTTACCCGCAAAATAGAACGCTATGTGCGCAAAGCCTCCACCACAACCATGGATCAATAACCAATAAGGAAACTGTGAGCACGATCATTGCAGGAACTCCGGTTACCGCCGGACTTGGAAAGTTGTTCAAAGCCCACGGCCTTTCAGGAAAAACCGTGGTACTGTTTGATGACAACACACGCAAGCTTTACGGAGAAGCGATTCTCAAAACGCTTCAGGAGGAGGGTTTTCAGTACAAGGAGCTTGTTGTTCCGGCAAGGGAAGCATCCAAAAGTTTCAGTGCAGCCTACCGGCTTTACGGCAGCATGATCGAAGCTGATGTTGACCGGAGCTGGAACCTTCTGGCAGTAGGAGGCGGCGTTGTGGGAGATCTTGGCGGTTTTATCGCAGCAAGCTACTACCGGGGCATACCGGTAATCCAGCTTCCCACAACACTTCTGGCCATGACCGACAGCGCCATCGGCGGAAAGGTAGCCATCAACCACCAGCTCGGCAAAAATCTTATCGGTTTCTTTCACCTGCCAACACTGGTGCTGATCGATCCCTCATACCTTAAAACCCTTCCAAAACGTGAAATTTATTCCGGTATGGCTGAGGTGGTGAAATATGGCTTTATTGCCGATAAAGCATTTTTCAACTTTCTTGAGCTCCATTTCAGCGATATAATAAACCTGCAGGAACCATACCTGACCGAAGCTGTCAAAAAAAGCGCTTCTATCAAGGAGGATGTCGTCAAGAAGGATTTCAGGGAGATTACCGGACTGCGCGCAACGCTGAATTTCGGGCATACCTTTGCCCACGGGCTGGAAAAACTTGCAGAATACCGTTATATCCGCCACGGCGAAGCAGTCACCATCGGCATGGTCTCGGCCCTCTTCTTGTCACACAATCTTGGCTATCTCGACCGCCAGTCGCTTGAGCAGGGGCTCGCTCTCCTCGGAAAGTTCCGTTTTCCCAAAGGATTGCTGAAACGTCGCTTTCTCGATATCGACAGCCACCTGCTGCTCGAAAACATGCTCTCTGACAAGAAAAAACTGGATAAAAAACTTCGCTTTGTACTGCTCCGGCAACTCGGTGAAGCGTTTCTGCTTGAAGAAACCATTGAAGAGCAGAGGGTAGTGAAAGCCATCAACGACACAAAGGCATTTTTCAGCGGGAAGAGTTGAGCGAGAAAAGATAGCGGGTACCCTTGAGCACCGCAAGCTCCTCAAGCACCGGGGAAACTTCAAGCATGGCGGAAACAAGCGGTGCACTTCCTCCGGTAGCAATCACCACGATACGCTCTTCGCCCTGTTCATCGACGAGCCAGCGCTTGATCTTGCCCAGAAGCCCCTCGATACTTGCAGCACAACCCCGGATAATGCCGTTCCTGATGCAATCGGATGTTGAACGCCCAATAAGTGTTTCGGGAAGTTCAAGAGCCACAAGTGGCAGGCGGGCCGTACGATCATGCAGTGCATTTGCCATAAGTTCAAGACCCGGCATAATGAGACCACCCAGATAGTCCTTCCTTGAACCAAGCACGTCAACCGTTATGGCTGTGCCGATATCAAGCGCAATGACCGCACCATCAGGATAGAGCATTCGGCTCAGGGCACACAACGCAATACGGTCAGCACCAAAAGATTCCGGCGATTCGTAGTGCAGTGTAAAAGGCATACGCATCGAAAAAGTGACTTCGAGCAACTGACCGCTCAGGTAACGGCGAAGAGTGGTGAGAATGAGCGGCTCCAGCGAAGGAACGACACTGCAGAGAGCTGCATTGCGAAGAAGAGGATACTTCTGCAAGAGAGGCACAACCACCCCCTCGACAGCTTCATGACTGAAAAGAGAGGCCGAGGGCACCTTGTGCACTTCAAGACAATCTTCAGCATTGAAAACCGCAAAAGATGCTGTTGTATTCCCTGTTTCCACAACAAGAAGCAGAGTGTCAGACAGCGATGGTTCAGTGGAAAAAAGCATGGTCATCTCTCGTTGAAAACCATTCAGCGCAGCTTGGCTGCAACACCTGTTCGGGTGGACAGGTCTGAAAGAAAACGCTTGTAGCCAGGAAGAGCGGTTGTTACAAAAACAGAATCCCGGACGGAGGCTTTTGCAGCAACGATATAGATTTTAGGAGGCGGATTGTAGGTAACGATCTCCTGGTAAATCGAAATAACATGAGCAAGAGGAAGCTGTTTTTCATTGCCCTTGCGATCAAGATAGAGCAGCTTGTCAGCGGTAATTTTTATAGAATCACCATCCTTGCCATGCTCACCATCGAACCTGGTATTGTAATACGAGGGAGCTCCAAGTGAAACTGTAGTAAGCAGCAACAGCAGCGAGGTTTTCCAGAAACATCCAAGGTTTATGGCATAGGTGAATCTCCCGTACCGGTAAAAAATCGCCCATCCCAGACTGAAAAATGACATGCTGAGAAACCATGTTATATAAAAATAGTAATCCATCCACCATGCGGGATAGGTCATGGGATAGTTAAAAACCTCAGGCATGTCGGTACAGGTTGGCTTTATGAAATAATCGAAACCGTTTGTAAAAATAAGGCTTAACTTCAGGTTTGCAATAAAAAAAATTTATTCCGCCTCGACACGGAACAACAACCCGCAAGCCCATGAAATCATACCACAAAGAGCTCTGGATGCAGGTCCAGGAAAGAATGGATTTTGTAAACATTACCCGCGATGTTGAACTGGCGCTCAAGGAGAGCGGCATTCAGGAAGGGCTCTGCCTGGTCAACGCCATGCACATCACAGCTTCGGTCTTTATCAATGACGACGAGCCGGGACTTCATCATGACTACAAGCGATGGCTCGAAGAGCTGGCGCCACATGAACCTGTCAGCCGTTACCGCCACAACAATACCGGCGAAGATAACGGTGATGCCCATCACAAGCGCCAGATCATGGGCCGGGAAGTCGTCATTGCCGTAACCAAAGGCAAGCTGCATTTCGGCACCTGGGAGCAGATCTTCTATGGGGAATTCGACGGCATGAGAAGAAAGCGAGTACTCATCAAGATTATCGGCCAGTAGGCATTCCAGCACAGAACACGCCCTCAAAAAAAAGCCCGCAACTGCTGCGGGCCTTTTTTGTTTCACTATTGTGACTGGTTCAATGCTCAAACAACATTTCCAGATAGGTCGGAAGCTGCCAGCGGCTGCGATCAACCATCTGCTCGAGCCTGTCGGCAACGTCGCGGACACTGACCATGAACGGAAGAAGTTCATCGGCACAGTAATCAGCCTTGTCAAACTCGGTCTCAAGCGTTTCGATTTTTTCAATGGCCTCATTGAGTTCGACCGTCATGTCAATCAGGGTTGAAAAATCTTCAGCCAGCAACTTCAGGTTATCTGCCTGACTCTGGAGCGCCTTGTCGGAAAGGCCGATAGCCTCAGCCGCACCAAGCAGATTGTTGAAAGAGCTGCTGACATCGCCCTGATATTCGGAAACATCAGGAATGACAAAGGTCTTCAGCATGAGCTGCAGGGTACGGGCTTCGATATCGATACCCTTGACATAGCGTTCGAGACGGATATGCAGACGTGAATGAATCTCCTCTTCACTCAGCACACCATACTTGACGAACATATCCTGAATATCCTTCTTGAGCAACACTCTGAGCGACTGCGGAGTGTTCTTCAGGTTAGGAAGACCTCTCTCTTTGGCTGCCTGCTGAAGTGCATCGCTGTAGTTGTCGCCCTGATAACGGATAGGCTTGGTTGCGGTAATCTGGTCGCGAAGAACATCAAGAATTGCTGAATCACGATCCTTGCCTGCGTTGATTTTTGCCGTGATGGCTTCAGTCAAGTCATCGAGAGCTTCAGCCATAAGGGTGTTGAGCACCATGTTCGGCACCGAAGCAGCCTGTGAAGAACCGACAGCCCTGAACTCAAACTTGTTGCCAGTGAAGGCAAAAGGCGACGTACGGTTACGGTCGGTATAATCCTTGTTGACAACCGGTACCTGATCAAGACCAAGATTAAGCACCTGTTTTTCGGTTTTAAGATCAACCTTGCCACTTTCGATAGCATCAAGCACTCTTTCAAGCAGCTCACCAAGGAAAACGGTTACCACAGCCGGAGGAGCCTCATTGGCACCCAGACGGTGATCGTTGCCCATACTTGCGATAGACATTCTCAGCACATCAGCTCTCTTGTATACCCCTTTAAGCACGGCAACAAGGAAAACGAGGAAATGAATGTTCTTTTCAGGAGTATCACCCGGATCAAGCAGGTTGACGCCTGTATCAGTTCCGATTGACCAGTTATTGTGCTTTCCCGAACCGTTGATTCCGGCAAATGGTTTTTCAGCCAGAAGCAGTGCAAAACCTCTCTTGTCAGCAATTTTTCTCATCACTTCCATGACAAGCAGGTTATGGTCAACGGCAATATTTGCCTCTTCAAAAATAGGGGCGATTTCAAACTGATGGGGAGCAACCTCGTTATGACGGGTCTTGGCCGGAATACCGAGCAGGTAAAGCTCATGCTCGACATCCTGCATGAATTCAAGCACGCGATCAGGAATCGAACCGAAATAGTGATCCTCGAGCTGCTGTCCTTTTGGAGGAAGAGCACCAAGCAGGGTACGACCGCACATGACAAGATCAGGACGCTCTGAATAGAACTTCTTGTCGATGAGGAAATATTCCTGTTCGCAACCGGCAAAAGTTTTTACGCGTGAGACACCTGTAACGCCAAGCACTTCAAGAAGCCTGATGGCCGACTTGCTGACAGCATCCATGGAACGAAGCAGAGGAGTTTTGGCATCGAGTGCTTCGCCATGATAGGAAATGAAAACAGTTGGAATACAAAGGGTGAGATCTTTTCCACCCTTCATGAGGAAGGCCGGGCTGGAAGGATCCCATGCGGTGTAACCGCGAGCTTCAAAGGTGGTACGCATACCGCCGGAAGGAAAGCTTGAAGCATCAGGCTCACCCTGGATAAGCTGCTCACCCGAAAAACGCTCAATGGGAGTACCATCGCGGTCAATCGATAAAAATGCATCATGTTTCTCTGCCGTTGAACCGGTCATCGGCTGAAACCAGTGGGTGTAATGGGTAGCACCCTTGTCCATGGCCCACTCTTTCATGCCGTGAGCTACAACGCCGGCAATTTCTTCAGTTATTTTCTTGCCTGCCTTGATGGTACCCTGCAATGCAGTGAATACCTCTTTTGGAAGCCTTGCACGCATGGCCTTCTGATCAAAGGTCATCGCACCAAAATAGGTGGAAACCGGAATGTTACTATCGCTGCTCAAGAGATCCTCCTTGTTGATTTTGCATAATGATTGCTGTGTTGCCTCTGAAAAAATGAAAACCCGTATTTAATTACTTCCTTGACTTCTTTTCATCGAACGTTATCAGTACCTGACGATCCTGAAGGTTATTGCGGACAATTTCAGCACTGATCCTGTTGTTCTTCTTCAATTGGGAAAGCACAAAGCTTGTATTGGTTCCAAGAACTCCCGGCCAGCTCTGTATTCTCGAAAGAAACTTTTCAAGTGAAGCTGTATTGTGGGTCATGACCTTCAAAATATGCGACCCTTCGCCGGTCACCGAAAAACACTCCATGATCTCATCCTCTTTCATCACATGCTCCATAAAAGACTTATAGTGCTTCGAGGAATCGATCCTCACTCTTACAAACGCATGGATATCGAACCCAAGCTGACGTTCATCAACCTCCATGGTAAAGCCCTTGATGATACCGCTCTTCTGCAGTTTGTCAAGCCGCTCGCTGACTGAGGGTATCGAGAGACCCACCACTTCGGCAAGTTCGCTTAATCGAACCCTGCCGTTTTCTCCGAGAGATTCGATAAGCTTAAGATCGATCAGGTCAAGATGTCCCGACATAAATGGATGTTTTGTTTAGTTTTTAACAGAAATTACATAATTATAAGAAATAAACAACACTTCTCTTTAGGATTCGCAACTTTTTCTTGAAAAATCTTAAATAATTTAGGAGAACGCACGATTTACGCTATTACTGCCCATCCTGAATACGACAAATTATGGCGTCCGGCACAAGCAAATGAATGAGGATGTGAGAAGTTGACGAAAAAACAACAACACATTGAAATTTTGCCGTCATCCCAACCGGAAAAGGAAAAATGGCTGATTTTCGTTATCGAATGACATTTACTTATATTAACGCCTTGACTGAGATAATCCACATATCTTGTAATCACAAACCATAGGTAAATACGTTGAAAATAGCGATTTTCGGTGCAGGAGTTGCGGGCCTCAGCGCGGCAATAGAACTTGTGGATCGAGGGCACACTGTAGAGATTTATGAAAAGCGTAAAGTGCTTGGCGGAAAAGTTTCCGTCTGGAAAGACAGTGACGGCGACTCCATAGAATCAGGACTTCATATTGTTTTCGGTGGGTACACGCAACTTCAGCAATACCTCAAACGGGTAGGTGCAGAAGATAATTACCAGTGGAAAGAGCATTCCCTTATCTATGCCGAGCCAGATGGCAAGCAATCTGTTTTCAGAAAAGCAAACCTGCCCAGCCCCTGGGCAGAGGTCGTCGGCGGCATGCAGACTGATATTCTAAGCATCTGGGACAAATTCTCCCTCGTCAAGGGACTCTACCCTGCCATTACAGGCAATGAGGAGTATTTCCGCAGCCAGGATTATATGACCTATTCGGAATGGCACCGTTCGAAAGGTGCTTCAGAACACTCTTTGCAGAGGTTGTGGCGCGCCATTTCTCTCGCCATGAATTTCATCGAGCCAAACGTTATCAGCGCACGGCCAATGATTACCATCTTCAAATATTTCGGCACCGATCACGCCTCGACCAAATTTGCCTTTTTCCGCAAAAACCCCGGTGAATCGATGATCGAGCCAATGCGGCAATATATACAAAGTAAAGGTGGCCGAATTTTTGTCGATGCCAAGCTGAAAAGCTTTGAACTGAACAGTGATGAGACCATTCAACATGCCCAGCTCCAGGATGGCCATAAAATTGAAGCCGATGCCTATATTTCCGCGCTGCCGGTTCACAACGTCAAAAAAATTCTGCCCACAGAGTGGCTTGCGCACAAATATTTCCGCAACCTTTTTGAATTTGTCGGCAGCCCGGTAGCAAACTGCCAGCTCTGGTTCGACCGGAAAATTACCGATACCGATAACCTGATGTTTTCACAGGGCACCACATTTGCAACCTTTGCCGATGTCTCCCTGACCTGTCCCGGAGATTTCCAGAAAGGAATGGGCACGGCTGACGGCGGCAGCGTCATGAGCCTTGTGCTTGCACCAGCCCACCAACTGATGGATATGCCAAACGAAGTGATCACCAGGCTGGTACTCAAGGAGATTCACGAACGCTTCCCGCTATCCCGTCAGGCAACACTGCTCAAATCAACCATTGTCAAAATTCCCCAGTCGGTCTACAAGGCGGTACCCGATGTTGACCAGTTCCGCCCAGACCAGATCAGCCCCGTAAAAAACTTCTTTCTTGCCGGCGACTACACCTATCAGCGATACCTCGCCTCGATGGAGGGAGCTGCACTCAGCGGAAAACAGGTGGCCGAAAAGCTCCTCAGCCGGTTCGGCAACTGAAAACAACCATAATACAGTGGTGAGGAAAAGTCCTCCTGAAAAGACTTTTCTTCACCGCCCTGTTGCGCCTCTACAAGCCTTCGGCCATATCTCATCCACCCATACAAACTGAACGAATTAGCGCAATAAAGGCTTGAAAAGAAAAAACGCCAATTCGTCACCCCTTTTTTATGCCAGAACAACAACCATTCTACCCAAAAGAGGCCTTGCAAGCCAACCAGAAGGCCCAGGTAAAACTGCTTGAAGAGACAGATTGCGGCATTCTCCCTTTCGGCAAAAAAATTGCTGAATCAGGAAACGCTCCGCTCCGCTCGACAGCCATCGCAACCCTGCAGATCAATACCGGCTACATCTGCAACCTCCTCTGTCGCCACTGCCATGTCGATGCAGGCCCCCAACGCAGGGAGATGATGACACGCGACACAATGAACGCCTGTCTTGATGCACTCGACAAATGCGACATAAAAACTCTTGACATCACCGGCGGAGCGCCGGAAATGAACCCGGAATTTCGCTGGTTCATCGAAAGCATAAGAACAAGGGTTCCAAACGCAGAGATCCTTGTACGCTCCAACCTCACCCTTTTTTCATCTGGCAAGCAATACCAGGATCTGCCGGAATTTCTCAAAAAAAACCGGGTCACGCTGATCGCCTCACTTCCCTGCTACACCAGAGAGAATGTTGACGCAATGCGTGGAACCGGCGTCTTCGACCGCTCGATAGCCGCGCTGAAACTGCTCAACAGCATCGGTTACGGCAAAGAAGAGAGCGGCCTTGAACTCAACCTGGTCTACAACCCAGGTGGCCCCTCACTGCCGGGTGAGCAGCAGCAACTGGAAAAAGAGTACCGCCAAAAGCTCCTCAACCAGTTCGGCATTGTTTTCAGCCATCTCTACACCATCACCAACATGCCGATCAGCCGTTTTCTCAACGAACTGCTTGAAAACGGCACCTACTGCAACTACATGACGCTGCTTGCAAAAAGCTACAATCCACTGGCACTCGACAACCTCATGTGCAAAACAACCCTCTCGGTAGGCTGGGACGGCACGCTCTACGACTGCGATTTTAACCAGATGCTCCATCTGAAGGTCTCAAAACCCGCTCCTCAGAACATCAAGGAGTTCAATGAGGAAAAGCTGCGCAACCGCCATATAATTCTCGGGCAGCACTGCTACGGATGCACAGCGGGAGCTGGTTCAAGCTGTAAGGGATCACTGGTATGAAGAGCGAGCGCTTACTCATCATTTTCACAAAAAACCCCGAAGCCGGATTGGTAAAAACCCGGCTTGCAAGCTCTGTCGGAGAAGAAAAAGCGCTTGAAATTTACGAAACACTCCGACACCATACCGCTTTTGCCACAGAGAAGGTTGATGCCGCAAGGGCAATCTTTTACTCCCGCTTCATCCCTGCGTCCGATCTCCTCCTTACTGGCAACGCCACAGCCATGCTGCAGGAGGGCAAAGATCTGGGAGAACGCATGCTGCACGCTATCCGAACCGGATTTGAAACAGGATATCGCCATATTGTGCTCATTGGAACCGACTGTTACGAGCTGAGCAGCTCGATAATCGAAAGTGCATTCGTCGCCCTTGAACACTCCGATGCCGTACTGGGGCCAGCCAGCGACGGAGGATTTTATCTTGTCGGACTGAACAGGCTCACCCCGGAACTCTTTCTTGACCGGAAGTGGAGCACCCCGGAGGTACTTGCTGAAAGCATCGCCATACTGCACCGCCACGCCGTAACCCCGGAACTGCTTCCGGAACTCTCCGATATAGACACCATCGACGACCTGAAAAAAAGCGGACTGTGGAACCCGCCAAAAATCAGCATCATCATTCCAACCTGGAACGAAGAGGCTGGAATTGCACACTCCCTCCAGGCGCTCATCAACATGACCCGGCGTTCAGCAGGTATCGAAATCATTGTCAGTGACGCCAGCACAGACCGCACACCCGAGATTCTCACCGGCTTTCCGGTAAAGCTCTGCCGCACGGCAAAAGGGCGGGCAGCGCAGATGAACGCCGGGGCACAGCTTGCCGAAGGCGAGACACTCTACTTTCTACACGCCGATACCATTCCACCGGAAACCTTTATCGACGATATCCGTTCAGCTATGGCAGCAGGCAAAAAGGCGGGATGTTTCAGGATGCATTTTGATGACGACCACCCTCTCATGAGCCTCTTCGGATGGTTCACACAGTTTCCGCTGACACTCTTCCGGGGAGGAGACCAGTCGCTCTTTGTTGAAAAGCAGCTCTTTCTTGATCTCGGAGGATTCGACGAAACCCTTCAGGTGATGGAAGATATCGATATCATCAACCGCCTGGAACGACGCACGGGATTTCACATCCTCAAAACGGAGGTCACCACATCGGCCAGGAAGTACCACCGCAACGGCATCATCCCGCTCCAGCTCATCTTCGGAACCATTCATCTCATGTATGCGCTTGGGTTTGACCAGGAGAGTATTATCCGCTACTACCGTGAAAACATCACCTGAGAGAGAAGAAAAAAGACTGGAAAAAAGAGCCCGGCCTTCAAGCCAGTAAAATAGCCACCGGAGAGAAGGAGTTCGTAAATAGATTGTTTATATTCAGAAAATTACTATCAATTACTTACCCTTTTAACCACCTATAGCTATGGCAGCAGAAGAACTCAACAAACCGGCAGGCGCACAAAACCCGGCTCCTCCGCAAAATCAGGAATCCGGTGTCGGAAAAGGTGACATGGCCAGCCTGATTGGCAACGTAGGCATTCTTATCGACTCAACCATCGAGTCAGTTCAGGGCATGTTCAGCTCTGTAAGTTCCGTTACCGGACAACTCATCGAAGGCGTCAGCACGACCATCAACTCCCAGCCTGTACAGGGAATGATCAGCTCCGTCAGTAACGCTACCGGGCAACTCATCGAAGGCGTCACCTCGTCGATAACTGCCGAATCAGTACAGGGCGTTATCAGCTCCGTCAGTAACGCCACCGGACAACTCATCGAAGGCGTCACCTCAACCGTTAACTCGACCATCAACTCCGAACAGGTCAAGGGAATTCTCAGCAACGTCAACACCGTTTCAGGCCAGTTGATCGAAGGCGTTACCGCCACCATCACCTCTGGAGGAGTTCAGAACTCGTTCCAGGAACTCGGCAAACTGTGGACCAACCTGCTTGAGAACCTCAACTCAACCGTCAGCACAAACCAGGTTCAGAACCTCTTCGACAACGTCAGTGCCGGGCTGGGACAACTCATGAGCAACGTCTTTTCACCGGGAATGCCAGGGATGCCGGGAATGCCTGGGATGCCAGGAATGATGACAGGTCGTGAAAACCGCCCCAAAAAAGATGTCACTGAAATCCGCTTCACGCCAAAAGAGGTTGTTCCTGAAGTAAAGGCTCTGCCTCCGGCCTGACAAACCCGGCAGCAGAGAATAACCTCCGTCATGACCATTTCGAGCAAAGCGAAGAATCCCTTGAACGTCGGATACTTCGCTTGACGCTCTCCTGTTGTCCCAGCCCTATTCACCCCGTATGATTCACCGCTGCCCTGTACCCGTGTGGCCAAATCCCCCGTCACCCCGCACCGTTGAACCAAGCTCATCAACCTCCTCAAAATGCACCTGCTCGACCCTTGCCACCACCATCTGAGCAATGCGGTCACCGTGACAGACAGTAAAAGGCGCTTTGCCATAGTTGATGAGAATCACCTTGACCTCCCCCCGATAATCGGCATCGATCGTGGCCGGAGTGTTCGGCAGTGAGATCATCGAACGCAGGGCAAGACCGCTTCTGGGCCTAAGCTGCGCCTCATACCCTTCAGGCAGCTCGATCGAAAACCCCGAAGGAATGAGCGCCGTGGAAAAAGGCTCAAGAATAACCGGTTCATCAAGGCAGGCAGAAATATCCATCCCGGCAGCATGAGCAGTTGCATAAACAGGAAGAGAGGCTTTTTTGTTAAGGCGAACAATCTTTACTTTGAGCATTGGTCAGAAATGGATTAATATTTTGTTCCTGATCCCAAAAAGTCCCGGAGGGAGGGCATATTAGGTAGCAAAAAACGCCCACCCTCCTCTTATTTTCTGATATCGCTGGTTGAAGCAGCATTTCACAAAAGAGTTTCAGGCGTCAATATAACCATTAACAAGAGAAGGCAATTTGCAAAGGTCACCTGAAAAAATCTACGCGCTGGCATTCGGCGCCCATCCCGACGACGTGGAACTTGCCTGCGGAGCCACTCTGCTGAAAATCATGAGTGAAGGACACTCGGTCGCCGTCTGTGACCTGACAAAAGGAGAGATGGGCACACTCGGCACCCCTGAAACCAGGCAGAAAGAGTCCGAAAAAGCCACAGAGATCATGGGATACCGTTGTCGCACAACGCTCGACCTCGGAGACTCCAAACTCTTCTACACCGAAGAGAACCTTGCCGACATCATCCGCATCATCCGGCACTACAGACCGGACGTGGTCTTTGCCAACCCGCCCGACGAACGCCACCCCGACCACACAAAATCCTCAAAGCTTGTCACCGACGCCCTCTACTACGCCGGTCTGAGGCAGCTTCACACAACCATGAACGGAGAGGCACAGGAACCCCACCGTCCCGGACACCTGCTCTACTACATCCAGTTCAAACACCTTGAAGCCGATATTATCGTTGATATCTCAAAAACCTTCGAAACCTCCCGAAAAGGCATCCTTGCATACGGTTCACAGTTTTACCAGGAAGGCTCAACCGAAAAAGCCGCAACCATGATCCAGCGCCGCGAATTTCTAACCGGCCTCGAAGCCCGTGCCCGCTACTTCGGCGAGCAAATCGGCACACTCTACGGCGAAGGATTCCTGCTGCCAACCACCATGGCCATCCACTCCTTCAGCGACTCTTTCCCGGGAGTGCCGAGCTCCGGCTCGGCGACTTGATGTTTAACTTTATCAACGTTTTCCCGAAATCTTGTCGTTTTTTTGAAAGTTTAGTAGTGATCTCCAGTTCACAAATTGCCGAGCTGGAGCTCGGCGCTCCCAAGGAGTTCACCATCTCTCTACACTTCCGTAACAATTCCTCAACAAAGAAAGTTGTACATTGTTTTCAGAAATTATAAGACAGCCTTTAAACTTTTGACTCAATCAGACAAAACAGAAATATGAAACTCTTCAGAAAAATACTTTTAAGCACAGCACTCTTCGGTGTTATCGCTTCCGGTTCGGCAAACGCTGCCGAGAAGATCGTCATGGACGGCTCAACCACCGTTGGCCCGATTGCCAAGGCATTTGCATCCTACTTCACCAAAACCACCGGCGTTGAAGTTGCCGTAAGCGAATCAGGCTCAGGCAACGGCGCAAAAAGCCTCATCAACAAAAGCTGTGACATCGCCGACATGTCGCGTGAAATGAAAGAAAACGAAATTGAAGCAGCAAAAAGCAAGGGAGTCAACCCTGTCGCCAACATCGTAGCACTTGACGGCCTTGCCATTGTGGTGCACCCAGGCAACCGCGTCAATGCACTCTCAAAAACACAGATTCGTGACATCTACATGGGTAAATTCACCAACTGGAAAGAGGTTGGCGGCCCCAATGCCCCGATCATCGTCATCCAGCGTGAATCCAACAGCGGCACCGCCGACAGCTTCCAGGAGCTGGTGATGGGCAAAGAGAACCAGATTTCAAAAAATGCTGAAACCCAGTCAAGCAACGGCGCCATAAAAAGCCGCGTATCTTCAACGCCAGCCGCAATCAGCTATATCGGCCTCGGCTTTGTTGACCGCTCAGTCAAGGCACTCAGTGTTGATGGAGTCAAACCTTCAGTAACAACCGTCAAGAACGGCAGCTACAAGGTGAGCCGTCCGCTCTTCATGTACACCAACGGCAAGCCAGCAGGGAACATCAAGAAATTTATCGACCTGCCCAAAACCCCGCAAGGCAAACGCATCATCAGCGAGACCGGGTTTGTCAACAAGTATTGATCAAGTTTACAGCCAACAAGCCGACGTGAAAAATGTCGGCCTGTTGGCGTAAAAAGAAGATAATTATCCCTCCATCAAAAAAAATTTCCGAAGACTTGCAGCGGCTACCCAGATTTCCAGAGAACAGAAAAACAGAATTTCAAGAGCAAGAATGACTGGAACGAACTACCCGAAAACCAATACTGCCGTAAGTGCCGCCGGGGGAAACGTGGTTCCGGGCAGAACAACGCAGATTGACGGGACTAACGCCCCAGGAACCGCCGCGCAACGCACGGGCAGACGTATTTTTTTTGTATAATTCACACCATTCCCACACATTACCTGCCATATC
>SESB01001388.1_pt1 | contig 15903 bp, 13 predicted proteins | sample 3171441 | NCBI WGS metagenome assembly SESB01 (sample SAMN06051867, study PRJNA518727) | freshwater metagenome | biome: subpolar coniferous forest; feature: holomictic lake; material: water; isolation source: holomictic Lake 227, 6 m depth | place: Canada: near Kenora, Ontario | collected...
CCTGCGCGAAGTGCCACGGCACGGTCCACGAGATCGTGAAGGGCGTCCAGGCCCCCGCAGCGGGTGACGCAAAGTTTACCATTGGTGCAAGAGCCATCTCGGCGCGCTGCGAGAAGTGCCACTCCGACGCCACCTTCACCGAGAAGGCCGGCCTGAAGGACGACGTGGGGGCGACCTTCCGCGACTCCATCCACGGCCGGCTCGTCGCGGTCGGTTCGGCCCGGGCCCCGGCCTGCGCCGACTGCCACGGCAGCGCGGAGAAGGATGCGAAGGGGGTCCTCCACCCGAACGCCCACCGGATCCTGGCCAAGACCGACGCCGCCTCGCCGGTGGCCGGGAAGAACCGGGCCCAGACCTGCGGCCGCTGCCACGACGGCGCCAGCGACAACTTCGCCCAGCTCGTCGCCCACCGCCCCGCTGCGGAGAGCGACAGCAAGATCCCCCACTTCCTCCACGTGGTCTTCTCGTGGCTCGCCGCGCTCACGCTCTTCTTCTTCGCCGGCCATGTGCTCCTCGACCTGGCCGCCGAGATCCGCCACAAGGTGAAGGCGCGGAAGGCGGGGCACGGCCCCGATCCCGTCAAGGAAGCGCTCTTCGTCCAGCGCTTCGACATCCACCAGCGGGCCCAGCACTGGCTCATGCTCTCCGGCGTCATCGTCCTCGGCGTCACCGGCTGGCCGCTGCGCGGCGCGGGCTCCGCGGAGGCCATCGAGTCCTCCCGGAAGATCATGGCCCTCTTCGGCGGCCCCCACGGCGCGGCGCTGGTCCACCGCATCGCCGCCGTGGTGATCATCATCTCGGGCGCCTACCACCTCGGCTACCTCCTGCTCCACGGCGCACGCCGTACCCTCGCCTTCTCCATGCTGCCCGGCCCGCGCGACGTGTTCGAGATCCGGGACAACCTCCGCTACATGCTCGGCTTCGGCGACCGGCCGGGCTACGGCAAGTACAGCTACCTGGAGAAGTTCGATTACTGGGCGGTGTTCTGGGGCATGATCATGATGGTCGGCACCGGGTTCGTCCTCTGGTTCCCGGTCTTCTTCGCCAAGTACGCGCCGCACTGGATCCTGACCTCGGCGCAGATCATCCACGGCGAGGAGGCCACGCTCGCGCTCCTCTTCCTCTTCGTGGTGCACTTCTACAACGCGCACCTGAAGCCCTCGATCTTCCCGATGAACTGGGTCTGGCTCACCGGCAAGATGAGCCACTCCATGCTCGAGGAGGAGCACCGGGGACAGTACGAGGACCTGACCGGGAAGAAGAAGGACCCGCACTAGCGGTTCGAGCCGGGTCCGGCCGGGTCCGCCCGGGAACTACGCTCCCGACTTCGCGTCCTCGCGCCGCAGCGGCGACGGGACGATGCCGAGCACGAAGAGGAGCGCGCCGACGAGGCCGTTGCTCACGCGGGCCTGCATGGAGACGTCCGGGAGCAGGATCGCCGCCCAGAAGAGGATGAAGGCGAGTCCGGAGATGATGAGCCGCAGGCTCATCCGGCCGGGCGAGGCGATGGAGATCCCGCTGACGAGCAGCGACACGATCCAGGCCATCAGGAACGACTCGCCACTCTGGGGAAAGGCGAAGGTCGAGATCATGAGCCAGGAGCAAAGGGTCACGATCAGTGCCATGAATCGCATCGGTGGGCCTCCGGGGGGAACGGTTCCGACAGGTTCGGGAAGTTCTCTTCCTGCGTCAAGACGCAGGGCGCCACGAAGCTTCCCGTGGAGAGGATCGATGACCGCGCCGGTCTACTTCCGGGGGAGGCCGGCCCGGAATCGATGGCAGGCTTCGCAGGCCTTCTCCTGGGCGTGCCCCCCCGCCTTCTGGTGGCATCGCAGGCACTCCGCGCTCCCGGCCACCCATAGGTGGGGGGCGTGGCAGGCGGTGCACTGCTCCTTCACGTGGCGCGCGTGCAGCCCGGCCGACTCGGCCACCACGTGGCAACTCCCGCAGCGCGCGACCCCCTCCCCGGGGGTGGCGGCGTGGGGCTTGTGGCAGGTCCCGCAGTCGAACTGCATGGGTGCACCGTCGGAGAAGCGGGCGGGGTGCACCCCCTCGGCGCGGTGGCACCGGAGACAGTCCCTCCGGGTGGGGAGCAGGCCCGGGTCGGGGGAGAGGAAGTCGTGGCAGACGAAGCAGTGCAGCTTCGCCATCCCCTGGGCACGGACGGTGTGTTCGCCGTGGCATTTCTTGCAACTCTCGGTGAGGGGATGGAAGCCGTGCATCCCCTCGGCGTGGCAGGAGACGCAGGCGATCCCCTTCTCGACGAAGTGGACGCGGTGGCCACGTGAAGTACCCACCTGTGGCCAGTTCCCGTCGTGGGAGAGGTGGCAGGAGGCGCAGGAGCCGATCTCGACAGGGGCGTGAGTCTTCGAACCGGCCGGCGACTTGCCGGCGACGAAGGCCTTCAGCATGGCGAGCCCCTGCTCCGGGGTGGAGTGGTGGCATCGCTGGCAGGCCACGCTCGCGTGGGTCCCGTTGGCCCAGAGGGAGAACTCGGGACTGGCCCGGTGGCACTGGGCGCAGAGGCGCGGGTCGCTGTCCACGAACCTCTTCAGCCGCCAGACGCCGGCCAGGGCGGCGAGGAAGAGCAGCCCCCCCACGACCGCCAGCACGTAAAAAAGGGGCCTCCGGCGCATGGGGGTGGCATTCTAGTCGAACGATCCCGGGACCCGATAGTGACCCTTCGGCTCAAACTCTTCGTCCTCATCGCCGGTCTCGTGGTCTTCGCGACCACGGGAGTGACGGCGGTGGCCCTATGGAGGGACCTCCTTCGCGGCCAGGAGTTGCTGTTGCGCGAGGGGAGCGCCATCGCGGCCTCCTCCGCACCGTCGGCCACCCGCTGGCTGCTTCCGACCGGGGTGGAGCCGGGCGGGAAGGAGGCGCTCGAGTCCCTCGTGCAGCGGGTGCTCCGCGCCGGCCCGTTCGACCGGGTCTGGGTGGTGAACCGGAGCGGGACGCTGGTGGCCTGCGCGTCTCTCCGGAACGAGCCCTGCCCGGACCACGCCCCGCCCAGCATCTTCCAGCGCGGCGCAACGCCGCTCGAGGCGCTCCAGCGTCTCATCCACCCGGAGGGGATCGTCGCCAGCGCCCCGGTGCTCCGGGAGGGGGAGCTCGTGGGCGCCTTCTACCTCGACTACTCCCACGAGGAGGTGGTGGGCGACGCCCGACGGCTGGCCTGGGGCGTCGCGGTGGTGGCGGGGTTCTGGATCGCGGTGGGGCTGCTGCTCGCGAGCTACTTCCTCATCCGAATCGGCAGACCGCTGGAGCAGGTGGTGGCGGCGTCGGAGCGGCTCGGCGAGGAGACCGGGCTGCAGCTGCCGGTTCCGTCCGACAAGGAACTGGCCGAGCTCGTCATCGCCGTGAACCGGATGTCGCGCCGGCTGGAGGAGCGCCGGCTGGAGAACGAGCGGCTCATCGCCTCCCTGGAGGAGCGGGTGGAGCAGAAGACCCGCGAGGTTCTCCGCGCCGATCGGCTGGCCACGCTGGGAGGCATCGCCGCCGGCTTCGCCCACGAGCTCGGCAACTCGCTCAACGTCATCCGGGGGTTCAACACGGTGGCGCTGCGCGAGCTGCCCGCCGATCACCCGAACCGCCCCGATCTCGAGGCGGTGAAGCGGGAGGTGATGCGCGCGGCCAGCCTGCTCGAGCGGTTCCTCGTCTTCGCGCGGGCGCGGCCGGGGAGCGCTCAGGTCCAGACGGTGGAGCCGGTGATGGCGGAGGTGGTCGAGGTCCTCGGCCCGGCCGCCAAGGCCGCCTCGGTGACGATGGAGATGGGCTACGCGCCGGACGCCCCGGAGGTCCGCATCGACCCCGATCTGCTCCGGCAGGCCTTCATGAACCTGGGGCTGAACGCCATCCAGGCCCTGCAGCCAGGTGGCGGAGGCATCGTGCGGTTCAGCGGTGGCCGCGACGGGAACGACCTCGTCCTTCGGGTCGCCGACGACGGGCCGGGCATGGACGAGGAGACCCGGGCGAAGATCTTCGAGCCCTTCTATACGACCAAGGCCACCGGCACCGGCTTGGGACTCGCCATCGTGCGACAGGCGGTCGAGGCCCACGGCGGCACGGTCTCGGTGGAGAGCCGCCTCGGCGCGGGCGCCACCTTCGTCATCCGGCTCCCCGGGGCCAGGGAGGGAGCATGAAGCTTCGCGTGATGGTCATCGACGATCTCGACTCGGCCCGACAGATGGTGAAGCGGGCGCTGGCGCGGACCTTCGACATCTATGACTTCGCGTCGGTGGCGGAGGCCCTTCCTGCGCTCGACCGCGCCGAGTTCGACGTGATCGTGACCGACCTGCGCATGCCCGGCATCGACGGCCTCGAGGGGCTGAAGCGCTTCCAGGCCAAGCTCCCGGAGATCCCGGTCATCATCATGACCGCCTTCGCGACCGTGGAGACGGCGGTCGAGGCGATGAAGGCCGGCGCCTTCGATTATCTGAAGAAGCCCTTCGACCCGGAGGAACTGGAGCTGATGGTGCAGCACGCCGCCGAGCACGGCGCCCTGCGACGGGAGAACCGGGAGCTCAAGCAACAGCTCTCCGGGACCTTCTCGGTGAAGGGGATGGTCGGCAAGAGCCAGGCGATGAAGGACGTCGTCTCGATCGCGGAGCGGATCGCCCCGTCCGACGTGCCGGTGCTCATCGAGGGGGAGAGCGGAACCGGGAAGGACGTGCTGGCCCGCACCATCCACGGTCTCTCCGGGCGCGCGAACGGACCGTACCTCGCCCTCAACATGAGCGCCATCCCGGAGAACCTGGCCGAGAGCGAGCTCTTCGGCCACGAGAAGGGTTCCTTCTCCGGCGCCGACCAGGCCCGGCCCGGCTTCTTCGCGGAGGCGAAGGGCGGCACGCTCTTCCTCGACGAGGTCGGCCTCCTGCCCCCCCAGCTCCAGCCGAAGCTCCTGCGCGTGCTGCAGGACGGCGAGTTCTTCCCGGTGGGCAGCCGCAAGCCCCAGAAGGCCGACGTCCGGATCATCGCCGCCACGAACGAGGATCTGAAGAGGGCGGTTCAGGAGGGCAAGTTCCGCGAGGACCTCTGGTACCGGCTGCGCGTGATCCCGATGCGGCTGCCCCCGCTCCGGGAGCGGCGGGAGGACATCCCGCTGCTCGTCGAGCACATGGTGCAGAAGCACGCCGTTCGCCTCTCGCGTCCGCCGCTCATGCCGGACGCCGAGGCGATGCGGGCGCTGCTCGACCACTCCTGGCCCGGCAACATCCGCGAGCTGGAGCACGCCATCGAGCGAGCGCTCCTCCTGGCCCGCGGGGATCACCTCACGGTGGCCGACTTCCCGCCCGAGATCGCGGCCCGCGCCGCCGAGATCGCCGGCGAGGGGCGCTACCGTGCCGCGCGCGACGCCTGGGAGCGGCGGTACCTGGAGGACCTGCTCCGGGAGGCCGGGGGCGCGGTGGGCAAGGCGGCCGAGCTCTCCGGGCTCCACCGCTCCACCCTCTACGAGAAGCTGGCCCGCCATGGCCTCGTGGAGGCGCCGGGGTAGGGTCGCCCCGTCACATCCGTCCGCAGGGGCGGCGGAAGGGACAGCGGCGGCAGGCGGTGCGGTCCTCGATGGGGGGGAAGCGCTCCTTCGAGGCGGCGTTCCGGGAAGGATCGTCGAGGCTCGCCTGCATGGCGGAGATGCTCGCCCGCATCCGGTCCTGCGCCGCGGCGAGCGCCGGCCCGTCCACCGCCACGTCCACGCGCTCGGCGCCGGCGGAGAGGTAGACGAGGCCGCCCACCACCGACTCGGGCGCCGCCTGCCACTTCTGCTGGGCGTAGAGCGCGTACTGGGCCACCTGCATGTGGTCCGCGCCCCGCTCCTTGCCGGTCTTCCAGTCGAGCACGTGGATGCGGTCGTCCTCGTCCCGGTAGGCGAAGTCGATGGCCACCCAGACCTTCGTCCCCTCGAAGGTCCAGGAGTCGAGCTCGTCGACGGTGAGCCACCGCTTCGGCGGGATGGCCCGGATCCGCTCCAGGGTCCCGCTTCCGTAGAAGCCCCGGATCGAACCCTCGATGAGCTCGTCCCAGATGCGCTTCCACTCCTCGGGGGGCACCGGCTCGGCGTACTCGTGCTCGACGAGGCCCGGGATGCGCTTCGGGTCTCGCCAGTATCCCTTCTCCCGGGACGCCGCGAACTGGGTTCGGGATCGCCGGCGCGTCTCGTCGAGCAGGCGGTCGAGCGACTGGGCATCCCCGCTGAAGCGGGAGCGGTTCAGCATGTGCCGGATGGCCTCGTGCACCGTGGAGCCCGCCCACTGCCAGCGCGACGAGAGGTTCTTCAGCACGTAGAGCTCGCGGGTCTCGAGCCCCGTGGCCGCGTCCCATCCGCCCCACGAACCGTAGTAGTGGAACCAGTAGGCGCGCGGGCACTCGGCGAACTTCTCGTGTCGCGACTTGGACCAGGAGAACTCGTTCCGGAGCTCCCTCATGGCTTGCGCACCTCCACGTCGCCGAGGGGAAGCCCGCCGAGCTGGGGCGTGACGACGGCCGGGTCGCCGACCATCACGGTGACGAGCCGCCCCTCGTCGAGCACCCGCCGGGCCACCCGCTGCACGTCCGCCGGTGTGACCGACTGCACCCGGGAGGGATAGCGCGCCCACCAGTCCTCGGGGAGCGCGTAGACCACCTGCTCGGCGAGGCGCCCCGCGATACCGGATACGGAGGCGAAGTCGCCCGGCAGCGATCGGACGATCCCGTCCCGGGCGTCCGCGAGCTCGGCGATCGGGACCGGGACGTCGCGCAGCGCGCGGACCTGGGCGAGCAGGTCGCCGAGGGCCTGTCCGGTGGCGTCGGCCCTCACGCTGCCCCCCAGGTAGGAGACGCCCCCCTGGCGGCTCGCGGCCTCGCGGGCCGAGAGGCCGTAGGTGTAGCCCTTCTCCTCCCGCAGATCGCGGAAGAGGCGGGAGGCGGATCCGCCGCCGAGCACCTGGAAGAGCACCTGGGCGGTGACGTAGTCGGGATCGCTGCGCGGGATCCCGGGCATGCCCAGGATGAGGAAGGTCTGCGGAGCTCCCTTCTTCTCGACGAGAACGGCGCGCCGCGCGGTGGTGGGCGCCTCCGCCGCGGGGGGGCGGGCCGGTGCCGCTCCCTTCCATCCGGCGAGCGCCCGTTCCAGGACGGGGCGCAGCGAGTCGACGTCCACGTCTCCGACCACCACGAGCTCGGCGGCGCCGGGGCGCCAGTGCTCGGCGTGGAACCCGGCCAGGTCGGCCCGCGTGGTCGCCGCCACCGATGCCTCCGTGCCTCCCGCCCAGTGGCCGTAGGGGTGGTCGCCCCAGAAGAGCGGGCCGAAGGTGCGCGAGGCGACGGCGCCGGGCTGGTCCCGCTGCTGGAGCAGGGACACCCTCCGCTGGTCCTGGACGCGCGCGAAGTCGGTGGCGGGGAAGGCCGGGTTGGCGACGACGTCGCCCAGGAGGTCGAGCAGGCGCGGCAGGTGCCGGGAGAGCGCGGAACCGGAGACCCAGGCGGCGTCCATGCTCGTGCCGGCGGAGAGGCTCGCGCCCAGGCCGCCCAGCTCCTCGGAGATCTGGATCGCGGTGCGGGTGAGCGTACCCTCGGTCAACATGGCCGCGGTGAAGGAGGCCAGGCCCGGAAGCCGGCCGGGGTCGCGCGCCGCCCCGGCCTCGAGCAGGACGAGGTGGACGGCGACGATGGGGAGCCGGTGGGACTCGACCAGGCGGACGGCGAGACCGTTCGCGAGCCTGAAGTGGCGGGAGGACGGGAGGCGGAGCTCGGGCTGGGGGCCGAGCGCCGGGACGGAGACGGGGGGCGCGGCGACGACCGGCGCCGGAGCGGGGCTGGGGGCGGATTCGGGCAGCTTCGGCGACGTGGCGCAGCCGGCCAGCAGGATGGCGAGAACCGCGGCGATGTTTCGGGCGCGCATCAGCGGGCCTCCTGGGCGGGAGCGGCCCGGGGGACGACCGTGAGGACCACGCGCCGGTCGGTGGCGAGGTACTTCTCGGCGGCGGCGCGGACCTCCTCGGCGGTGACGGCCCGGAACCGGGCCAGGTCCTTCGAGAGGTAGCCGGGGTCGCCCGTCTCCCAGAAGTACTCGTTCAGGTGGGCGGCCCGCCCGCCGAAACCTCCCACCGGCTCCAGCCCGAAGATCACCTGCGACTCGACGCGGTTCCGGGCTCGCTCCATCTCCTCGGCGGTGGGCCCCTCCCGGGCGATGCGCCGGATCTCCTCGTCGATGACGGCGCGCAGCCGGTCGGGATCGACGCCCGGCTTGGGGTTGGCCACGAGGACGAAGCTGCCGGCGAGCGCCTGGGACTGCTGCCCGCCCATCACGCTCTGGGCGATGCGCTCCTCCATGACCATGCGGCGCACGAGCCGGCTCGACTTGGAGCCCGCGAGCACGTCGGCCAGGAGCGCCAGGGCGTCGTCGCCGTCGGCGTACTCCCGGGGCGACTGCCAGGCGAGGTAGAGGCGGGGAAGCTGCACGTCGTCCTCGACGGTCACCCGCTTCTCCGCCGCGAGCGGAATCGGGGCGGGAGCCTGTCGGGCGGGCGCGTCGGAGCGCGGGATCGCGCCGAACCACCGCTCCACGAGCGCCCGGGTCCGGACCGGATCGATGTCCCCCACGATGGCGAGCGACGCGTTTCCGGGCCCGTACCAGCGCCGGTAGAACTCGCGCACGTCCTCGAGGGAGGCGGCCTGGAGGTCCTCGTGGGAGCCGATGGGCTCCCAGTGGTAGGGGAAGCCCGGGTTCCAGAGGTTCTCGAGCAGCACCTTCCAGGCGAGGCCGTAGGGCTGCATCTCGTACCGCTCGCGCCGCTCGTTGCGGACCACCTCCCGCTGGTTGTCGAGCTTGGCCTGGTCGAGCGTGGGGAGCAGGTGCCCCATCCTCTCGGCCTGGATGAAGAGCGCCTGCTCGAGCGCATTCGAGGGGACCTGCTCCCAGTACTCGGTCCGGTCCGGGCTGGTGGCGCCGTTGCCACTCCCGCCGGCCGCCTCGACGAGCCGGTCGGCCTCCCCCTTGGGCAGGTGGGCGGTCCCCTGGAACATGAGGTGCTCGTAGAGGTGGGCGAAGCCGGTGCGCCCGGGGCGCTCGTCCTTCGAGCCGACGTCGTAGAGCACGTCCACGCCCACGATGGGCGCGGTGTGGTCCTCGGAGAGGATGACGTTCAGGCCGTTCGGCAGCCGGAACTGGGTGTACGGGATGGACGGCCCGGGTTCCGGTGCGGCGAGCGCCGCGGCGGCGAGGAGCGCGAGGAGGGTGGGCATCGCCCCCCTTTCTAACCGGAACCTACGACTTGGGCTCGATCCGCATCCCCTTGGGGATGATCACGATGCCGCTCTCGGTCACCTGGAAGCGGGCCCGGTCCTCCTCGGGGTCGTATCCGATGACGGTCCCCGGGGGGATCTCCACGTGCTTGTCGATGATGGCGCGCCGGATCTTGCAGTGGCGTCCCACCTTCACGCTCTCGAAGAGGATCGACCCCTCCACGTAGGCGTAGCTGTTGACGCGCACCCGCGGCGAGACGATCGAGTGGTGCACGTGGGCGCCGGAGAGGATGCAGCCCTCGGAGATGAGGGAGTCGGTGGCGTGGCCGACGCGCCGCTCCTTCTCGTTGTTGAAGACGAACTTGGCCGGCGGATAATTGTAACGGATAGTGAAAATGGGCCAGTCGAAGTTGTAGAGGGAGAAGATCGGGTCGACCGCCACGAGGTCCATGTTGGCCTGGTAGTAGGCGTCCAGGCTCCCCACGTCGCGCCAGTAGCCCCGCTCCTTCTCCGACTGGCCCGGCACCCGGTTGTTCATGAAGTCGTAGACGAAGACGCGGCGGCGGGCGTGCATCGACGTGACGATCGACTTCCCGAAGTCGTGGGCCGAGCCGGTGTCGCCGGCATCGCGGACGATCTCCTGCACGAGCGCGTCGGTGCGGAAGAGGTAGTTGCCCATCGAGGCCAGGCAGCGGGTGTCGTCGCCCGGCATGGTCTTCTCGGTGCCCGGCTTGGGCTTCTCCACGAAGCCGATCATGCGGCCATCGGGGGCCATCTCGATGATCCCGAAGTCGCAGGCCTCGGCACGCGGCACCGGGATGGCCGCCACGGTCAGGTCGGCCTGGTTGTCCTGGTGGTACTCGAGCATCTGCCGCACGTCCATGCGGTAGACGTGGTCGGCGCCGAAGACGAAGGTGTGCTCCGGCTCCTCGTCGGTGATGATGTTCAGGTTCTGGTAGATGGCGTCGGCGGAGCCCTCGAACCACTTGGGACCGTAGCGCATCTGCGCCGGGACGATCTCCACGTACTCGTTGAGGAGCGAGGTGAGGCGCCAGGCCCGCTGGACGTGGGTGTTGAGCGAGTCGGACTTGTACTGGACGAGCACCTTCATCCGCACCACGCCCGAGTTGGCGAAGTTGGACAGGACGAAGTCGATGATCCGGTAGCGTCCCCCGAAGGGCACGGCCGGCTTGGCGCGGTCGCGCGTCAACGGATCGAGGCGGCGTCCCTCGCCACCCGCCAGGATCATCGCCAGAACCGATGTCATGTGAAGCCTCCCGGGGCGACTTTAGCAGGGACCCGGGTGACGGCAAGGGCGCTTGGCGAGGGGACCGGCCGATGCTAGAAGGACGCCCTTCGTGAGGCAAACCTCCGCCATCGCCCGTTCTCCGGCCCCGGCCCCCGTCCTGCTGCCCGTTCCGGACCACTGCGTCCTCTGCGGCGACGGCCGGCTCGAGCTCCGATTCCCGGCGCGGGGGGAGATGGTGGCGCTCGACGCCGGTGCCTGGCGCTGCACCAGCTTCGGCCACCGGCACCATCCCCCCATCTACGGATGCGAGGGCTGCGGACTCCTCTTCCAGTGGCCCATGCCCCCGGACGAGGTGCTCGAGGCGGCCTACTCCGGGGTGGTCGACCCGCTCTACATGGCCGAGCGGGAGAATCGCATCCTCACCTTCCGGAAGGTGGTCCGGACGCTCGGGCCGGGCGGGGGACGCCGGCTGCTCGACGTGGGGGCCTACTGCGGCTACTTCCTGGAGGTGGCCCGGGAGGGCGGGTTCCGGGCCGAGGGGCTCGAGCTCTCCCGGTGGGCCGCATCGCATGCCCGCGCCCAGGGATTCACGGTGCACACCGAGCCGCTCGAGGTCCGCGCGACCTCCGCCGACCGCTACCACGTGCTCACCATGTGGGACGTGGTCGAGCACCTGCCCGACCCCCGCGAGGAGCTGGCGGCGGCCCACGACCTGCTCGTCCCGGGGGGTCGGCTCCACCTCTCCACCATCGACACCGGGAGCCTGGTGGCGCGGCTCCTGGGTCGGCGCTGGCCCTGGCTCATGGACATGCACCTCGTCTACTTCGACCGGCCCACCCTCTCGGCGCTGCTCGAGGAGGCCGGTTTCCGGGTGCTCGAGATCGGCACCTACAGCCACACGGTCTCGGCCGGCTACCTGCTCCGGAAGATCGGGGCGAGCTTCCCCCTGCTCTCGCCGTTCACCCGGGCACTCGCCCGCGTCGTGCCCCCCGCCTGGCCCATCCCGGTCAACCTGGGCGACAACATGCTGGTGAGCGCCGAGCGGATCTGAGCCGTGGCGAGGCCGTCTCGCCGAGCGCTCGCGGCGCTGGTCGCCGCCTCCCTGGCGCTCACGGCGCTCGTCCCCCTCACGAACCGGACCCCGTACGGCGACCTGTCGGCGGGCTACACCGACCACCTCCACCACGCCCACGCCACCTGGATCTTCCTCCACCGCGGGCTCGACGCCTGGCGGCTCCCCCTCGTCGAGTCGTCGCGCGGCATCGCCTACCCGCACGAGACCGGGGCCTGGCCCCAGATGCCGGTGAACTACCCGCCCGGCATGTTCGCGGTCTTCCTGCCCACCGCGATCCTCGGGCGCTACCTTCCGATGAGCCAGGAGACCTTCGGCCGGGTGGGCGTCCTCTGGATGCTCCTCCTCGCCCACGCGGCGCTCCTCGCCATCTTCCTCCTGCTCGCCGAGGAGCCTTCGGGGGGGCGGGCGGTGGTGGGGGTGATCGCATGGCTCTACCTGGTCCGGCTCGCCCTGCAGGGGTTCTACGATCCGGCCTTCCTCGGGGCGGGGGCGATGGCGCTCCGGGAGGTGCACCGGAAGCGCCCGGGCCCGGCGCTCCTCTGGCTCGCCTGCGCGGGGCTGCTCCACTACCGGGCCGTGGCGCTCGTGCCGGTGGGGGTGGCGGCCCTCTGGCAGGCGCTCGGCGTGCCGCGGAAGGAGCGCCCCTGGGGCGCCATGGCGGTCGTGGCCGTCGCCGGTGTCGTCGTGGTGGGGACCTTCCTCCTGCAGTGGCCGGTGACCGAGCGCTACCTGGACACCCTCCACCCTTCACTTGGAGTGATCGGGAGCGGGCCGCGCTTCTGGGCGGTGGTGCTGGCCAGCGTCGCCGCGGCCGCCGCGTCCTGGTGGTACGGGGGGCCGCTCGTGGCCGGGCTCGTGCTCGCCGCCCTGGGGCTCGCCCTCACCGACATCTACGACTGGTGGCACGGGGCCGTGCTGCTCTTCGCGCCGATGGCGGTGGGGGTGCCGGGAGCGCGGGCCGCGTCGACGGCGCGCGCGCTGCTGGTGGGCTGGCTGCTCCTCATGCAGCCGCTCGGCTTCGACCAGACGCCGAGCGACCTGTTCCTCGACTTCGCGAAGCACTACCGGCTCCGCGGCTAGCGCCAGCTAGTACGACATGTGGACGACGATCCGGTTCTCGCCGGGGCCGACCTCGACGCGGGCCTTCTCGAAGGTGGGGGGGCCCATGAACCCCTTGGCGTCGTTGGAGGCCGCCGTGCCCTCGGTGGGGATGCCCAGGAAGCCGGTGTCGAGCCGGCCGTTTCCGTTCTCGTCGTGGTAGACGGCGACCGCGTAGCCGCCCAGCGGAAGCCCCTCGAAGACCAGGCGGGCGCGTCCTCCCTGGATGGGGGCTTCGACCTTGCGCATCGCCTTCTCCGGCTTGGTGGGGTAGCCCTCCTCCGAGGCGTAGAGGGCGGCGCGCGCGCTCCCCTGATCGTCCTTCAGACCCTCGACCTGGACGACGAGGGTGGCGTCGCCGGCGGCGAGGAAGAGCGTGAGGATCGCGGCTGCGGCGGCGGCATGCATGGCGGTCAACCTCCTCGTTCGGCGCGGAGCACCGGCCCGTGGGCGGCCTCGTGGGCGAGCAGCCAGGCCTTCTTGTCGGTGCCGCCAGCGTAGCCGCCGAGACCGCCGCCGGTCTCCACGACCCTGTGGCAGGGGACGAGGATGGCCACCGGGTTCCGCGCGTTGGCGTTCCCCACCGCGCGGGCACCGCGGGAACCCAGGCGGGCCGCCAGTTCACCGTAGGTGATGGTCTCCCCCCACGGGATCTCGAGCAGCTCCTTCCAGACCTTCCGCTGGTGCTCGGTGCCGTGCAGGTCGAGCAGCGGAACGACCGGGGGGCGGCCGGCGAAGTAGTCGGCGAGCGCCTGGAGACCCGCCTCCAGGTTCTCCCGGGTCCGCCGGCTGATGGGGGGACGGACGCCGTCCCGGCCGCCGAAGCGGATGCTGCAGACACCGTCGTCGGTGGCCTCGACGGAGAGGGTCCCGACCGGCGACCGGATGCGGGCGAGGGCGGTCATGGGGGGGAGTCTACGCCAGCAGGAAGTCACGGAGATACGGTCGGGGCAGCGCCCTTCCACGGCTACGCCGGTGCGTCGCGCGACAGGGAACGCATGAGCAGCGCACGCGCCCTCGCCGACCGACTCGCCGCGCTCCTCTCCCGGGAGAGGGATGCGGCTGCCGACTTCCTGGAAGCGCTCGCCGACTTCGAGCGACGGCGCGCATGGGCCGAGCTCGGCCACGCGAGCCCGTTCTGCTTCCGGCACCGAGATCTCCGACCGTCCAAGGGAGCCGCCCACTACCGGAAGGCGGCGGAGGTCGCCGCGGCGCTCCGTCGCGGCGTGAAGGGAGGTCACCCTCTTCGCAGGAACTTGGCGATGACCCGCTTCTCCCCGATCCCCGGGAAGATCACCGTCACCTTGGCGTCCGGCCCCGTGCCGTCGCACGCGCGCACCATCCCCTCCCCGAGGCTGGGATGGGTGACCGGATCGCCGGGCCGGAAGGGCTTCGCGTCGTCCCCGCGCTGGTCGTAGGAGTAGTCCACGTCGTACTCGATGACCGGCTCGCCGGGCAGCGCGCCCGGGTGGCGGCGCACCACCGGCGCGACCGGGACCGCCCGGGGCGGAGGGTGCGCGGGCAGCCCGAAGAGCTCCGGCGGCAGGTCGCCCAGGAAGCGGGACGGCTCCCGCTCGCGCCAGCTCGGCCCCGCCTCGCCGAAGGCCATGCGGCGGCGCGCCAGGGAGAGCACGAGGCGCGACCGGGCGCGCGTCATCCCGACGTAGCAGAGTCGCCGTTCCTCATCGAGCTCCGCCGAGCGCTCCCCGTCCGCAGCCGCCTCGCGCCGCCAGGGGCGCTCGTAGGGCAGCATCCCCTCCTCCATCCCGCAGAGGAAGACCGCGTCGAACTCGAGCCCCTTGGCTGCGTGGAGGGTCATGAGGGCCACACGCCCCTCGGGCGTGGGGGCGTCGGCCTCGCCGATGAGCGCGATCTGCTCGAGGAAGCGGGCGAGCGGGGGCGCCACGGGCTCGTCCGGATCGTGGGGCGGCCGCTCGGCGCCGCGGGCCTCGTCGAACTCCCGGGCGGCGGCCACCAGCTCGAGGAGGTTCTCCACCTTGTCGGTCGCCTCGTCGGTGCCCTCGGCGCGCAGCCGCTCCAGGAGTCCGGAGCGGGTCACCGCCTCCTGGACCGCCTCGCCGGCCTCCAGCGCCGGTGCGTCGCGGTGGAGTCCCGCCACCACCTCGTGGAACTCGCCCAGGCTGCGCCGCGCGGCGGTCTTGAGCTCCACGATCTCGTCCCGGCGCCCCACGGCGTCGAAGAGCGTCAGCCCCTGGACCGAGGCGAAGGCCTGCAGCCGCTCCAGCGTCCTCTCCCCGATGCCGCGGGCCGGCCGGTTCACGACCCGTAACAGGTCGATGTCGGAGGACGGGTTCAGGGCGAGCCGGAGCCAGGCCGCCGCGTCCCGCACCTCGGCCCGCTCGTAGAAGCTGGTCCCCCGCACGATGACGTAGGGCACCCGCGCGGCCCGCAGCGCCGCCTCCACCGGGCGCGACTGGGCGTTCACCCGGTAGAGCACCGCGATCTCGTCGCCGCGCGTGCCGCGGTGGCGCTCCGTCTCCACCGCCGCGGCGATGCGCTGCGCCTCCTCGTGCTCGTCCTGGGCGACGAGGAGCGCGAGCGGGGCGCCCGGCTCCCGCGTGGTCCAGAGCTTCTTCGCCCGGCGCCGGGAGGCGCGGGAGATGACGGCGTGGGCCGCGGCCAGCACGTTCCCGGTGGAGCGGTAGTTCTGCTCCAGCTTCACCACCCGCGTGGCGGGGAAGTCCTTGTCGAAGTCGAGGATGTTGCCCACGTCGGCGCCGCGCCACCGGTAGATGGCCTGGTCGTCGTCCCCCACCACGCAGACGTTCTTTCGCTCCCCGCAGAGCAGCCGGAGCAGCCGGTACTGGGCGGGGTTGGTGTCCTGGAACTCGTCCACGAGCACGTGGCGGAAGCGGGTGGACCAGCGGGCCAGGAGCTCCGGGTCGGACTCGAGGAGCTGGGCCGGGCGGAGCAGGAGGTCGCCGAAGTCCACCGCGCCGGCCCGTGCGAGGGCCCGCTCGTAGCGGCGCCACACCTCGACGCTCCGCTCCGTCTGGACGTCGTGCTCCTCGAAGCGGACCGAGGAGGGGGCGTGCCCCAGGTTCTTCCAGCGATCGATGCGGGAGAGCACCTCGCGGGGACCGAACCGGCCGTCCTCGGTGATCCCCATGTCGGAGAGGATCCGCTTCACCAGCCGCTTCTGGTCGTCGTCGTCGTAGATGGCGAAGGCGGGGGGCAGCCCGGCCCGGACCGCCTCCCGGCGCAGGAAGCGGGCCCCGAAGGCGTGGAAGGTCTGGACCCA
>SESB01001390.1_pt1 | contig 15872 bp, 10 predicted proteins | sample 3171441 | NCBI WGS metagenome assembly SESB01 (sample SAMN06051867, study PRJNA518727) | freshwater metagenome | biome: subpolar coniferous forest; feature: holomictic lake; material: water; isolation source: holomictic Lake 227, 6 m depth | place: Canada: near Kenora, Ontario | collected...
GCTCAAATACACCATGGATGAGTGCCTATGGTTCAACCAAGGCCGCCATAGCCCGTTTTACCTTTGCGGTGGCTCAAGAGTACAAACAGGCCGGAATATCTGTCATGCTGCTCCATCCCGGTCTGGTGCGAACCAATATGCTCAACACCGATAACCCGACGCCTGAACTTTCCAGGCAGTTAGCTACCTTCAGCACCATTCTTGATGTTTTTGCCCAGCCTCCATCTGTTGCCGCAAGGCTTGCGGTACAACTGGCTTCTGGCTGGAGCGATTCAAAAACGGGTGTTTACCTTTCCGCGCTGAATGGCAGAAGAAAAAAATGGTTGCTCTTCTCCTATCCCTTCCGTAAAATAACTAACAGGATTGACCGCAGAACCTATTAACGTCGAGGATTGTCATGCCGAAAGCTGCAGCACCCCTAATGATAATGATTGTTCTTTTTCTGGCTGCTCTTCAGGGCTGTTACAGTTTTAAGGGGTCATCGTTGCCTCCGCACCTCAAAACCATTGCAATACCCGTTTTTGAAGATCGTTCCGGTGCAGGTATTGCACAGTTCAGGGGCGACCTTACTGGCAGACTGGCCAACAAAATAGAATCGCAAAGCCCGCTTCGTTTTACGCCTTCCATGTCTCGTGCTGATGCGTTGCTGGAAGGTGCCATTATCTCTTTTGCTGATGCTCCGAGCCAACTGTCAAGCAAAACCGAGCGAGCCATAACAAATCGGGTTACTCTGGTTGTGCAGGTTACCATGACTGACCGCCTGAAAAAAACGCCGATTTTTTCACAATCATTTGTCGGATTTTCCGATTATAGCACGGGGAACTATGTTGCCCAGCAGGGGGCGATCCGATATTGCATCGGCCAGATTGTCGATGAAATTTTCGACCGGATTGTTTCCGGATGGTAAGGCCACCGACGCGGTGAATTGCAGCAGCGCTGGTTGGCTGATTAAGCTGTATTTTTTTACGTAACAGATAAAACCTGCAGCAAGCGGGCCTCATTAAAGGAGATTGTTATGGAATCGCATAAGGATGTTGACTATCGTCTTGAACTTGCGCGCGGATTTCTCAATGAAGCGGAGCAGGATTACTCCCTCAAGCGCTGGCGGGCCTGTGTTTCCGGCTCCATACTTGTTCTTGAAAATTCTGGTATTGCCGTGCTGATGCTTTTTGGCGTCTCACCTTTGGCCCACAAACCAGCCCGGCATTTATCGCAGCTCGTCTCCGAAGGGACCGTTACAAAAGAGGTTGCCGAACTGATTGAACAGATCTTGCCGGAACTGGAAAGATATGATTCACATGAAAAAATGCTTGCAAAATATGGCAATGAGTCGTCATTCCAGCTTCCTTGGGAGCTCTTCAATGAAGAGGAGGGGGTCCTGGCTATTGAGGCTGCCCGCAAGTCCATGCGTCTCTGTTCCGAAATTGCAACACTGGTTCTCGCGGCAGACTAATCAATCCAAAGCCAAAAATCAATCCGGGAATATTTTTTACCTATGGCTTGATTTCCCAATAAAAAATGCTGATTGAACGGCAAGGATTCTATGGCGTTATCCCTTGTTCGGCAAGTACGAATTTTTTTTCTGCTTGTCATGATCCTAATGGCTTTCTGTCATCTTTCTGCCCAGGCTTCCCGCTTGCCGTTACGGCTTGATAAGGAACCATCTTATGATTTGACTGGACACATGGAGCAACTGGTCGATCTTGCCGGAAAACTTACCCTGACCGATGTTCTTGCTCCGGCAGTTGCTTCCCGCTTTAAGCCGCTTGATGGATCCCTTAATAAAGGTTATGGCAGCGAAGCTGTCTGGTTGCGTTTTGCCATTATGCGCAGTAAGGGATTTCCTGAAAATGCCTTTCTGCGATTGGTCCCGCCCAATGTTGACCATGTTGCCGTTTATATACAGAGTGGTCTCTCCTCTTTGCAGTCGAACTCATATCATGAAATTCGCTTGGGCGACCATATTCCGGTTGTCCACCGCCCTGTGCTGAATCCTGATCTGGTGGCACCGCTTTTGCTGCCTCTGGAGAGACCGATTCTGGTTTATATCAGGATTCAAACCAACAATGAGATCAAGTTTTCCGGTGAAATTCGCACCCATGATGATTTGTTGCGCTACACGTATGAAGGAATCATTTTTCAGAGTGCTTATCTTGGTGTCGCCCTGATTATTGCCATGGTGAATCTGATTTTTTTCCTGCGCCTTGGCGACCGATCTTACCTCTATTTCGCGCTCTTTGTTTTTACCCTTTTTATCATTTATCTGTCAGAGGGAGGTCTCCTTACTCTTCTGGATCCCTTTTCGGCGCACCGCTTTTCCGATTATTTCCTGGATATGTCCTTGGGTGCAGTGCTGCTCTTTTCTTCTCTCTTTTCGATCGAAATCTTTACCCTGAAGAAATCGAGGCTTCGCCGCTACCTGCTTTTTTTACCCTTACTTGGACTCCTCTCCATCTTGTCGGTTCCTTTTGGCCTCTATGACTTGATGGCTCCGTTTACGGTTGCCGGGTTTCTTGTTCTGATCATGATCATGAGTTGGCTGAGTGTCCGCTCAATTATAAAAGGAGAGCCTTACGGAGTGCTCTATATGGTAACTTTCGGGATCAGCAATCTTGGCTATTTTATAGATTTTTTGAGGCAGTTGGGATGGATTCAGCTCGATTGGGGGAGTACGGGCAGTATCCAGCTTTTCTCGCTTCTCAATATGATTCTGATGTTTCTGGTCTTGACGGAGCGCTTGCGTTCTGCCGAAAAACAAGCTACAACTGCAGCCCGTTATTCCGAAAAACGGGCGCTGGTTCTTGCTGACGGGATGACCATGGAGTTGCGTGAAAGAAACAGCCAGCTTGATGTGCTTCTTAAATCTGAACTTCTGGCTGGAGATGCTTTGCGTCAAAGTGAAGAGCGGTTCAGGCACTTTTTTGAAGACCATTCCGCCGTTATGCTGGTTCTTGATCCTTTCACCGGCACGGTCATTGATGCCAATCAGGCAGCAGCGGATTTTTATGGCTGGTCGATTGATGAGCTTCGACGGATGTCTATCCAGCAAATCAATACTCTTCCTCCTGAAATGGTGATGGCTGAAATGGAAAAAAGTCGATTGATGATTCAAAATGAATTTTCATTTCAGCACCGGATGGCTGACGGCTCTCTGCGCGATGTAGAGGTATTCAGCAACAAGATTGATGTTGCCCATAAAGAACTGGTCTACTCCATTATTCATGACGTCACTGAACGCAAGCATTATGAACGGGTCAATGCCTGCCGGCTTCATTTGCTGCAGATGTCAGGAAGCGCTTCCGTAGATGATCTGCTTAGGGCGGCACTTGATGAGGTTGGACGGTTGACGGAAAGTTCTATTGGCTTTGTTTTTTTCGTAGCTGAAGATCAGGCGACTCTGTCACTGCGTGTCTGCTTAGCCCCCGGTATCGTGAAGAGTTGCTCAGCAGAAAAACAGGGCAAAAACCATCTGCTGGACAAAACAGGGGCGTGGTTCGATATCATAAAGGGTCAGAGGGCGGTGATTCACAACGATAAAACGGCCTTCCGGCATTGCGCCGGGATGCCGGAAGGTCAGGCTGAAGTCAAGCGCGAACTGATTGTTCCCATCATTCGGAACGACAGTGTTGTGGCAATCATCGGAATAGGAAACAAACCTCACGATTATAGTGATAAGGATATTGAATGGGTAGAGGCGCTTGCCAATCAACTCTGGGATATTGTTGCCAAAAAGATTGTCGAGGAGAAAACGAAAAAGCTTCAGGATCAGCTGCAACAGTCAGCCAAGATGGAGATGATCGGTCAACTTGCCGCCGGGATTATTCATGAAATTAAAAATCCTCTCAATTTTCTCATGGTCAATCAATATACCCTGAAAGAGGATTTTGGCGATCTTTGCGAATTCGTAGGTTCGTATCGCCGGATACTTGAGAAAGTGGGCGCATTTCCCGCTGTTGCCGAAGAGCTGGAGCTGCTTTGTGAAAAAGAGAGATCTCTTGACCTTGACGATCTTCTCCGGAATATTCCTGAAACTCTTGAAAACTCACGAAACGGTGTCGAACGCATAAAAATTATCAGTGAAGGCCTGCTTAATTACTCGTTCAAAAACGTTACGGGTCGACTGTGCTCTTTTGATCTCAACAAGGCCATTCAGGACGTCCTTGTCATTGCGAAGAGTGAATACCACTCCGTTGCTACTCTTGCATTACAACTTGAAAACCTGCAGATGGTTCTTTGTGATCCGTCACAGATCAATCAGGTGCTTCTTAATCTCATTATAAACAGTGCTTATGCTATCAAGTCACAAAGCAGGAGCTCTCTTGGCCAGATAATGATTAAAACATGGGCAACCGCTGAATACGTCTCATGCTCTGTCGCTGATGATGGTCCGGGAATTCCTGAAGAGATCATGGATAGGGTATTTGAACCCTTTTTCTCAACCAAGGAGCTGGGCAAAGGAACTGGACTTGGACTGAGCATTTCTTATGATATCATTGTCAATAAACATCATGGAACCTTTTCTGTGGACTCATCGCCTGAAAGCGGTGCCATGTTTACTTTTTCACTACCCGTAAGATCATCTGAAGAAGTGCTGTTGCCCCCCGCCTCCGACACCGTTCACACCGCACCGTTAACCGTGCTGACGTCATGATAATAAGAGCTGAAGACAACGCGAAGCTGTCCGGAATTATTTTTACCAGTGCCCTGATGCAAGATGGTTTGCATGATGATGGTGGCAAGCCGGAGATGTTGCTCCGTCGGTTCTTCCAACCTGATTACGCAAGAATTCAAGTTTTTCTTTTGAGGTGAATTGCTCCTCAGCGGTAGATTTTACTATTGACTGGAATAAATAGTATGTTCACAACACCTGAAAACCTGAGGGGTGACAAAGCGTGTCGGTGTTATGTTCAGGCTTTGTCTTGATCAGCTTGCTGACGAGATCAGACCGGGTTCAGGAATGAGTGGCAGTATTGTCAATTCGTCAATCTTGAATGGAGTTATGCCGAAAATGAACACAGCATCACGCGTCCTTTGCAAGGCTTTACAAAGCAAAATCATGTCAGCGGAACAGGCCGCGGCACTGATTTATTCCGGAGACAATGTTGGTATGAGCGGGTTTACCGGCTCAGGCTATCCCAAGGCGGTGCCCGCAGCGCTTGCCAAAAGAATTGAGGAGGCCAACAGTGCCGGTGAAAAATTCAGGATTGGTGTTTGGACCGGCGCATCCACTGCACCGGAACTTGATGGAGCCCTGGCCAAGGTTGACGGTGTGGAAATGCGTCTTCCCTACCAATCTGACCCTGTTTGCCGCCAGCGCATCAATGCGGGAGAGATGGAGTATATCGATATTCACCTTTCCCATGTAGCCCAGTTCGTCTGGTTTGGATTTCTCGGAAAGTTAAATGTCGCCGTAGTTGAGGTAGCCGGAATTCTCGAAGACGGACGGCTGATTCCTTCGACTTCTGTAGGCAATAACAAGACCTGGCTGGATCAGGCCGACAAGATTATTTTGGAGGTAAACAGCTGGCAGGATGCGCGTCTGGAGGGAATGCACGATATTTATTATGGGACTTGCCTTCCGCCAGATCGCAAGCCGATTCCTTTGGTAAACCCGCATGACAGGATCGGCGACCATTATCTGCATTGCGATCCTGATAAAGTTATCGCCATTATCGAAACCAATAGCCCCGACCGCAATTCTGAGTTCTCGGATCCTGATGAAGGTTCCCGAATGATTGCAGGCCATATCCTCGAATTTCTCGAGCATGAAGTAAAAAAAGGACGGCTCCCCAAGAATCTGCTCCCTCTGCAATCCGGTGTCGGCAACATTGCCAATGCCGTCATGGCAGGCCTGAACCATGGACCCTTCGAGAACCTGACCGCCTATACCGAAGTGCTGCAGGATGGCATGCTTGAAATGATCCATTCCGGCAAGCTGGTTTTTGCTTCGGCTACAGCTTTCTCATTGAGCAATAAGGCACTGGCTGAACTTTATGCACATCTTGATGAATACAAGGACAAGATTGTTTTGCGTCCCCAGGAGATCAGCAACCACCCCGAAGTCATCCGCCGTCTTGGGGTTATTGCCATGAATGGCATGATTGAAGCCGATATGTACGGCAATGTCAATTCGACCCATGTGATGGGCAGTGCCATCATGAATGGTATCGGCGGGTCAGGCGACTTTGCTCGCAACGCCTATATCTCCATATTCATGACACCTTCCCAGGCAAAGAACGGTCAAATTTCCTGCATTGTGCCGATGGTATCCCACGTTGATCATACGGAACATGATGTTCAGGTACTGGTTACCGAGCAGGGTCTTGCTGACCTTCGTGGACTCTCCCCAACGCAGCGTGCCAAGGTCATTATTGAAAATTGTGCCCACCCGAACTTCAAGCCGGCCCTTCAGGACTACCACAAGCGTGCGCTTGATCAATCTTTTGGCAAACACACGCCTCATCTGCTCGACGAAGCGTTAAGCTGGCATCAGCGATACCTTAAAACCGGTCAGATGTAAGGAAACCTCTTCATGTCCGCGGCACCGGGGACTATAACATTATCCCCGGTGCAAAGCGGTTTAACAAAGCCCCTCAGCATCATAATCCACCATGGCAATCTGGTGTCGGCAACATTGCCTCGATCAGGGTTGTGATTTTCTCAAGGTCCCATAATCTTTGTAACTTGCACCTGTATGGTGTATTATTGGGCAGAACTGATCCCGGAGATGTCTGGTTATAGGCTCATCAACTTTATCCATCATTGATTAACCGCTTATTTCAGTGCGATATTCAATTACAGCGAAAACCCTGTCCTTGACAGGACTCCTCTTGCTTCTCTCTATTTCACAGCCTTCCACGCAACTTTCAGCTGCTACGCTCCCTGATACGGGCAGCATCCTGCGCGACCAGCAGCAGTCACAACAGCAGCCGCAGGGGCAGTTTCGTGCTCCTGAACAAGAAAAAGAGCCGCTTCTGAATACGGGGAGCAACGTTCAGGTCGTGGTGAAAGGATTTGCCTTCAGCGGTTATGAAGGGCTCGTAACCGAGGCAGAGCTTCAACAAGCGGTAGCCGGTTCCATTGGCAAAAGCCTCACCTTCAATGAGCTGAACTCCCTGACCGACAAGGTTACAGCTCTTTTCAAGGCAAAGGGATGGTTGCAGGCCAGGGCTTACCTGCCGCCGCAGGACATCACCTCCGGCATCATCAGGATTGCCATTGCTCAAGTGAAAAGTGACGGAAACCTCACCATCAAGCGCGACAAGAGCGCACGAATCTCTCCGGATTACCTTCATGGTATCGGCATTCTGCCCCTGCACGCCGGCAAGCCCATCAAAGAGAAGGAGCTGGAGCGCAGCGTTTTGCTGATGAACGATCTTCCCGGTGTGTCAGCAAAAGCCTCTCTCGTGCCCGGCAGTGAACCCGGCACCAGCGGAGTTGACGTTGCCGTCACCGAAGGCCGGCTCTTTTCCGGAATGCTCTATGGCGACAACCAGGGTAACCGGTACATTGGAGCCTGGCGCGGCACTGCCTTGGTTTCAGTCAACGACCCTCTCCGGCGCGGTGACCAGTTGACCCTGCTATTGACCGAGGCTTCGGGGCTTGCACAAGGTCGTATCGGCTACAGCTTTCCGATTGCGTTCAGCGGTGCCAAGGCAAACCTCTCCTATACGGGTATGCGTTACGAACTTGGCCGCGAACTTGCCCCGTTACAGTACAAGGGCAACAGCAACAGCATCGATGCCGGCATCAGCTATCCGACTCTTCGCACCCGCAATGCCAACGTTACAACAAGCTTTTCTTACGGCTACAGGGGCCTCATCGATACCCAGGCTGACGTCAACATCCACGACAAACAGATCAATAACGCAACCCTCATGGTCAGCGGCGACCGCTACGACCAGCTTCTTGGCGGCGGCTATACCAGTTATAATGCAAGTATCACCACAGGTTCACTGCACGAATCGAGTGACCTGACGGCAGAATATGCCAAAGCAAACCTTACCGAGGGGAGCTATACCCGATTCAACGTTGCCCTTGCCCGTCTGCAGCACCTCTCCGAACGGTTCAACCTCAATATATCGGGAAGCGGCCAGATGGCTGCTGGTGGCAACCTGGACTCCAGCGAAAAGTTCACCCTTGGCGGCCCCAACGGCCTGCGAGCCTATCCCATTGGTGAAGCTGCCGGAGATGAAGGGCAGCTTGTGAGCGCCGAAATCCGCTACGCCCTTCCCCTTGCCGCAAAATCGGGGAACCTCCAGCTTATCGGGTTTTACGATGCCGGTCACATCACCATCAATAACGAGCGTTACCCCGGTGATCTCTCAACGGCAACAGGCCGCAACGACTACTGGCTGCTTGGAGCCGGTGCAGGGCTTAACTATTCGTACTCCGGGAGATTTTCTGTTCGAGGCATCTGGGCCCATGTCATCGGTGATAACGCTGGCCGGAGCACTGCCGGCAATAACTCTGACGGTGTGAATGACCGTAGTCGCTTCTGGCTGCAATCCATTTTTTCGTTCTGAAAGCCAAAAGTCCGTTCATAACTCTTTTACAAAGTACTCAACAGTTGCAACATGAACAGGATATTCAACCTCATCTGGTCCAAGACAAAAGAGAAATGGATTGTCGTCTCTGAAAAGGTAAAGAGCAACGGTAAAGTTCCCTCATCCCCGCTTCGCAGTCTTGCCGCTCTGACAGCACTCTTTATGGGCGGAGTACCAGCCTATGCCATTGACCCGGGTTCACTGCCTACAGAGGGGCAGATAACCGCAGGCAGCGGCACGATCACCACCAGCGGCACCCAGATGACGGTGAACCAGTCGAGCCAGCAACTGATCGCCAACTGGGGCACCTTCAACATCGGCGAAAACGCCGCAGTCCGCTTCAACCAGCCCAACAGCTCTTCTGCGGCTCTTAATCGCATCTTCGACCAGAACCCGAGCCAGATCATGGGTTCGCTCTCCTCTAATGGTCAGGTATTCCTGCTCAATCCTGCAGGCATTATTTTCGGGAAGACAGCCCGCGTCGATGTCGGCGGCCTGGTTGCCTCATCGCTCAACATGCTCGACAGCGACTTTCTTGCAGGCAAATATACCTTCACCGGCAACGGAAGCTCTGGCGCTCTGCTCAACCAGGGCGTCATCAATACCGCTAATGGCGGCGTTGTCGCTCTCATGGCTCCAACCGTCACCAACGAAGGGAGCATAACCGCCAATAGCGGCAGCGTTCTCCTTGCCTCCGGCAATAAGGTTTCGCTTGATTTCACCGGTGACGGACTTATCAGCTACACCGTCGATCAGGGTGCAGTCGATGCTCTTGTCGAGAACAAGGGGCTCATCAAGGCCGACGGCGGATTGGTGGTCATGACCTCCAGAGCTGCCGATGCCTTGCATATGGCAACCACAACCAACTCCGGAGTCATAGAGGCCCATACCATCCAGAACAAGGCCGGTCGAATTCTCCTCCTCTCCGACATGGCAAATGGCCAGACCAATGTTGGAGGAACCCTTGATGCCAGTGCCCCCAACAGCGGCGACGGCGGCTTCATCGAAACCTCCGCCGGGCGTGTCAGGATCAGTGACGGAACCATTGTCACCACCCTTGCGCCGAAGGGGAAGACAGGGACGTGGCTGATTGATCCGACAAACTATACTATTGACAGTGTGCTAAATGGAGGTAACGAGACTGGTGCTCATGTCACTCAGACACTGCTTACCACTGACCGGTTAATTGTTGCGGATGAAAACATTACTGTAAATGAAAATATTGAATGGACGTTTCATACACTCACTTTGACCACTACTACTGGTGACATTAACATAAATGCTGTGATGAAAGCTGGTGCTACTGCAGATCCAGGCACCTTTGCTATTCTTGATCTGGAACCAGGGAGCGGCAAGGTTAATATGGGTTTCAATCCCAAGGGACGGGTGGACTTTTTTGAGGCCAACGGAACGACTCCTCGTTCAGGCACCGGCTTCCTTACCATTAACGGCAATGGTTATACTGTCATCACCGACCTTGGCGCATATAATAGCTCTACCGTTAAAGACTTGCAGGGAATCAACAATGGTTTGGATGGTTACTACGCCCTCGGCAGCAATATTGACGCAAGCCCGACTGCTGCATGGAACTCTGATGGTGCGTCGACACCGACCTATGCCGGATTCACGCCAATTGGTAAAAGTACTGACAAATTCACCGGTACCTTCGATGGACTTGGCCATACTATCAGCGATCTTACGATCAACCGTTCAGGCAATAATGGCGTGGGCTTGTTTGGGTATTCAAATGGGACAATCCGCAATGTCGGGCTTGTTGACGCATCGGTAACTGGCAACTCATATGTTGGTGCTCTGGTAGGATACAATCATGGCCGCATCAGCAACAGCTACGCATCGGGCAGTGTAACAGGGAGCGGATATGATTTCGGCGGTCTGGTTGGGAACAATCAGGGCGCTATCAGTAATTCCCATGCAGTTGATATCGTGACAGGCATTGGAGAAGACAGCAGGATTGCCGGTGGTTTGGCGGGGGGCAATTACGGAACCATCAGCAACTCATACGCGACGGGAAGCGTGGTGGCAAACGGAAACTATGCCGGCGGTCTTGTGGGAATTCACCATGTTGGCTCTATCAGCAATTCATACGCGACAGGCAGCGTGGAAGGGGTAGATTTTGTTGGTGGTTTAGTGGGGACTAATTGGGGTGGATGTACCATCACCAACAGCTACGCGAAGGGAAGTGTGAAAGGCGTAAGTGATGTTGGGGGTCTGGTGGGGGACAATTACGACACTATCACCGGCAGCTATGCGACGGGCATCGTAAACGGAACGAGCAATGTCGGCGGTCTGGTGGGAGACAATTACGGCACTATCACCGGTAGCAATGCGACGGGCAGGGTAGACGGGAGCGACTATATTGGTGGTTTGGTGGGAGATAATTCTGGAAGTATTACTGATTCATATGCTATCGGAAGCGTGACAGGCACCGGAAGCTATGTCGGCGGTCTGGTGGGGTACAATAAATACGGAACCATTAGCAACAGCTTCGCAACGGCTAGCGTAGAAGGAACTAACAATGTCGGCGGTCTGGTGGGGTACAATAAATACGGAACCATTAGCAACAGTTTCGCAACGGGTAGCGTAAAAGGAACGAACAAAGTCGGTGGTCTGGTGGGATACAATAATGATGGCATCATCAGCAACTCGTATGCCGCAGGCCGCGTGAAAGGGAAAGACTATGTTGGCGGTCTTGTTGGGGACAGCTACGGGAGCATCAGCAACTCTTTTTCTACGGACAGCGTGGAAGGGGGTTCATATGTAGGTGGTCTGGTGGGGTTTAATAGTGGCATGATCAGCAACAGCTACGCGTCGGGTAACGTTGTAGGGATTGGAGACTATGTCGGTGGTCTCGCGGGGCGTAATGACGGCGGCACCATCATCAACAGCTACGCTACTGGTAACGTGAGTGGATTTGCTTCCGGCGGTCTTGTGGGGTTAAATAAGGGCACGATCAGCAACAGCTATGCTATGGGTAATTTGAGTGGAGAAGGTGCCGTCGGCGGTCTGGTGGGTTATAATACAGATACTATCAGCAACAGCTATGCGACGGGCAGCGTGACAGGGAGTGAATACGGCGGCGGTCTTGTGGGGTTAAATGCCGGCACGATCAGCAACTGCTATGCTATTGGTAACGTGAGTGGATATACTGTCGGTGGTCTGGTGGGTTCTAATATGGATTCCTGGCGTAATATTATCAGCAACAGTTACGCTACGGGCAGCGTGTCAGGGGCGAAGAATGCCGGCGGTCTTGTTGGAGATAATTTCGGCAACATTGACAAGAGTTATGCGAGGGGCAGCGTGTCAGGGGCGAAGAATGTCGGCGGTCTGGTTGGGTACGAATATGTTGACGCAACTCTCTCTAACTCGTTTTACGAAAAGGATGCTAATCCTTTGCTGACGGGCGTTGGTAATGGTACTCCAGATGTTGCTGGAGAGGTGTGGGGCATGAGCACGGCTAACATGAAGCTGCTGTCGAATTTCATGGAGGCTACAGCGGCAAACGGCAATGTCAATCCGGGATGGGACTTTACGCCCGGTACCGGAGTCTGGAAAATTGATGCGGCTACAAACGGCGGCTATCCCTATCTTGCATGGCAGAATTCCGAAAAATTCTATGAGCGGCCAGTCTTGTCTGAACCTTTGCCGGGAGTTCCTTCGTATCCTGCATTTCCAATAGCACCGACAGGGCCGCTTATCCCGGAAGGGCAACTTTTGGAGGCAAAGATCGTCAGTCAGCCATCGCCTTCAGCTCCAGGCTTGATTCTTGTCACGGTGCCGCAATCCCTTGGTGCGGAAGGTTCCGTTTTCAGCTTTGTGTTGCCGGATGAGTTGAAAAACTCTGTTGGTGGTGTTGTGGAAAGTGTTACTCTGCCTGACGGCGCTCCGTTACCCTCATGGCTGCACTATAACCCTGAAACCATGACCTTTACGGCAACGGATATGCCCCAAGGCATGACCGAGTTCAAGGTTCTTGTAACGCTGGGTGGCAAGAGCTGGATCGTGGATATTGCCATGGCAAGATGATTATATTGTTTTTGTTTGGGGAGGCTGGTTGGTCACCCCTCCATTTTTAACCGCAACGATAGTAATGATACCAAGATTTGTCGGTGTTGCCGGTTTGCCGAGGGCAGGATCTACGCTTCTTTGCCAACTGCTCGGCGAACACCCTGAGATCAGTTGCGAGGGGCACAGTTCGCCGCTCTGCAACTCCCTTCTGGCTATGCGCCGGTTCATCAGCGATGACCAGTTTTTTCTTTCGCAGCTTGATGTGCAGTACGATACTACGTACGACCATCTCCGTACGGCCATGCAGGGCTTTCTTCATGGATGGTATTCCGATTGCGGCAAGCCTGTCGTCATCGATAAAAACAGGGCTTGGCTGCACTGCATTGAGCTGCTGCTCCATCTTGATCCAGAGGCCCGTCTCCTGGTTCCCATTCGTGACCTGAACCAGATTTACGGCTCGATTGAGGCACAGCACCAGAAGTCTATCCTTGTTGATTTTATCGATCATCTGGCTGATTATGACCGGCTGGGAAGGGCCGACAAGCTTTTTGCCCAGGACAAGTCTATCGGTGCACCGCTCTCTTCCATACAGGCGGTTCAGGATCTGCCGCAGTCGGTGAAGGATCGGCTCTTTTTCGTCAAGTTTGAGGATCTGGTTTCGAGGCCTGTGGAGACGATGTCGCGCATTTATGCCTGGCTGGAGCTTTCAGCGCATACGGTTGATATTGAGCACCTGTCGGTAAGGCCGCATGAGAGTGACAGCCATTACCGGTACAAGTATCTTCACCGGCAGCAGGGGAGCATCTGCCCGCCAAAACCTCACGATGTTCCGCCCCGCATCCAGAACCTTATCGCCAAGGCGTGCCGATGGTACAACGATTGGTTCTATCCTAACCAGTAGAAAAATGATGTATGGAAATCCGTCTTTATCGAAATTATAACGCCAGTTTTGTTTTTGAAACTATCGGAGATGAGGACAGGGCTGGGGTGATTGATTTGTGGAGGCGAACGCAAGCGTTGCCGTCAGGTGAATCGGCTGAACGCAGAGTATCCGAGATTGTGATTGTTGTTCGTGAATCTTCATCAGGTATGGTTGTTGCGGTAAATTCTGTTTTTCGGGCAAAGCTGAACCCTGAAAGCGAGGAGTATTACATATTCAGAAGTTTCATTGATCCGGCTCACCGGGGAGGCAGGTTGATTTTGTTTATGACCAGATTTGCCTATGAAGCGCTCAACGAAATGTACCGTCCCGGTAGTCCGGCAGGTTTGTTTTTTTTTACGGATAATAAAAAACTTCAGCGACCCTGTATAATGGAGCGGATAAAACGGGAGGGATTTGAGTATCTGGGTCGCGGGCCTTTAGGACGTGACATATGGCGTAAGTTGTTTGTTTCCGTGATGGGCAATGACGATGGCAGAGTGTTGCAAGAGTTGGAAAAACAGTAGGGCAGAGAGATGGAGATGGCAGAAGAAGACAGCATCAGTTTTACCATATCGGCTCGCGGCAAGGCTGGAGATGTGCCGGTGATGGAGTTTTTAAGGCGGAATTTCGGGACACTCCCGCTTGAGCGCATCGACAGCCTTTTTGGTTTTGTTGAGCGCTGCACCCTTTATGGCGGACGCCCTTTCTACGGGTCGCAATTGAGCGATAAGGATGTGGCAGCCCTCTACAATCACTCCATAGGAGTTCGCCTTCCGCTTACCAATCATTATGTCAGTGAAGAAGAGTACCGGGAGTATCGGTGGCTTTTTGAAAAATATCATCGACCGGGTAATTCCATTATCACAACGGCCGATCATCTGGCAGAGTGGATACGCAGGGATTACCCTCACTATCAGCTGGAGGCAAGCGTTGTGAAGAATATTGATACCCATGAAAAAATTGATGCGGCGCTTGCTCTTTATGATACCGTTATTTTGCCTATGAGGCTGAATATCCAGCCGGAATTTCTTGCCGCAATTCCGGGCGAGATGAAAAAAAGAGTCACCTTGTTTGCCAACGCCGGCTGTGCCTTTAACTGCCCGGCAAAAATCTGTTATACGGCTATTTCAAAAATGAATAAATTCACTGGCGTACCGTTCAGTTGCTCAAAGGCTACCATGCCGAGACAGGAGCTGGGAATGGTGTTTTTTGATCTCAATAAACTCCGGATGGCTGGTTTCAGGCGCTTCAAGCTGCTTCAGGCCATGGCGGGAGGCATTACCGGTTTCTGATGGAAAAAGAAAGGGAAAACATTCACTGGCATAAGGGAGATGTTGCTCCAGGAGAGCGTGCGGCCATCAAGGGCCAGCAGCCTTTTGTTATCTGGCTGACCGGCCTGTCGGGGTCTGGCAAGTCGACTCTTGCCAATGCGCTGGAGCGCAGACTGGTAGAAATGGGGCGCCATACCATACTGATGGATGCCGACAATATCCGTAAAGGGTTGAACCGTGATCTGGGGTTCAGTGAAGCAGACCGCGTTGAGAATATCCGCCGGATCGGTGAGGTTGCAAAACTGATGACCGATGCCGGCCTTATCGTTATCACCGCCTTTATCTCGCCGTTTCGGGTTGATCGCGACATGGTCAGAACTCTCCTTCCTGCAGGAACGTTTCTTGAAGTTCACCTCTCCACCCCGCTTGAGGTCTGTGAAGCTCGTGATCCAAAAGGGCTTTACCGCAAGGTGCGGCAAGGAGAAATCCCCAATTTTACCGGTATAAGCTCACCTTACGAAGAGCCGCTGCAACCGGAACTGCGCCTCAATACCGGAACTTTGCCGGTAAACGAGTGTGCTGAAGTTATTATGGAGCTGCTGGTTTTAAAGGGAATCTTTCTTTCAAAGGCGAACTGAACATACGGTGATTTGCGGGGAGGGTGCGGACCTATTTTTGCCGCAAGCAATGATGGCGTAAGCTCCTGCTTGTGCAACTGCGTCATAAATTTTAAATTGCTCGCCAACTGCCTTGATTTTTCAAGCAATCCCTAAGATGAAACCAAGCTGCATTCGGGAGCTCATTCCAGCCCTTTTTCTTGCCGTGTTGATGCTTTTTTGCGGAGCAGTGCCAGCGGCGGCGGAACTTTTTGATCGAGCAAACTTTGTGCTGATTCGCGGCGGTGAGTTTACGATGGGGAGCCCTGCGAGTGAGGTTGATCGTCAAAGCGATGAAACCCAGCACCAGGTGAGATTGAGCGACTTTTTGATGAGCAAATATGCAGTAACTGTTGCCGATTTCAGAAGATTTGAGGGTGCATCAGGGTACCGGACAGATGCTGACAATACGGGTTTCAGCGTTATCATCTGCAATTGTGAAGTGAACGCA
>SESB01001391.1_pt1 | contig 15862 bp, 9 predicted proteins | sample 3171441 | NCBI WGS metagenome assembly SESB01 (sample SAMN06051867, study PRJNA518727) | freshwater metagenome | biome: subpolar coniferous forest; feature: holomictic lake; material: water; isolation source: holomictic Lake 227, 6 m depth | place: Canada: near Kenora, Ontario | collected 2014-07-08...
CGCATTGGCGTGCTGACAAATTTGTGCGACAACCATCTCGATTGGCACGGCGATGCCGCGCATTACAGCGCCAGCAAATCCGTCATCCGCAATCGCAACGCGGGCGATCAAATTTTTCTTTCCCGCTTTGACATTGAATCACCAACGCAATCTGGCGAATGGGGAAAGCTTCCTGCGGGATCGTGGTGGAACAATGCGCCACTTGATACGCGCGTTGAACAATGCATGCCGCAATTTGAGAATTCAAAACTCATTGGCGAACACAACAAACGCAACGCGCTTCTGGCGCTTCACGCGTGCATGGCGGCGCTGCGAATTGACAACCCACAACTTGATGTTTACGAAACCGCGCGAACATTGTCGGCAAAGATGAATCTCTTTACGGGATTGCCGCATCGACTTTCCTTGGCGCAGGATTGCAATGGAGTTCGCTGGATCAATGACAGCAAGGCCACCACGCCAGCCGCGACATTGTTCGCCGTGGAAAGTTTTCCCAACACCAGTCAAATTCATCTCATCGCCGGCGGCGTGAGCAAGGGGGCAGATCTTTCACCCATTGTGGCGCTCACTCCACAACTTGCTGGCTTGTATTGCATTGGAACCGCGGCAAATCAACTGACTGGTGCGGGCGGAATTCCTTGCGAAACACTTGAAAATGCGGTGAAAATCATTCGTTCCAGAATTCGCCCAGGCGACGTGGTCTTGCTGTCGCCAGGGTGCGCAAGTTGGGATCAGTTTCAAAATTATGAGGCGCGGGGCGAACGCTTCGCTGAACTGGCAACAGAACTTGATCTTGTTCGCTAAAGTATCCCACAGTATGAACCGAATCCGCCAGACTGTTTTCATAGCCCTACTTTCCACGATCGCCAGTTGCTACAACCCAGGCGGCGGCTTCATGCCGGCTTCCGGTCGAGGCTTCACCTACATTTCAACAAGCATGCAACCGCTCACAGTTACGGTTGTTGATGTTCGAACGCAAAAAGCGTTCTTCTCAATGGAAATTCCACCGGGACAACAACTCACTTTTAATTTTCTTCCTGGTGGCGGTGATGATCCCGTTACCACGCCTGACCGAATGGTCTATGCGGTGTGGGTAGCTGGAACGCAAGATGGAAAGTTGGATAATCAATTGACCTGTCCGCCAGCCGCGGCGCGTCGAATTGATGTTGATATTCGCAAGGGGCCAATTTGGCCGGAGCCTGACGCCACAACTCGCTTGCGAACTGATAAAGCGGCGGATCAACCGCCCGCAATGCCACAAGATGGCAACGTGTCCACCAAATCTTCAAATATTCCAGACAATTAAAGTGATTCGCGTTGGACATGGCTACGACCTGCATCGACTTGAACCACTCGCGCCCGCTGGTGCTGGTAAACCATTTATTCTTGGCGGAATTTGCATAGATCATGATCGCGGCCCCGTTGGTCACTCCGATGGTGATGCGTTGCTTCACGCAATCACCGACGCCATTCTTGGCGCGTTGGCATTGCCAGACATTGGACAACTTTTCCCAGACACGGATCCGCAATGGGCAGGCAAGGACAGTTCGCATTTCTTACGCGCCGCGTTGACAATGATGCGCGAGAAAAAATTTCAAATTTCAAATTTGGACGCCACCGTGATTTGCGAGCGACCAAAGATTGGGCCCGTGAAAGACAAAATCAGATATCACTTGGCGCAACTTCTAGGTTGCGATCCGAGCCAGATCAATGTGAAGGGCAAGACCCACGAACGTGTCGACGCCGTCGGTGAAGGGCGCGCGATTGAAGTTCATTGCGTGGCGCTGTTAAAGAGTATTTACGAAACTAAATCTTTAAGAAAGAAAATTTTGCGAAAATATTTAGAGATTGAATAATAGCTTTGTAGTTACACTCTTCGCATGAGAGCAGTCATTACCGGTCAAGTTGGAATGGACAAAAAGCCCTACTTGAAGGCGGTTCAAAAACTCGCCGGCGAGCGCGGCGAAACCCTTGAAGTGTTCCATGTGGGCGACCTCATGTACGCCGAAGCCGCCGATGTGAAGCCCGGTCGAATTCTTGATCTGCCGCTGAGCCGCTTGGCCAGTCTTCGCCGCTCGGCCTTCAAGGACATCATCAGCCAAGTTTCTCCTGCCAATCAACATCCAAATGTGATCGTGAACACGCACGCAACATTTCGTTGGCGCCACGGCTTGTTCGCTGCGTGCGACTTTGATCTTCTCAAGCGCTTGCAACCCGACATGTTTATTTGCATGGTGGACAATGTTGAAGTGGTGCACGCGCGCCTGCACGCCGACCACGTGTTAGATGCAACACTGAAAGATTGCATGGTGTGGCGCGAGGAAGAAATTCTGGCCAGCGAACTTATGGCGCAAGCGCTTGGTTGCCCTGGCGGTTTCTACATTTTGAGTCGCGGTCGCCAAGTGGACACAACTGAGACTGCGTATCGCATGATCAATCGACCTGACATGCGCAAGGTCTATCCAAGTTTCCCCATGAGCCATGTTGTGGACATGCCGGATGTGCTTGCGGAAATCGATCACTTCCGCGCTGAGTTGGCCAAGCATTTCATCTCATTCGATCCAGGCGACGTGGATGAGAAGTTGCTTCTGGAAAACGCGCTTGCCGCGGCGCGCGATGGAAAAGATTTCATCACCGTTGCGGCGCACACATTTGGCGCCCGTAAAGGTTCGCCGGAACTTCGCCTTGCCGTGCGCGATGTGCTTGATATTGCTGGCGATGTGGACGGACAAATTTACATGCGCGACTTCCGCTTGATCGACCAAAGCGACATGATTGTGAGCTTGGTTCCAGAACTTCCAGGCGGAATTCCAGGGCTTTCCAGCGGTGTTGAGCGTGAATTGCAACACGCCTTCGAGCACGCCAAAGAGGTCTATGTGGTGTGGAAACCTAAAAAATCACCAAGTCCATTTATTTCTGAAACCGCCACCAAGGTGTTCCGAAGTGTTCCAGAAGCGCTGGCTTATTTCGAAGCCAAAGGAATGTTCGCCACACAGAATTTGTTCGGGCACTAAGCACCACTGACCAAATTTCATTCACAAGAAAGTCCTGGTTATTTCATGACCCCAAGCACATTATTTAGATTGAGTTCAGAATTATTAAACGCTACTCAAGCCTGGCGTCTGCCGCGATTTCTTTTCATTCACTGCACATTTCAAACTTCCACATCGACGCGCCGCGGCGCGCGCGGTTTCACGCTTATTGAACTTCTGGTTGTCATTGCCATTGTGGCCATTTTAATATCGCTCATCATGGTTGGTGTTGGTCGCGCCAACCAAGCGGGTCGCGCCACTGTTTGCCGAGCCAATCTGCGCACCATTGGACTTGCCGCCAATACGTATAGTTCCTCCAACAAGGGTCGATTGCCAAGCCCGCGCACCGACACGCCGTCGAGCTGGACGAGTTTGAAGACCGACCCAAATGATCCCACTGCGACAACTCGCGAAGACGCGGCCAACACCTACATTGGTTGGGTGCGCACTGAAGCAAGCGTGCCTGGATCGATCGCTGGCACTGGAACCGACCAACATGAAACAAATATCGCCTTGCAAAAAGGAAGTTTGTACGACTACATCGGCGGCGAAAACGCTTATAAAAGTCCTCAAGATCCAACCACTCGACTTCGGTCTTACTCGTTCAGTTCATTTATTGGCGTGATGTATTGCGACGACTCCTACCCGCAGCCTGGAACTATTTCACAGGGGTACAACTTTGATACGCGAACTCTTGCACACATTTCCAAACCAGCAGAAACCCTACTGGCCCTGCCAGAGTGGAACCAAGTGAAAGGAAATCCTGGATGGAACGCCAATGGCTATTTGGGCAATCCGGAAGTCGCCATGAACGCAACAAGTGGCGCGTATACCAATGCAAAGTGGTATGGCGCCCCTTCAGTTTGGAATCCAGGGTTCATCAATATGGCCCGAGTGGATGGCAGCGTGGACGCGTACACAATTGAAAGTCCAGACATGAAAGTTGGCGAGCTTCAAAAAAATTGGACGTCCGGCGCTGGTTACACCGACCCGGACGGCGACACGTATGTTGACTTGTTCAACATTAAGAAAATGCTGCTGCCCGGCAAAATTAAATAGCGTCCCAATAATTTAAGATTTCACGGGTCCAATTGGTTACCGCGTATTTGTGCATGAAAATGGCAACAATTTTATGCATACTTTCATTTACGAAGTAGATTATTCAACACCCGCCCGCCTTCGACAGAGAAAGTTCGCCCGCGAGATGAAATTCGCCAAGACATTCATCGCATCAACCTTGATCGCCACAGCGGCGGCAAGTTTTTGCATTTCAAGCGCAAGCGCAACGCAACTCGCGGCCTCCACGCGCTCTGGCATTGGCGCCATTCCATACAACGTTGGCCTATCCACCAAGGGCGTCACCTTTCGCGTTTGGGCGCCCAATGCGCAAGCCGTTAGCGTGGCTGGCAGTTGGAACTTTTACAGCAACACTTCCCATCAGCTGGCCAGTGAAGGCAATGGTTTTTGGTCTGGCGATGTTGCCAATGTCAATGTTGGAGTGCAATACAAATTCGCGGTGAAGTACAACAACGTCTACTCACAGAAAAATGATCCACGCGCGCGCGACCTGACCAACAGCGTTGGCTACAGCGTGGTCTACGACCCAAATTCATACGCGTGGACGAACAACAATTTTCATATCGCCAATTGGAATGAACTTGTCGTGTATGAAATGCACATCGGGGCGTTCTGGGTGCCAGATGGATCCGCGCCTGGAACATTCACCGACGCCATTGCAAAGTTGGATCACATTAAATCGCTGGGCGTGAATTGCGTGGACTTGCTTCCCATGGCGGAATTTCCCGGCGATATTTCTTGGGGCTACAACCCTAGTTATCCATTCTCGGTTGAAAGCGCCTACGGAACTCCCAATGACTTGAAGCATTTTGTTGATGAATGCCACTCGCGCGGCATTGCCGTTGTGAATGACGTGGTCTTCAACCACCTTGGTCCCAACGACCTTGACATGTGGAAGTTTGATGGTTGGAGCCAAAATAATTTGGGCGGAATTTATTTCTACAACGACACCACGCGCGCCACAACTCCATGGGGCAATACGCGCATGGATTATTCACGCGCGGAAGTTCGCCAATACATTCGCGACAACGCCATGATGTGGCTGGATGAATTTCGCATGGACGGTCTTCGCTGGGATGGCACAAAATATATTCGTCGCACCGATCAATATGGCGTGGATATCCCTGAAGGTTGGAGTTTGTTGCAATGGTGCAATGATCAAATCGACGCGAAATTTCCAGGCAAAATCTCCATCGCCGAGGATTTTGATGACAACGACTGGATCACCAAATCCACTGGAGCGGGTGGCGCTGGATTTGACAGCCAATGGGATTGGATTGTGCACAGCATTCGCAGTGTGATTGAGGCAACAAGCGATTCTTCACGAAGCATGGCCACGATCAGAGACGACATTCTTCAAAACTACAATGGCTCACACACGCAACGCGTGATCTACACGGAAAGCCACGACGAAGTGGCGAATGGAAAAACGCGCGCGCCTTCCGCCATTAGTCCGGCCGCCCCAGGCAATTGGTATGCCCGCAAACGCAGCACGCTTGGCGCCGCGGTGATTATGTTCAGCCCTGGTATTCCCATGTTGTTCATGGGTCAGGAATTTTTAGAGGATGGTTACTTCGACGCCAACGATCCGCTTGATTGGACCAAGGCCACAACGTACTCCGGCATTGTGAACTTGTACCGCGACATGATTTCGCTTCGACGAAACCTGAACGGTGAAACCAAGGGCTTGACAGGCGCCAACACAAATGTTTTTCATCTCAACGACTGGAACAAAGTCATTGCTTGGCATCGCTGGGAAAATGGTGGCGGCGGAGACGATGTGGTTGTGGTCGCCAACTTCAGCACGTGGCCGCTGAGCAATTATCGAATTGGAATGCCCCGCTCTGGTACTTGGCACTGCAGAATGAACAGCGATTGGAATGGCTACGCCAACGATTATTCCAACACACTGTGTCTTGATGTGGACGCCAACGGCGGTTCCTATGACGGTCTTTCACAAAGCGCCACCTTGAACATTGGCGCCTATTCATTTGTGGTCTATAGCCAAGACGGAGCCGCGCAAGGCAATCCGGCAGATCTAGACGGAAATTGCACCGTGGACGCGGGCGATCTGTCCATTCAACTTCTTGACTTTGGCGGGCCAGGATCGGGTGATCTAGATGGTGATGGCGTGATCACCACTGCAGATATCAGCCTTTTACTGCTTGAATTTGGTTGGACTTGCTCTTAAATCAGCTACAGGCGCGATCGCCTTGATTGGACTTGCTGGTCTTGTTGGCAAAAGCGACGACGTTCATAAGTCTTTCAGATGTGGCTTTGGGCCACACATGGACGCAATACGGGTTTGGAGTGAATTGAAAGAAACCCCGCTGTCAAAGGCGGGGTTTCTGTTTTTTTAATTCAACCATTCCGTAATGAAACCAGCATAAAAAACTATATAAATGCGTTTGTACAAGGGGCGCCATTTCAATGAGCGCATTGATGTGTGCCACATCAACAAACGAAATTATTTCAGTTTCAAACTTTCCAGCGCGGGCACGTAGGCCTTCTCCAAATATTCCGCCACCATGCGATGAGTGTTGAAACGGCTTGGCACGGTCGCCGCGCTGCGAATGCTGCGCTTCATCCATCGTTGCGGAACACCGCTCGCATCGCGATCAAAGAAATCTGGAACCACTTCTTTTTCTAGAAGCTCGTACAAACTTTCCGAATCGATGTGGTCCTGCGCCTCGCGGTCGGTGCCTTCACGCCCATCGCCAATGGCCCATCCGTTGGTGCCGTCGTAACTCTCAGGCCACCAACCATCAAGAATGCTTAAATTAATTCCGCCATGCATTGGCGGCTTCATGCCACTGGTTCCACTGGCCTCATATGGGCGCATTGGATTGTTCAGCCACACATCGCAACCGCTCACCAACATGCGGCCGACATGCATGTCGTACTCCTCAAGCAAAACAACGCGACCCTCAAAGCCAGACTCGCGCGCCCAGTGATGCACTTCAGCCGCGTAAGCCTGCCCGTCTTTGTCGCGCGGATGCGCTTTGCCTGCGAACACAATTTGCACGGGGCGTTTGCTGTCGCCAAGAATGGCGCGCAAGCGATCAGCGTTGCGGAAAATAAGTGGCGCACGTTTGTATGTTGCGAAGCGGCGCGCGAAACCAATTGTGAGCGCTTCCGGATTGAACGCGGCAAGCGCGCGCAGTGAAGAATCTGGCGCGTCGCCGCGTCGCATGGATTGCATCACAAGGCGCTCGCGCACAAAGTGAACCAAGCGATTTCGCAGGGTTTTTCTTAGATTCCACAGCGCCGCTGGGTCCACTGTTTCAACTTTTGCCCATGGGTCGTCGCCTGTTTCAACGTGATCAAGATCCAAGCCAATGTGCTGCTTCCAAAATATTTCAGCTTCAGGCGCCAGCCACGTGCGCGCGTGCACGCCGTTGGTGACGTGGCCAATGGGAACCAGGGCGGCGTCGTTGACACCAAAAACATTTTGCCACATTTCACGGCTGACTCGTCCATGCAACGCGGCGACACCGTTGACATGTTGCGCGGTGCGCAGCGCCAACACGGTCATGCAGAATGTGGCCTTGGGGTCGTTAGGTTGTTCCAAACCCATTTCAAGAAACGCGCGGCGCGCAAGGCCAGCGCGCTTCCAACAGTTTGACAACAAGTCGGCCACTTCATCGGCGTTGTACCGATCGTGACCGGCGGGCACAGGCGTGTGCGTGGTGAACACGGTGCTTGCGCGGACATGATCAATCGCTTTATCGATGGACTTTCCATGCTCAACCAAATTTGCAAGGCGAGCAACAGAGGCAAACGCGGCGTGGCCTTCATTCAAGTGATAGACAGTTGGCTCAAGTCGCAGCGCCTCAAGCGCCATGACTCCGCCAACGCCAAGCAGGACTTGTTGACGCAGACGAAGTTCGGGTTCGCCTTTGTACAAGCCCTCGGTCAAGCGGCGGTCGCGCCGTTTATTCGCTTTCAAATCCGTATCAAGCAACACAATTTTCACCCGCCCCACTTGCATGGACCAAATCTTGGCGCGAACTTTTCGTGCGCCAATCGGCACGCGAATGGTGGTTTTCTCATCGGTCAATGGCATTGTGCTGGTTGCCCAATGCGGCTCGATGACGCGCGTGGAACCATCGGCGCGAAATTGTTGCAAGTAATAACCGCGCTGATACAGCAGGCCGACACCCGTGATGGGCACGCCCAAATCGCTAGCGCTTTTCATGTGATCGCCAGCCAACACACCAAGCCCGCCCGAATATTGCTGCAAGCTTTCGTGAATGGCGAACTCGCTGCAGAAGTACGCCACATGAAGCGCGGAACTTCCCGCGGGCGCTGAACGCTCGAACCACGGCTCCGTGGCGTGATATGTTTTTTGCGCGTCACGGGCGGCGCGAATGAGATTCACAAAGTCAGGTTCTTGGCAGCGTGTGGCGAACATGGCGTGATCCATGCCAGCCAAAACTGTCAGTGGATTGTGTCCGGACGATTCCCAAGTGAATGGATCAATAGCGGCGAACGGACGTCGCGCGATTTCATTCCACGACCACCACAAATCGGCGGCGATGTTGCGCAAGTCGCGCTCAAGACTTTCAATCGCCTTTGCATCCTTTGGTTTGAATTCCAAATTCTTGGCGATAAATTTTTTCCTGGTGGTTGTGACCGTGGCTTTGGAAAGGCTTGATTTTTGTTTGGTGAATGGAATGTCGGAGTTGGCCATATCCGTTGACAATCGTCGAAAAAGCCGCGATGCGCAAGCCATGCCAAGTGATTTTTCCCATCAGTTACAAATATTGATGCGGGCTGAATGTTGGAAAGGAACGCCTTTGGAATTCAAAGACACATTGCGCGAAATTTCCGAAACTTTTACGTTGAATGCTTGGGCTTGAAACGTCCACAATCCACAGCCAATGTGCGTAATTTTCCAGCTGTTTTGGCAGTCAGAGCGTTCGGTTCTAGCCGCCATGACCAATTGCCGTGGGACACGCCAGGCACATTCATTCTGTCGCGACGCGTCAGGCCCAAGGCATCTTGTGCGGCAACAATGGCGGTGTTGGAAGGACTTGCGTAGGCCAACCGAATCATGGCTTCTTCTGGACGATTTGGATTGGCGCCGGACAGTTCCATGAAGCGGGCACGCGCGACTTGCGGAAGTCCCTGCCACCAACCACGCGTGGTGTCATTGTCATGCGTGCCTGGATACACCACGCAGTGCTGTGGATGTCGATGCGGCAAGTCGCTGGAGTTTGGTCCGTAGAACGCGTTGTGCAGAAGTTTCATTCCAGGCAAATGAAAATCATCGCGCAACTTTTCTACTGCAGGAGTCAGCGCGCCAAGATCCTCCGCGATCAACGGAAGTGTTCCTAATTTTTTTTGTATGGCCGTCAGCAATTCACGACCAGGCGTTGGTCGCCACACGCCATGGCGCGCGGTCTTTGCGGAACCTGGAATTTCATAGGCGTGCTTCAAACCAACAAAGTGATCTATGCGCAGCGCGTCAAATCGTTCCAAGGCAATCTTGACGCGGCTGATCCACCACGCAAAGTTGTCGCGCTTGTGGGTGGCCCATCGATAATGTGGATGCTCCCAAAGTTGACCATTCTTTGAAAAACAATCGGGCGGAACGCCAGTCACCACGTCGGGTTTGCCTTTGGCGTTGAGCCGAAACAGGTCGGGTCGATCGCGCACATCGGCGGAATCCAAACTGACAAAAATGGGGAGATCACCAATTAAATGCACGCCAATTTTTTGACAATGCGCGCGCAACTGCCCCCACTGCTTGGCAAGTTGAAATTGCAAAAAGGCGTGCAAAAGCGGGTCATTTCCATCTTGCGCCGCGAAATCGCACCACCCATTGAGCCACGACGCGTTCAGGCGCAAAAATTTCTGAAATTCGCGGCGGCGCATGCCGCCATCGGCTACAAAGTTGGCGAAGGCTTGGTGAAAGCGCGGCCATTTGAACGCGCGCGCCTTTGCGTAATTTGTTTTTCCATGACCAAGTTGTTGCGGAGCGCGCAACGCGCTTGGAGCGATCAGTTTTTCACGCGCCAGAATTTCCAAACTAAGAAAGAGCGGCTCAATGGCAAAACTGCTTGTAGCGGAATACGGAGAATCGCCTTTGCCCACTGGACCAACAGGCAACATTTGCCACAGTGTTGAACCAGAGGCGGCAATCCAATTGGCAACTTCAAACGCGCCTGGACCAAGGTCGCCAATGCCATACGGACCTGGCACGCTGCTTAAGTGAAGAAGCATTCCCGCACGACGCTGTTGAAATATGGAAGTAGTCACACTGAGTTCCTTTGAGCGATCATGATGCGAAGCCACATTGCGTGAAGCCATTGTGGCGATTTATTTTTTCGCGGCGGGTCGAACCCAGACACATCCCGCGGTGCCTGGAATAGATATGTTTGGAAATACGGATTTGTCAGCGGTCACACCAAAGACAAGTTTCCACTTGCCACCAGCGTCCTCATTCAATTCCTGCGGCAACGCCACCTCCGCAACTTGATCGCCCGCATTGAGCGCCACCAACACTTGCTCGTTCTTGTCGGCGCGCAGAAAAACCCAGACATCTTTCTGGTCATCGGTCAACACGGTTTGAAACGAACCTGTTCGCAGCGCCGTATGCGCATTGCGCAGCGCCGTTGCCGCTTGGTAAAAATCCAGTTGGTCTTGCATAACCTGGTTTTCATCGGGCTTTTCATACGGCTGCAAGTCTTTCCACAGCATGGGCTTGCGATTGTTTGGATCACCCGATCCCCACATGCCAACCTCGGTGCCATACCAAATCATGGGCGCACCGACGTAAGTCATTTGCAACAGGGCCAACAGTCGCACGCGGCGATAGTCCTCGGCGCGCGGCTTTGAAGCGTTGTACGTGGTCACCGTCTGCTCGCGATTGTTGTCGTTGTATGTGCGATCGGGATTCAACGCCATGCTGACAATGCGATCGGTGTCGTGGCTGTCAACAAGATTTTGCATGACATACGTGGCTTCGCTGGGATAGGCAAGGCGCAACTTGGAAAGCTGCGCGTCCAATTCGCTGGGCTTCATCTTGTTGGTTCGATTCAAAATCCACTGAATGGCGGGCTTGCAAAATTCATAGTTCATGACGGCGTCAAATGAGTTGCCGTCAAGCCATGCGTCCGCACGCGTCCAAATTTCCCCAGTGATATATGCATTGGGATTGATGTGCTTCACAAACTTGCGCCACTCGTGCCAGAACACCATGGGAACTTCATTGGGAACATCAAGTCGCCAGCCATCAATGCCGTCGCTTGGATCGCCGTCTCCATTGGGATCCATCCAACGCTTGGTGACCTCAAAAATATGTTTGCGCGCGCTTTCACTGGCGATACCGTGCTCATCATCCTTGCGGAAAGTTGGCAACTCGCTGTAGCCAAACCAACCCTCGTACTCGAAAGGCTCCCAACTTTTAATGTTGAACCAATCCGCATAACGACTGGCTTTGCCATTCTTTTTCACATCCAGAAATGCCGGATGCAGCGTGCCCACGTGATTGAAGACGCCATCAATAACAACATGAAATCCCTGCTTTTTCGCCTCTTTTATAAATGCAAGAAATTGCTTGTCGGTGTCCGTCCAAGTCCATGTGGTGGAGTCGAGCAAATCCTCGGCGGCCTCGGCCTTCTGGTAGCCGCCCTTCTTTCCAAACGCATCGTCAATGTGAATGTAATTGGTGGCGTTGTATTTGTGGGGAGTGCTGGCTTGGAACATGGGCAACAAATACAAGGCGTTCACACCCAACTTTTTTAAATATGGAAGCGACTGCTGCATGCCAGCAATATCACCGCCATACATGCGGCCAAACACAAAATGACTGTAGAAGGTTTCGCCGTCTTTGCCTTCCCACGGACTGGTGGAGTACCACTCACTCTTCCAAGGGCGCGTGTTGTCAGGATCATTGGTTGTGTCACCATTGCGAAATCGATCAACCATGATTTGATACCAAATTGCGTTCTTCGCCCAATCAGGGGTTGAGAAAGTCGAAGCATGTTTTGGATCAAGGGAATAAATTTCGTCGTCGCGCAATTGAGTTGGTCCGTCCTGGATAAGAAATGTGTAATCCGTTGGCGAAGTGATTTTGGGAAGAACAACTTCCCACCATTCAAACGGGTCGAGTTGTCCGACACGCTTCATAGGCAATACACCAAATTCGCGAGTCGCCAAGTTTACAGATTCAACATCATTTGCGAGGGTGCGGTAGCGAATTGTCCATGAATCATTGGAAATCCGCTCGCGATCTTGTGCACGTGTTGGATCATGCTGAAGCGCAATTGAATTTATTTTTCCATCACCACGCTTGGCCAATGCGGGATCAAGCGTGAGAAGCGCTCCAAGACGAAGCACGGAATTATTTCCGCCATTCCCATCAGCGAGCGTGATTGTGTTTTGTGGATCCGCCAACCACGTGTCGCCATCGACAACAAATTTATACGAGTGCGTTCCTTCAGGCAGTTCTACGCTTGTGCTCCAACTTCCATCTTTCGCGCGCTGCATGGGCGCGGCAAGTTTGTTCCAATTATTAAAATCGCCCGCGAGCGCAACCTGCTTGGGCATGGCCAGAGTTGGAGTGAAAGTAAAAGTAACGAGCCAGCGAGTGTTGGCGGCAATGCGTGTGGCTGATGTTGCGGTTGCGGATGGGTCTGAGCCCGAATTCTTTTCCTGCGCTTTCGCTAAAACTTTAGAGGCAGAGATGGAAGACGGAAGTTGCCCTGGACTTTGCGCGGTTGGTCGTTGAACCAGTGGAATGCGTGGCGGAAATTCCTGCGGCGGCGCCATAGTTGCGGCAACCATGGCAAGTGGCATCACAACGCAGACCCCTATTGCGCAACGAATTCGTTGCATTTTGCAAGCATGCTTTCCTGCAAATCGCAATGTTGCAATGAGAGCGCAAGCATGATTGAAAGGCAAACTTTGACGCATGGTGCTGTATGAGAACCATATACTTCTTTCATGAGTCGCGGTAGCGAAATCTGGAAAACTTTCACGTATCTGGCTCGTGGGTTTTTCGCCTTCGCCGCCATCGCGCTTGTGCTGTGGAGTTTCGCACGCGTAGGTCTGCGCCAACTGAATCATTGGAGCGAGTCCGCTCAAATCAAACAAGAATTAGTGGTGTTGCATTGGTCTGGAGAAGGTGGTCCAGAAGAAGACGAAATTGTCGACAATAGTTTGCGCGCCTTTGAAGCCGCCAACCCTGGCGTGCGCGTGCGCCGAATCAATCCTGGGGACGCGGGAAGTTTTTACACCAAGTTGCAAACCATGCTTGCTTCTGGCGAGCCGCCCGATGTCTTCTATGTTGGCGCAGAACGAGTGGCAAGTTTTTCCGACATGGGTTTGCTTGAGCCACTTGATGGCTTTTTGGAAAGCGATGGGAAGGGCAATGTTGCGGATCGAATCAAGCTTGAAGATTTCTACCCCACCACCGTGTCCGCCTTTCGATTTGATGGAAAAACTGCGGGAAATGGCGCTCTGTACGGCATACCGAAAGATTTCACAACGGTCGGCTTCTATTACAACAAAGATTTGTTCAAGAAGGCCGGGCTGAAATTTCCGAGCAACAATTGGACATGGGATGAATACATCGCAGACGCGCGCGCCATTGCCAAGTTGAAGGACGCCAATGGCGAAGGTTACATCGGCAGTGAATTTGTGACGTGGCCAATGATGGTGCGCGCTTACTTGCGCAGCGAAGGCGTTGAGGTGCGCGGAAATAATTTTGATGAACTTCGCTTGGACGATCCCAAGGTACAAGCCGCGCTGGAGCGCCTGCGGTCGTGGCGCCAAGATGAAAACAACACGCTCACAAGTGGTCGCAGTAAATTAGCTACTGGCGCGGCAGTGTTCACAACTGGTCGCGTTGGCATGGCTGGTCCTTTCGGACGATGGGTTGTTCCCGAGTACCGCCGCATTCAAGACTTTGATTGGGACTACGCCCCGCTTCCTCGCGGTGCCGCGGACGGAAATGTGATTGCAACGGTGTCGTGGTCCATGGCCAAGCAAAGCAAGAACAAGGAGACCGCGTGGAAACTTATTCGCTGGCTCACGGGTCCAAACGCTCAGGCATCTGGCGCCAAATTGGGTCTGGCAATTCCAACCATTCGCTCCGTTGCGCAAAGTCCGGCGTTTCTAGATTCCAGCAAGAAACCCCTGAATAATCAAGGGTTTTTAGATCCCGCTCCCAACGCTCTGGTGGTGGATTGGCCCGCGAATCCGCGCTTTGAACAATTGCTTGGTGGCACACTTGACCGCTCATTGAAAGTAGGCGATCAAACTGTGAAGCAATCCACTGAAGACTTCAACCGATTGTGGAATGCTGAAGCCATGAGTCCATTGGCGCGTGCGCAATTTGAACGATTTCCATGGGCTATTTTTGGATGGACTATTTCACTGTGCGCCATTGCGATCATTTCGGTACTGGCTTTCTTAGCGTTGCGTTCTTACGGCGACCGCGCCATGACGCGCGAGGCGCGCTGGGGCTGGCTACTGGTATCGCCGTGGCTGTTGGGGTTTATTCTTTTCATGGCGTTTCCAATTGTCATGAGTCTGCTTCTTGGCTTTGCAAAGTGGCGCGGCGTAAGCACATTGGATGAAGCCACCTGGGTCGGTTGGGGAAATTACAAACAACTTCTATTTCACGACGAACGATTTATCACAAGTTTGAAAGTGACTTTGTATTACACGCTCATCGCCGTTCCCGGTGGACAAATACTGGCGCTGTTGGCCGCGCTGTTGATGAATCAAAAAGTGCGTGGCATTCATTTTTTCCGAGCGGCGTGGTATTTACCAAGCGTGCTGGCCGGAGTTGGCGTGGCCGTGTTGTGGCGATGGGTGTTTGACACCGACGGCGGACTTATGAATGCGGCGCTGCGACCAATGCTTCATCTGGTTGGAGCCACGCCGCCGGATTGGTTTGGAAAAGACGCGGCGGTGTGGGGCGCACCCGCGTTTGCCATCATGGGTTTCTGGATGGTGGGTGGTGGAATGATGATTTATTTGGCGGGTTTACAGGGCATTCCAGAAGAATTGCACGAGGCCGCTCAAATCGATGGTGTGGGCGCGGTCGGCCGATTTCTACGCATCACCATTCCAATGTTGAGCCCGGTGATTTTATTCAATGTCATCATGTCCATCATTGGATGCTTCCAAGTGTTCACGCAAGCCTTCGTCATGACTGGCGGCGAGCCGGGCGATCTGACGCGCTTCTACGTGCTCTATCTATACAACCAAGCTTTCGAATTTTATGAAATGGGATACGCCAGCGCCATGGCTTGGATTCTTCTGCTGATTATTTTGGCATTCACCATGCTCACGCTGCGTGGTAGCCGCAAACTTGTTCACTACGAGGGTCTGCGTCGATGAGCAAGAACCATGGCGCAACAAATATGAACTTTGATTCCGCGCGCGCCGGCGCCGTTGGTGGTGGACTCACGCGAACTCTTTCATTCGTGGCGCTTGTCTGCGGAACAGCAATTATTGTTTTTCCACTTTTATGGATGGTGCTGGTCAGCTTGCTCACGCCTGATCGCGCGCAAGCCGCTACCGTAAGCGGCGACTTGACGAAATTAATTTCAAGTGATCCGCAGTGGAATAATTTTCCTGACGCACTTTCACAAATGGGATCAGTTCGCTGGAAAGGTTTCTTTGACGCGCTTGCCAACAGCATTGTGGTGACCACATTGGTGGTCGCGGGCACGGTGCTTTCATCTAGCTTGGTGGGATTCGCTTTGGCGCGCATACGATTTCGCGGCAATAAT
>SESB01001401.1_pt1 | contig 15768 bp, 11 predicted proteins | sample 3171441 | NCBI WGS metagenome assembly SESB01 (sample SAMN06051867, study PRJNA518727) | freshwater metagenome | biome: subpolar coniferous forest; feature: holomictic lake; material: water; isolation source: holomictic Lake 227, 6 m depth | place: Canada: near Kenora, Ontario | collected...
GCCCACGGCAATCCGGTAAATCGCAAAGCTGTTGAAAGTGTGGCTTTGCACAAAACGGATCAACCATTTGACGACGATGAAGGAGACGATGGCGGAGACGAGGGTGGAGAGCCAGAGCAGGCTCCAGTTTTCGTGTGAGACGGAGTGCATCTCTTTGAAAATTTTGTAGCCTCCGGCAGCGAGCATCGTCGGGATGCCGACCAGGAAGGAAAACTCCGTGGCCGCCGGGCGGTTCATGCCCAGGAGCAGGCAGAGGACGATGGTCGAGCCCGAGCGCGACGCGCCGGGGAAGCCTGCGGCAATGAGCTGGCCAAAACCGACGGCAGCGACAATCGCCCATGAAATCTCGTCGGTTTTCGGCTTGTTTTTCACCCAATACTCCGCGAGCACAAAAAGAATGCCGCCAATGAGCAGCGCCCAAGCGACCGGGGCGTGTTCCTCCGGCAGCTTAAAGCCCTTTTTTTCCATCAGGTAGCCGCCCACGCCGGTGATGCAAAAGGCGACGAAGACTTTGAGCGCAAAGTCCAGGTTCTGCGGCGCGCGAAGATCACAAAAGATGCGCTTGAGCCGGTCGGAAAAAAGCGGCAACACCGCCAACACCGCCCCGCTTTGGATGACGATGTTGAAAAGATCGCTCTGTTTGGGCAGCCACTGCTCGGCCAGGAGCAGGTGACCAGTCGAGGAAACAGGGAGAAATTCGGTGATCCCTTCGATGATCCCGAGCAGTACAACAACAAACCAGATGGGCATTGGATGGAAAATTTGAGCCTGCTCTAGGGCAGGCGGCGGGCCAGATTATACGGCGTTTTCGCCGCGTTCGTCGGTGCGGATGCGGATGGCTTCCTCCACTGCCGAGACGAACACCTTCCCGTCGCCGATCTTGCCGGTCTTGGCGGCGCGCACGATGGCGGCCACGGCTTTGTCAGCGCGGTCATCGGTCACAACCAGCTCGATTTTCACCTTCGGGAGAAAATCAACGGTGTATTCACTGCCGCGATAGATTTCGGTGTGCCCTTTCTGGCGGCCGAACCCTTTGACTTCAGTGACGGTCATGCCCTCGATGCCGGCTTCGGCCAGGGCTTCTTTGACGTCTTCCATCTTGAACGGTTTGATGATCGCCTCAATTTTTTTCATGCAACACTTGCTTAGGCTGGAGTGGGACGTTTTGCAAGCCTCTGTTGGGGGTGACGGCAACTTATTAACGTCTAAAGAGAATCTGGAACTCAGGAATTCAGGAAAAAAGAGGAATGATTTGCTGATTTCGCAAAGGGCTCAGACTTTCAACGGCGAATGTTTTTTTTGGAAAATACTCTCTCTTGAGTTGCTGAGTTCCTGATCCTCTTTTGCCTTTAAATTTAGATGCGGTGGCGCTGGGGGATTAGCCAAGCACCGCCCCGCAGCTCGCGTTGGTGACGAGCTTCTGGTAGCGCGCCAGCCAGCCGGTCAGCTCCCGTTTTACGGGCTGCCAGGTTTCCTTGCGCCGGGCCAGTTCGGCTTCGGGCACCAGGATGTCCATGCGGCGGTTGGGGAAGTCGATGCGGATGCGGTCGCCCGCTTGCAACAGCCCGATGGGGCCGCCTTCGGCTGCCTCTGGCGAGACGTGGCCGATGCAGGCTCCGGCGGTGCCGCCGCTGAAACGTCCGTCTGTGACGAGCGCGACTTTATCGCCCAAACCCATGCCGACGATGTAGCTGGTGGGCGAGAGCATCTCCTGCATGCCGGGACCGCCGCGCGGCCCCTCGTTGCGGATGATGACCACGTTGCCCGCCTGCACTTTGCCCGCGAGGATGCCTTCGCACGCGTCGTCCTGGCTCTCAAAAATCACGCACGAGCCTTCAAAGACGAAGCCCGGCCCGCAGTAGGCCTTGAAGCCGTCGCTGATGCCGGCGGTTTTCACCACGCTGCCCGCGGGAGCAAGCTGCCCGTAGAGAACGGCCAGGCCGCCGTCGGGCGTGTAGGCGGTTTCCGGGGTGCGGATGCAGTCGCGCGGGTCGAAGAGGAACGAGGAATCGTGCGGCATGAGGCCGCTCGGTTTGGCTTCCGCCAAAAGCGCAGGGTTGGACTTGTGATAGGCCTTGCTGATCATCCAGTCGTGCGATGCTTTGATGCAGAGAAGCGCAAGGATGCTCCGCTCGCCGCCTTTGGCGTATTGCCAGAGGATGAGCACGGCGGCGCCGTGGAGTTCCGCCAGTTCGGCGCGCACGAAGCCCTTGAATTCCTTGAATTTCTGCGCCAGCCCGGCCTCGATGGCTGCCTGTCCCTTCCACGTGAGCGCGTCGCTCACCTGCAACTCGGCGTCTTCGGTGAAGAGCGCGGCGGCGGTGGCGGCGTCACTGGTGTTGAAGGCGGCGGCGAAGCGCCAGAGCGTGATGGCCTGCGCATCCGCTGGCATGAAGAGCAGCGGCTTGGGGGCAAGATTGCCGCCCAGGGTGCGCCCGACGTAGCCCTGTTTGTCATGCGGGTCGATCACAATGGAGGCCGCGCCGGAGACGCGCGAAGCCTTGGCCCAGGCGGTGCAGGTGGCCGAGCGGGCATCCCATGCGTCCACGTTCTCGCCGAGGGTCTTGCCGGTGACGGTGATGCACCCGGTGTTCAACGCGCCCATGCGCTTGAGTTCGCCCAAAATCGTGTGGATGCCTCCCGAGCGGTGGATGTCCTGCATGTGGTATTTCGAGGAGGGGGAGACTTTGCACAGGCAGGGGATGCGGCGCGAGATGCCGTCAATGCGGGCGATGTCATAAGGGACGCCCGCTTCGCGCGCAATGGCCAGGGTGTGCAGGATGGTGTTGGTGGAGCCGCCCATGGCCACGTCGAGCATGAAGGCGTTGTCAAAGGCTTCCAGGGTGGCGATGTCGCGCGGTTTGATGTCGCGCTCGATGAGTTTCAGAATCGCCCGGGCCGCGCGCTCGTAGAGCGCTTCGCGTTCCTTGGAGACGGCGAGGATGGTTCCGTTGCCGGGCAGGGCCATGCCGAGGGCTTCGCAGAGGCAGTTCATGGAGTTCGCCGTGAACATGCCGGAGCAGGAGCCGCACGTCGGGCAGGCGGATTGTTCGAGCTTCAAGAGGTCGGCTTCGGTGATCTTGCCGCTCTGGAGTTCGCCCACGCCTTTGAACACGGAGATCAAATCCGAGGTTTCCGTTGCGGGCGAAAGATGTGCCGGGAGGTCTCCCGAAGCGTGCGCCGCCACGCCCGTGGCCATCGGGCCGCCGCTGACGAACACGGTGGGGATGTTCACGCGCATCGCCGCCATCAGCATGCCCGGGACGATCTTGTCGCAGTTGGGAATGCAGATCATGCCGTCGAAACAGTGCGCCATGAGCATGGTCTCCACGCTGTCGGCGATCAATTCGCGCGAGGGGAGCGAGAATTTCATGCCGCCGTGGCCCATCGCGATGCCGTCGTCCACGCCGATGGTGTTGAAAAGGAAGGGGACGCCGCCCGCCGAGCGCACCAGGCGCTTCACGAGCGAGCCAACCTCGTTCAGGTGGGCGTGGCCGGGGATGCAGTCGATGTAGCTGTTGGCGATGGCGATGAAAGGCTTGTTGAAATCGTCCTCGGACTCAATGCAGCCGGTGGCACGCAGCAGACTGCGGTGCGGGGCGCGTTCATTGCCTTTTTTGATGATATCGGAGCGCATAATGGGAAAATGGGATGCGGCACCTTAATTGTTGCGCCGCGCGTTGTCATGGTTTTTCCAAAGCGCCAAGAGGGAGCTGTCAATCCGGCACGACCAAACTTTCCTATCGCGCCGAACGGGCGTTGAAGGGGGGATCATGCAGGGCTCACGCGTCTAAATTTAAAGGCAAAAGAGGATCAGGAACTCAGGAAATCAGGAAGGGGCGCAGTCAGAACATAGGTAACACATTTGGTTCAGAACATGGGTTACGCTTTGAGGGCTTCAGTCTTTTTCCTGATTTCCTGAGTTCCTGATAGATTTTTAGATGCGTGACCCTGGGGTATCATGGTTGAAGCATCTCCCTTCACAGGTTTATGAAAACAACGGGAAAAAGAGGGGTGGTTGTATTGTCGATGGGATTGGCTGCCTTGTTGGCGGGTTGTGCCTGTCCCTCATGCGGAAAGACGGCCTCGCCTGTGGGAGAACGCACGGTAAAGACCCCGGACACAGGGAGTTCGTATAACAACGCTACGCTTGATGGGTGGGGGCATCCCTGGCCCTATTGGCCTTATGGATGGGGCCTCGGAGGGCACGGATTTTAGCGGGCGAGCGCGCCACTCATCGTCGCGAGGTGGGCGGGGGTGGTTCCGCAGCAGCCGCCGATGATGCGCACGCCTGTGGCTAAGAATGGCTCCACAAGGGTGGCCATGGCTTCGGGCGTTGCGCAATAGACCGCTTGATTGCCAACCATTTGGGGCGTGCCCGCGTTGGGCTGCAAAATGACCGGCGTTTTGCCCGCTGCGCGAACAAGTTGCCGGGCGAGTTCCAGGTAATCCGGGAAGGAGAGCGCCACGCCGCAATTCGCGCCGACGCTGTGCGCGCCCGCAGCGATGGCCCGTTGCATGGCCTCCTCCACGCTGGTTCCCGTCAGCGTGCGGAATGCGGCGTCGCCGGTTTTTTGGAAGGCGTAGGTCGCGAGGATCGGCAGGGCGCTGCAATCTTGAACCGCGGCCACGGCGATTTCCACTTCCGCCGGGTCGCTCATCGTCTCCAGGAGCAGGGCGTCCACGCCGCCTTCGATCAACGCCAGGGCTTGCGCACGGAAAAGGGCGTGGAGTTGCTCCACGGTTATGTTTTTGGGGGAACCGAGAAAGGCGCCGATGGGGCCGATGTCACCGAACACCCACCCGGAGTCCCCCGCGATCTCCCGGGCGATTTGCGCTCCGGCACGGTTGAGTTCCGCCATGCGCCCGGCCAGTCCGTGACGTTCAAGGGCGAACGACGACCCTTCCAATGTGTTGGTGGTGACGGTATGGCAGCCCGCCCGCCGGTAGGCTTCATGCACGGCGCTTACGATATTGGGATACTCCGCGTTCCAGAGCACGCCGCATTCACCCGCATGCAGCCCGTTTGCGAGGAGCTGGGTTCCCATTGCGCCATCGCAAAGGAGCGGGCGCGCAGCCAGGGCAGAGAGGAGATCGTTCATAAACGAAGGGACTAAATGAGCGTTTTTCCCCATAAATAGCGAGCCAAAATCCCGGTTGTGCCGGGAACGCTCCGCCCCTTCGCTTGGGTCGTCAGCCCCACCTGCTGGCAATAATTTTCCGTCTTCTTTGCATTTGCGGGTTGCAGAAAGCGCGCCGACCCTCTGTAATCTCACGCCCCGCTTGCGGCCCTTTTTATTTTAACCATCCTGAAAATACTCATGAACGTCCAACTCGAGAATCTGCCGAATTGCATCACCACGATGCGTGTCGAAGTCCCTGCTGAAAAAGTTTCCCAAGCCCGCGATGCCATTGTCCGCGAATACGCCCAGCACGCCAAGTTGCCCGGCTTCCGGCCCGGCAAAGCGCCGCGTGCGGTGGTGGAAACCAAGTATAAAAAGGAGATTGCAGAGGAACTCCAGACCCGGTTGATCTCCAGCTCCTGCCGCGAAGCGATTGCGGAAAACAAGCTGCGCGCGCTGAATATTTCCAACGTCGAGGAAGTGGAGTTTGCGCCCGACCAGCCGCTGCGTTTCACGGCCACGGTCGTGACCTCTCCCGCCTTTGAGCTTCCCGAATACAAGGGGATCAAAGTGGAAGTGGCCGCTGCGGACGTGACCGAAAAGGATATTGACGAGGGGATTGAGCGTTTGCGCGATCAAGCCGCCGATTTTGTGGACGTGACCGACCGCGCGTTGGCCATGGAAGACTTTGCGGTCATCACCTACACCGGCACCATCGACGGCAAACCGGCGGACGAAGTGGTTCCCGCCGCGAAAATCCTGGCTGCGAACACCGATTTCTGGATCAAGCTGACGGCGGAAACCTTCCTGCCCGGTTTCGGCGAGAAGCTGGTGGGAATGACCACGGGAGAAACCCGCGAGTTCGACCTTACGGTGCCTGCTGATTTCGCCGTGGCGGATCTCGCCTCCAAGACGCTGCACTACAGTGTCACCCTCAATTCAATCAAGTCCAAGGTTCTGCCGGAAGTGGACGACGCCTTTGCCTCCACGCTGGCTCCGGGCAAGACCCTGGCCGAAGTGCGCGAACTCATCCGCGGGGAGGTTACCCGCCAGAAGTCGGCCGAGCAGGAGAACGAAAAACGCGGCTTGATCATGAAGCAGCTTCTTTCCCAGATCGAGTGCGAACTGCCCGAGGGGCTGGTCTATAACGAGACCCAACGCGTTCTGGCCGATGTGATCCGCGAAAACCAGGGCCGGGGCGTTCCCGAGGAGATCATTCGCGAAAAACATCAGGAATTGATGGCCTCCGCCGGTGAAGCCGCCCGCGAACGGCTGAAAGGCACGTTCGTTTTGATCCGCATCGCCGAGGCCGAGAAGCTCACGGTGACGCGCGAGGAATTCCAGCGCCGCCTGGCGATGATGGCCATGCGCTACCAGATGCCGGTGGAAAAACTGCAAAAGGAACTCGAAAAACGGGAAGCGCTTGAGTCCATCAACGAGGAAATCCTGACCGGCAAGGTTCTTGATTTCCTTCTGGCCAATGCTAGCGTGGAAACCAAAGCCCCAGCGGCCTAGGGAAGCTCTTGTTTCCCCGGGTGAGCAACCCGGGGAACGACCTTTTTTTCATGTTCAACGTCCCGACCACAAAATCTTCCAACCACCCTCCTCATAATATGCTGATACCGATGGTGATCGAACAAACCGGGCGCGGCGAGCGGAGCTATGACATCTACTCGCGGCTGCTCAAGGACCGGATTATTTTCATTGGCACGGCCATTGACGATCATGTGGCCAATCTGGTCATCGCGCAGATGCTCTTCCTCCAGATGGAAGACGCGAAGAAGGATATCCACATCTACATCAACTCGCCGGGCGGTTCCGTCACGGCCGGGTTGGCGATTTACGACACCATGCAGTTTGTCACCTGCGACGTGACGACTTACTGCCTGGGCATGGCGGCCAGCATGGGCGCGGTGCTTCTCGCTGCGGGCACCAAGGGCAAACGGTTTGCCCTGCCCAACTCGGACATCATGATCCACCAGGTCTCGGGCGGCGCCCAAGGCCAGGCCAGCGACGTGGAACGGCAGGTGGACTTCATGTTCAAGCTCAAGAAGCGGCTCACCCGCATCCTGGCCCACCACACCGGCAAGACAGAGGAACAGGTCAAGAACGATTCCGACCGGGACTACTACATGACGGCTGCCGAGGCCGCCGAATACGGTTTGGTGGATCACGTCGTGCAGTCCCGCAAGGACGTGAAACTCGAGCCTGCCGAGCCGAAGCCTGAAGCCTAAGATGCCGCGTTCCACCAACATGACCACGTGTTCCTTCTGCGGCAAGAGCCATGCGGAAGTGAAGAAGTTGATCGCCGGGCCGGGCATCTTTATTTGCGATTCCTGCATCAACATCTGCAAGGGCATCCTCGACAAGGAACTCCATGACGAAGTGCGCCGCCAGACGCCCACTCTGCGCGTGCCCAAGCCGATGGATATCCGCCGTGCGCTGGACCAGCATGTGATCGGTCAGGATCGCGCCAAAAAAGTGCTCTCCGTGGCGGTGCACAACCATTACAAACGCATCCTGCAAACGCCTTCCGCCGACGATCCGCTGGGGGACGTGGAAATTGAGAAAAGCAACATTCTGCTCATTGGGCCGACCGGCAGCGGAAAGACCCTGCTGGCGCGGACGCTCGCCCGCATCCTGGATGTCCCCTTTTGCATCGCCGACGCCACCACGCTGACCGAGGCCGGTTACGTGGGCGAGGACGTGGAAAACATCGTGCTGCGTTTGTTGCAAAACGCGGATTACGACGTGAAGCGGGCCGAGATCGGGATCGTTTACATTGACGAAATCGACAAGATCGGGCGCAAGACCGACAATGTTTCCATCACCCGGGACGTTTCCGGCGAAGGAGTGCAGCAGGCGTTGTTGAAAATTTTGGAAGGCACCACCTGCAACGTGCCGCCGCAGGGCGGGCGCAAGCATCCCCATCAGGAGTATATCCAGGTCAACACGGAAAAGATTCTCTTCATCTGCGGCGGGGCGTTTGTCGGGCTCGACAAGATCGTCCAACGCCGGATGAGCAAGCGGGTGCTCGGTTTCGGGGCGGATGCCAACACGGCGGACGAGGCGCAGATGGCCAAAGAAGCGCTGGCGTTGGCGGAGCCGGAGGATTTGCTCGGGTTCGGAATGATCCCGGAATTCATCGGGCGGCTCCCCGTGCTTACGGCGCTTTCGGCGCTCACCGAGGACGAGTTGGTGGCCATCCTCACCGACACCAAGAACGCCATGGTCAAGCAGTTCGTGAAGCTTCTGGCGATGGAAGGCGTGGGGCTCAATCTCACCAAGGACGCCGTGCGGGCGCTTGCTGCGCAGGCCGTTACCAAGGGCACCGGCGCGCGTGCTCTCCGCTCCATGCTGGAGCGCATCATGCTGGATTTGATGTACGAACTTCCCAGCCGCGAAGACGTGGCCGAGGTCACCCTGAACCGCGCGGTCGTGGAGGGTAAAAAAGCTCCCATGATCCGCAAAAAACAAGATAAGGACGCCGCATAGGAATTCGCCGCGTCCAAAAGCATCCTGGCAGCCGTTCCTTCGTAGCATGAAAACCCGGCTTCTGCTGACGGCCACGCTTCTCCTGCTCCAACTTCTGACCGGGGCGCGGGTCTTCGGGGCCGCTGCCGCCGCTTCCAATGCTGCCGCCGGGGAGGATAACGGCTATGATAACATCGCCGTGCTCACGCGGGCGATGCAGTTGATCCGGCAGGATTACGTGGACGAGAAAAAGACGAACTACCGGGCGCTGACCTACGCGGCCATCAAAGGGATGTTCAATTCGCTCGATCCCCACAGCCGCTTCATGGAGCCGGACGAGTTGAAGGGGATGGAGGACGAAACCCGCAGCGAGTTTGGCGGCATCGGCATCACCGTCACCACGCGCGATGGAATGCTCACCATTGTTTCGCCCATGGAGGACACCCCGGGATTTCGCGCCGGGCTGCTGCCGGGCGACCAGATTTTAAAAATCAACGGGGAAGCCACCGAACAGATGGAGCTTTCCCACGCCATCGACCGGATGCGCGGCGAGGCGGGCCAGAAAATCACCCTCACCATCCTGCGGCCCGGCACCAAGCAGATCAAGGACTACACCCTCGAGCGCGCCATCATCAAAGTGGCCAGCGTGAAGGACGCCAAGCTCCTTGATGCCAGGCTCTCCGGGGAGACCAAGATCGGCTACGTGCGCATCACGCAATTCAATGAGCCGACGGCGGCGGAACTCGGCGAGAAGCTCGACGCCCTGGAAGCCCAGGGGATGCAGGCGCTCATCCTTGACCTGCGCAACAACCCCGGCGGCATCCTGGAAGGCGCGGTGGATGTCTGTGGGCAATTCGTGGGGCCGAACACGATGGTCGTTTCCACCGAAGGCCGCGTTGCTTCCGCAAAGAAAACCTACAAGACTTCAGCGGACGCCAAACGCCGCCCTCGCTACCCGATGGCCATCCTCATCAACGGTGGCAGCGCCAGCGCAGCGGAGATTGTTGCCGGAGCGTTGCGCGACCTTAAGCGGGCGATCCTCGTCGGCGAGACCAGCTTCGGCAAAGGGAGCGTGCAGAGTGTGATCGAGTTGCAGGACGGCGCGGGAGTGCGCCTGACGACGGCCAGGTATTACACCCCCGGCAAACAGGTGATCCATGAGAAGGGGATCGCGCCGAGCATCCGCGCCACCATGACGCCGCAGCAGGAAAGCCTCCTGGTTTTGCAGCGCCGGGAAACCGGCCTGGAAGAAGCCGACAAAAAGGCGTTGGCCGGATTCCGCGACACCCAGCTTGATCGCGCCGCCGACGCCCTCAAAGGCGTCATCCTTTACGCCGCTGCGGCGAAGTGAAGAGCAAGGCGTTTTCATTTCTCTCATTCCCAAGTTTAACTCGGGACGAGGAGATTCAGCATGGATTGCTTCACCCATGCGGCAGCAGCACCATGGGCCGCGTCATGGCGTAGCAGACCGGAATGCTGCCTTGATGGGGCATCAGCGAAATCAGAGAGGTGCTGTGGTGAAACGTCCAGGTGCGCAGGAGCGGGCCGCGGGCGGTGGCGCGCGAGGCGCAGAAGGATTCCATTTCCGAAAGCGGCAGCGTCTCATTCCAGCGGGCCACAATATCGTTGTCCACGACGGCAGCAGCGGAAATTCCGGCGGCGGGGAACCAATCGTCCCAAGCGTCGATACACAGCGCGGGTTCCTTGGCTTTCTTTTGGCTGTTGGGCACGCAGCGGAACCGGATTCGCCCGATCCCGGCGCTGAAAAGGGCATGGTAGTAGTGCTGGCCGAGAAGGTGCATGATGGTGCGGTGGCCTTCGTGAATTTGGATCCCGTTTTCCCCGGCAGTTCGGGCCGCTTCGAGAATCTCCTCGGCGGTTTCTTCCGAAATCAGCATGGCGCCTGCCAGCGCGGATTTCTCATGGGCTTTTGTGGCTGAGCCTCCCCGGGTGAGGTGGAGTTCGGTGATGGAGAGGCGATTGGCGAAGCGGGTGGCATCTGGTTCGCCCGCGCCGCGTGCGAGGCAATCCTTGGCCCAGGCGGAAAAGTTCGTCATTCCGGCAGAGAGAGCGCAACCGGTGCAGGAGCATTGGCCCAGAGGGGCTTTTTCCCGGTGCTCAGCGCTCCGGTGGATGGGGAATTCGACCATAGCCGAATCCAAAGCAGGTCTTGTGCCCTGCGAATGGGGGATGGTGCGCGGTGCAGGGTTTGAACCTGCGACTTCCTGCGTGTGAAGCAGGCGCTCTACCACTGAGCTAACCGCGCGCTTTTTTTGAAGGCCGCGCAGGGCGTCGAAGGACGTTCTGCAGCGGGCAGGCAGATTAGTGGGTTCGGCGCGGCGCGGCAACTGTTTTTTAACGCGACTGTGGAGGCGGGGAAATTCCGATGTCAGAAATCCGCTTCAAGGGGCGGCTGGGGCGGGCGTTTCCTGCGCGGCGTTTTTACGGGCTGTCGCGAGGGCTTGGGTGCGGGACACGAGGTCGGTGGATTGCGCTTTGACTTTGGCCAGGGAAGCCTGGGTGCCTGGCAGCTCGATTTCCACTGTGCCGTCGGGGTGGACTTTGCGCAGGAAAACGGCTCGCCCCGGCGGCACTTGGACGTTGCCGATATTCATGCCATTGAGGATGACGGGGAAGCGAACGGAGGCCAGGAGGAGGACTTGCTTGGGCCAAAGCTCGGGTTGTTTGGCGATTTCGGCCACGTCCAGCGAGGCAGGCGGGATGAGGCCAGCCGCCGGGGAGGGCTGAGAGGGGGGAGATGCCGCCGGTTCGGTTTGCACGGGCAGGGGGCCGGCGAGGTTTGCATCCGGGGGCGCGGGCGAAGCGGCGGCGGCTGGGGAGGGCGTGGGTTCAGGCACCCTCGTTTCTGCAAGCGCGGCGGGGGTGGAAGCTGGGGCGGGAGTGGGCTCGCTGGGGCTTTCGTTTGATGGTTGCGCGGGTTCAGCTCCGGTGGCTGCGGCGGATTCGGTGTTTGCAGGCGAGGGGAGGGCGAGCGCGATTTTTTCGCTGGATTCCCAATGGGAGTCGGGCAACCGGCGCGACCAGATCCAGAGCCCGGCGCTTGACACGGCGCAAAAGAGCGCCAGCCAGGAGATGGGTCTTTGGAAAAACATGCGCATTGCTTCCATTAGCCGCTGGGTTTGCCCGAATCGCAAGCGAAATTCGTTCTGTTCATCCCCCCCCGATCCGTGACTCAATAGCGGGATTATGGCTTACGCTTCGTATTCCGATTTCATCGCCGCGCTTGAGCGCGCAGGCGAACTCAAGCGCATCTCGCAGCCGGTGGCGACGGAGCTCGAGATCACGGAGTTTGCCGACCGGGAAATGAAGCAGCCCGGCGGAGGCAAGGCGCTTCTGTTTGAAAAGCCGACGGTGAATGGAAAAATTGCGCCCTTCCCGGTGGCGGTCAACACGCTTGGGTCGTGGAAACGCATGGCGCTGAGCATGGGCGCGGAGTCGGTGGATGCGGTGGCGGCGGAGATCGGCGCGCTGATGAAAGCCAAACCACCGACGAGTTTGCGTGACGCGCTGGGACTGTTCCGCACGGCCATTGAACTGCGGCACGCCCGGCCCACGCACGTGAAGAGCGGGCCATGCAAGGAGGTGGTGCATCGCTTCGACGCGCCCCAGAGCCGCACCGCTCCGTGGCCGCCCGCGCCGGATTGGAAGCAGGGCACGGAGCCGTTTCCGCCGACGCTTTTGGATCTGCCCATTTTGAAATGCTGGCCGCTCGACGGCGGGCGTTTTGTGACGCTGCCGTGCGTGATCACGCAAGACCCGGACACGGGCGAGCGCAATGTCGGGATGTACCGGATGCAGGTCTACGATGACCGCTCGACGGGGATGCACTGGCAACTGCAAAAGGTGGGCGCGCGCCACGGACGCCGCTATTATGAGACGGGCAAGCGGATGCCCGTGGCGGTGATTCTGGGGGGCGACCCCGTATACACATTTTGCGCCACTGCGCCGCTGCCGGACGGGCTGGACGAATTTTTAATGGCGGGCTACCTGCGTCGGCAGTCCATCGAGCTTGTGAAGTGCGAGACGAGCGATCTGGAGGTTCCTGCGAACGCGGACATTGTGATCGAAGGCTACATCGACCCCGTGGAGCCGCTGCGCTCGGAAGGGCCGTTCGGGGATCATACTGGGTATTACACGCTGCCTGAACCGTATCCGGTCTTCCACATCACCGCCGTCACGCACCGCAAGAACGCGGTTTACCCGGCGACCGTCGTCGGCATCCCGCCCATGGAGGATTTCTACATCGGCGCGGCCTCGGTGAAGCTCTTCCTGCCGATCTTCAAGATGAATTTCCCGGAGATCGTGGACATCGCGCTCCCGGCGGAGGGGGTGTTTCACAACCTCGTCGTGGTCTCGATCAAGAAGACCTACCCGATGCAGGCGTATAAGGTCATGCACGGACTCTGGGGCATGGGGCAGATGATGTTCACCAAATACCTGATTGTGGTGGATGAGGAGGTGGACGTACATAACACCAGCGAAGTGCTCTTTTGCATGTGTTCCAACACCGACCCGCAGCGGGATTCCCTCTTCACCAAAGGCCCGGCGGATGTGCTTGACCACGCGACGAGCGTCGTGGGCGTCGGGAGCAAGCTGGGCATCGACGCCACCCGCAAACTCGCTGGCGAAGGCTTCCAGCGCGAGTGGCCACCGCTCATCCAGATGGACGCGGCGGTGAAGGCGCGGGTGGATCAGGAAGCGCGGATTTAAAATCAATCAGGAACTCAGCAGGAAAGGAGAGGACGGAGAGGTGCCCATCAATTACTATCGGCGTCCATCGGTTGAGGTTTCTTTTTCTTCCTGATTTCCTGATTTCCTGAGTTCCTGATTCGCTTCCTCCATGCCATACTGCCAGCCATGAAGCAGCAATTACATGAGACGTTGAAGCAGTCCTTTGGCTTCACGGCGTTTCGGCCCTTGCAGGAGGAGATCGTCCTCGATGCGCTGGAGGGCCGGGACGTGTTTGCATTGCTGCCGACGGGTGGTGGCAAGTCGCTCTGCTTCCAGCTTCCGGCCTTGATGAAACCTGGGCTGACGGTGGTTGTCTCGCCGCTCATTTCGCTCATGAAGGACCAGGTGGACGCGTTGCAGGAGAGCGGGATTGCGGCCACGTTCCTCAACTCCGCGCTCGCGGCGGGCGAGGGGCGCAAGCGGTTGCGCGGGCTGCACCTTGGCGAATACAAGCTGCTCTACGCCGCGCCGGAGCGGTTGATGCTTTCGGGGATGCTGGAGGATCTGAAGCAATGGAACGTCAACCTCATTGCCATTGACGAGGCGCATTGCATCAGCGAATGGGGGCACGATTTTCGCCCGGAATACCGGCAGCTTTCCTCCTTGCGCGACCATTTCCCCGGCGTGCCGATCATGGCGTTGACGGCCACGGCGACCGAGCGGGTGCGCGAGGACATCGCGCGGCAGTTGCGTCTGGACGATTCGCGCACCTACGTGGCGAGCTTCAACCGGCCCAACCTCACCTATCGGGTGATCGCCAAATCCAAGCCGTATGATCAAGTGCGCGAGTTTGTTCGCAGCCGACGCAACGAAAGCGGAATTGTCTATTGTTTTAGTAGGAAATCAGCGGAGAGCGTGGCGGAACGGCTCACCGAGGACGGGATCAAGGCGCTGCCTTATCACGCGGGCCTCACGGCCAAGGAACGGGAACGCAACCAGGAGTTGTTTCTGCGCGACGAAGTGCGCGTGATCGCGGCCACCATCGCCTTCGGCATGGGCATCAACAAGCCGAACGTGCGCTACGTGGTGCATTACGATCTGCCGAAGAATATCGAGGGCTACTACCAGGAAACCGGGCGCGCCGGGCGGGACGGCCTCCCGAGCGAATGCTTGCTGCTTTTCAGCGCGGCCGACGTGGTGAAGCAGAACGGGTTCATCGACGAGAAACCGACCTTGCAGGAACAGCAAATCGCGCGCGAGCAGTTGCAGAAAATGGTGCATTACGCCGAGTCCTCCGACTGCCGCCGCGTGACCTTGCTGCGGTACTTCGGCGAGGAGTGGCCCGAGGAGTCGTGTGGCGGCTGCGACAACTGCCTGACGCCGCGCGAGACCATTGACGGCACGCTCGTCGCGCAGAAATTCCTCTCGTGTGTGTATCGCGTGCGGCAGAAGTCTGAGCACGGCTTCGGGCTCAATCACCTCATCGAGGTGCTCACCGGCGCGGAGACCGACATGGTGCGCAAATGGCGGCACAACGAGCTTTCCACTTACGGCATCGGCAAGGAGCTCAAGCGCGCGGAGTGGCAGGCGGTCGGGAGGGAGTTGATCCGCTTGGGCTACCTGCGGCAGACCAGTGAGAAATTTTCAGTGATTGAACTGACGCCGGAAGGGCGCGAGGTGCTCACGCAACGTAAGAAGGTGTTGCTGACGAAAACCGTTGAACCGAAGCCGCAAACTGCGCGTCGCAGCGGCGATATTCCGTGCGACGAACAACTTTTCGAGCGGCTCCGGGCCTTGCGCCGCAGGATCGCAGACGAGCACGACGTGGCGGCTTACATCATCTTCTCCGACGTGGCGCTGCGCGAGATGGCCAACCGCTATCCGGCGAACCGCGAGGAGTTCGCGCGCATCTCAGGCGTCGGAAAACAGAAGCTGGACGCTTATGCGGAACCGTTTATTGACGAGATCGCCGCGTACCTGCGCACCTATCCCAAACAGATTTTCGAGGACTCTTTTACGATCCCAACGCCGCCACTTCGCAAGCAAGCGCGCTCAAAAACGGGCCTGAGCGACACGATCCGGGAGACCTTGCGCCTGTTGCGTTCCGGGATGAGCCTGGAGGAAATCGCACAGAACCGGGGGTTCGTCTCCGGCACCATCTACGGGCACCTTGCGAGCGCGGTGGAGAATGGAGAAGCGTTGCGGATGGAAGAGTTTTTCAGCGAAGAGGATCAGCGGCTTATCTCCACGGCGCTCGAAAAATCCACAGGCAGCCTTGCCACAGCCAAGGAGTTGCTTGGCGGGAAGTTTGAGTACGGCCCGTTGCGGCTCTACTGCGCGCTAATAGCACGGAAGTAGGATGACTCGCGCAAAGAGCGCAAAGGCCGCAAAGAAAAACTCCCCTCGTTCCCAAACTCCATTTGGGAACGCACTTGCTGGGCGCAACTCCATTGCGGCGGTGGGGGGACAGCGCTTCGAC
>SESB01001402.1_pt1 | contig 15762 bp, 10 predicted proteins | sample 3171441 | NCBI WGS metagenome assembly SESB01 (sample SAMN06051867, study PRJNA518727) | freshwater metagenome | biome: subpolar coniferous forest; feature: holomictic lake; material: water; isolation source: holomictic Lake 227, 6 m depth | place: Canada: near Kenora, Ontario | collected...
TCACTGCCTATGGTTATTGAGTATTCGTTGCAGCATAATGGTGACCTCCAATCATTTCGTCAAGAGAAAGGAGTTTTTGAAGCCGGAAAAGTCAAAGCGGGACTTTTACCCAATCCAACGCTTAATGTTGACGCAGGAACGGGCGCTTTGACCGGAAGCAGCGGGGAAAGCACGCTCTCTGTTGGAATTTCGCAGGAAGTGATGCTGGCAGGCAAACGGAGAAAACGACTTGCTGTTGCCGAACGTGAACTGGATTTCTACAAATACCATCTTGCCGATAAAGAACGACTGATCCGCGAAGAGGTTACCACCGTATTCTATGATGTCATTCTGGCTGAACAACGACTTGCGTTGGCCGACCGTTCTATTACGCTTAATCAAAAGCTTTTAGAAGTTTCAAAAGCACGTTTGGCGGCAGGCGATATTCCGGAACTGGAAATGAATCTGGTTAAAGTCGAACTGGCACGGAGTGAAGCATCGAGAATTGATGTCGCAAAATCATTGAATCAATGTCAGGAGAAGCTTGCGACAATTACCGGGCTGCCGATTGGAACCCGGTACGTAATATCCGGGATATTTCAATCCGCAACTACCTTGACAAAAACACTCGCAGATCTTAAACAACTGGCACTAGCTCAACGTCCGGACAAAAAGGCAGTGGAATCTGAAAGTGGACGTGGTGAAGCAGGTGTTCGCCTTGCTCGGGCCGAGAGTATCCCAAATCTCACCGTCGGTCTGTCGGTTTGGCGCGACACGAGATCACTGAAAATCGGCGGATTGGAAAGCACTGATAAAGCCTATACCTTGGGGATGAAGCTCTCCATGCCCATTCCCGTTTTTGACAGAAATCAGGCAGGTGTTCAGGAGGCTTTGGCCCGCCAGAGCAGTGCAGAAAGTCGTTTGTCAATCACAATCAGAAATGTTGAACGTGAGGTTGAAACTGCTTATGCAAGTTGCCTGAGCAGTGAAACAATACTTTCACTCTACAAGGCTGACATTATTCCACAGTTGGAGGAAAACCTGAACCTTACGGAGGAAGCCTGGCGTCTTGGTGAAGTCGGCATACTGGCAGTAATTCAGGAACAAAAGAAATTCTTCGAGGTCAGTGAAAATTATTTGATGGCGCTGTATAACCGTCAGATCGCTTTTGTAAAACTTGACTCAGCATTAGCGACAGAAATAAACGGAGAGCGAGAGTGATAAAGAGATGGATGAGCATTGGTGTTATTCTGGCCATGATCCTGGGAGGGGGTTATTTCTATCTTTCTTCAGGCCAGAAAAGCGGAGGGGGAGTGAAGACCGAAGATCGGATGGGCCATAAGGTAGAAAAAAGTGAAGGCATCATCATGAACGTGCAGGGACAGAAAGAGAATGGAGTTCTCGTCGCTGTCGCCAAAAGGCAGCGTTTTACTGAAATCATTAAGGCTACTGGCAAAGTGGAAGCCAATGCCGACCGGATCGCTCATGTCTCACCGCGCATTTCCGGCAATATAGTATCTGTTCAAGCCTCTTTGGGCGACCGTGTTATTACCGGGCAGACACTCGTAATTCTAAAAAGTCTTGAAATGGCTGATGCAGCCAACCGTTTTCGCCTATCCAAGACAAAACTTGACCTTGCCCAGGCAAATATGACAAGGATCCGAAGTCTGGTTGAAAAGAAGATCGTTGCCCGAAAAGAGCTCATTCAAGCTGAATCCGACTATAAAATCACTCAAACAGAACTGCAGAATGATAAAGAGAGGCTATCTCTTTACGGAGCTTCAAAATCAAATTTAAATGGCAGCAGTCACAACAAAACCAGTTTGATGGTACCTGCTCCAATCAGTGGTACCATTACCGAGAAGCATGCCATTGTCGGTGAACTTTCCGATCCCTCCAAAAGCCTTTTCACCGTAGTCGACCTCTCCTCCGTCTGGGTCGTTGTTGACATCTACGAAAAAGATCTGTCAAAAGTGCACAAGGGCCAGACAGCAACGGTCACGGTAGATGCCTATCCTGATGTAAAGCTGAGTGGACGGGTTACCTATCTTGCCGATGTGCTTGATGCATCCACACGTACACTCAAGGCTCGCGTTGAGGTAGCCAATCCCCATCGCAAGCTGAAGCCCGAAATGTTTGCCCGGATCGAATTGACGCCTCCTGCCAGTGCGGCAATGACCTTGGCAGTACCCGAAGATGCTGTTCAGGAAATCGATGGCAAAAAAATAATCTTTGTTACCAATGAAAACCAGAAAGAGTTCAGGGCGGAGGCAGTGGAATTGGGTCGTTCTGTCGGCGGTATGGTTGAGATTCTTTCCGGCCTTAAGGAAGGTAATCGTTATGCCGAAAAGGGTTCATTTATTCTAAAGTCAGAGCTCAAAAAGGGTGAGCTTTTAGGGGGCGCAGAATAATGCTTCAAAACATCATAGCCTATGCGTTAAAGAAAAAAGGTGCGGTCATCGTGCTTTCGCTTTTAATTACACTCTTCGGTATTTATTCATATCTGAAACTGCCGCTTGATGCATTTCCTGATGTTACCAACGTACAGGTTGAAATAGTAAGCCATGCGGATGGACTTTCAGCATTGGAAATTGAGCGAAATGTAACCTATCCTATAGAAATGGCTATGCGTGGCTTGCCTGATATTGAACAGATGCGTTCAGTCACAAAGTTCGGCCTCTCGATTGTCACTATTGTTTTCAAAGATAATGTTGATCTGTACTTTGCCCGGCAACTGGTATTCGAACGCTTGGCAGAGGCTCGGGATAAGGTTCCAAAGGGTGTTGCGGTTACTATGGGACCGATCGGTACCGCCATGGGAGAAATTTACCAGTACACGCTTGAAGGAAAAATGCCGGACAACCCGCAGCAGAAGATTGTCTATTTGACTAATCTTCGAACCATTCAGGAGTGGATTGTTGCTCCTCAGTTGAAAAGCGTTGCCGGAGTAAATGAAATCAACTCTTTCGGCGGGTATTTCAAGCAATATCAGGTGATCGTGTCACCGGAACAACTGGTGAAGTATGGAATAACGGTTGCGGATGTCTATGCCTCAATAGGCAGCAACAATGAAAACGTTGGAGGCAATATCCTCGAACGGGGCACAGATCAATATATAATCCGAGGGGTCGGGTTGATAAAAAACATAAGTGATATAGAAAACATTGTCCTGAAATCCGCAGGAGGAACTCCGACTTGTGTCAGGGATATAGCTGAGGTAAAGGTAGGCGAGGCAGTCCGTATGGGAGCTGCCATGAAAAACGGCAAGGATGAATGTGTCGGCGGTATTATCATGATGCTGCGCGGAGAAAACAGCCAGGATGTTGTAAGGCGGGTAGAGGGAAAAGTTAAAGAGCTTAATGAAAACAATGTGCTTCCCGAAGGAGTCAGACTCGTTCCCTATTATGACAGAAGCGATCTGGTCAATGCCAGTGTCGGCACCGTAACCAAAGCGCTGATAGAAGGATCCATACTGGTATTGATTGTGCTTTACCTCATGCTGAACAGTGTTCGGGGCAGTATCGTTGTGCTTCTTGCCTTGCCGCTGTCACTTCTGGCTACGTTCATAATTATGAAAATAACCGGGATCAGTGCAAACCTGATGTCGCTTGGCGGCTTGGCAATTTCTATCGGCATGATTATCGACACGACCATTATTCAGGTAGAAAATGTTCAGCGTCATCTGAGCGAAGGAGGGGGTGCGCATCCCGAATTGCAGACGGTCCTGAAAGCTGTAATGGAAGTCCGAAAGCCGAGTATCTTTGGCGAGCTTATTATTGCACTCACCTTTATCCCGATTCTCTCCCTGGAAGGAATCGAAGGAAAGATGTTCGGTCCACTGGCAATTACCGTGATCATCGCGCTCTTATCCTCCCTGTTTCTCTCTGTGTTTGTGATCCCGGTACTCTGTATTCTTTTTCTGAAACCGCAGCAGGAAAAAGAGAGTTTTATCATGAAGCACGCAAAGAGGCTCTATCTGCCTCTACTCGACTATGCGATGAAGATGAAGACTGTGGTGTTGAGTGTTGCCAGTATATTGCTGCTTGTTTCGCTTTTTTTTGCTACACGTCTGGGAACTGAATTTATACCGAGCATGGATGAAGGCTCCTTTGACATGGATGTCTCTATGCTTCCAGGTGTATCCCTCTCAAAAGCGATGGAAGTGAATCAGCGGGTCGCGATGAAACTTAAACAGTTTGATGAACTGGAAACTGTGGTATCACGAACCGGACAGACTGGTGTTGCGCTAGATACCCGGGGGTCGGATAAGACCGGTTATGTGGGAATATTCAAGCCGAAAAGCGATTGGAAGCAGGATATTTCTAAAGATGAGTTGATTAACAAGATGCGCCATTCCCTGGAATCGGTTGCAGGAATTACCTTTGGATTCAGCCAGCCTATTCAGTGCCGGATTGACGAACTCGTTGCAGGCACCCGTGCTCAGCTGATTCTTAAAATATTTGGTGACGATATCCAGGTGCTTAGTGAAAAATCAGCTGAAATTTCAAGGATTCTCTCAACCATACGAGGGGGAACCGATCTCAGCGTTGAAAAAGTTTCAGGTCAACCCTATCTGACGGTGACCATCGACCGCTCAAAAATTGCCCGATATGGCCTGAATATCAGCGATGTACAAAAGGTTATAGAAATCGGTGTGGCAGGTAAAGCAGCATCACAGTTGTACGAAAATAACCGCAGCTTTGATATTACTGTTCGCCTGCCTGAAGAAAAAAGGAACTCTCTGGAAACGCTCAAAACGCTGATGATAACCACAAAAACCGGGGTAAATATCCCTCTCGAACAGCTGGCAGAAATCAAAATGATCGAAGGACCGGTTCAAATCAGTCGTCAGGACGGAGTGAGAAGAATCGGCGTCGAAATGAATATTACAGGAAGAGATATCGGGGGGTTTGTTGCCGAGGCAAGGCAGAAGATCAAAGAAAATGTTAAACTGCCAGCGGGATATTATATCACCTGGGGCGGGCAGTTCGAAAACCAGCAGCGAGCGATGAACAAGCTGCTGATCATCGGACCAGTCGCCATTGGTTTGATACTGCTGCTTCTTTTTGTTACGTTCCGTTCCCTCCGCTTGGCATTGCTTGTAATATCAAACTTGCCGTTCGCCCTGATTGGCGGGGTATTTGCGCTCTATATCTCCGGACAATACCTCTCTGTTCCGGCCTCAGTTGGATTTGTGGTCCTGTTTGGCGTAGCCGTGCTCAACGGATTGGTGCTGGTATCACGTATTTCGCAACTGCGAGATGAAGGGATTGAACTACAGCAGGCAATCAGAAAAGGATCGCTTGACCGCCTGCGCCCCGTATTAATGACTGCGTCAATTGCTATTTTCAGTTTGCTGCCCATGCTGCTCTCCAGCGAGACAGGTTCTGAAATACAGAAACCGCTTGCCACTGTAGTTGTTGGAGGCCTTGTAACTTCCACACTGTTGACGCTGTTGATTATTCCATCTGTATACAGCTGGTTTGAAAAAAGAAAGGTCGACGAAGCATCGTGATTGAAGACGAATAATCATCACAGAAGACGTTTCTGTTTATTGCAAGCCGTCAGCAATCGCTATATCGCTAAAACAATCTGCGAGAAAGGGGTATTATCGTTTGACACAGTAAGTTGAGCGCCACCCGATTCATTTAGAACTTCGAGGTAACCCCGACGAGAACCGTTGTTACGGGTGCCGTATTGTTCAGTCCACCTTTAACACCGAAATCAAAGTCAAAGCTGTCCGTGACACTGTAAACCAGTCCGCCAATAACATAAACAGGATGGGTTTCCGATGTCGTTACCGTACTGGTATCGATGCCGATATCAACAACTGATCGAAGGTTCTTCATCATCCTGACTTCTGCAGCGACTGATGCATGCCAGAGATGATGTCTTAAAACTTCATTTTCCTCTTCAAGACTGTATGTGTTATGGACATACCCTACATCGCAGTGAAAAGCTCCATGTTGCCACTCTTTTGTAGCAATCATCATCACTTCTTTCGAAACATCACCATTGCCAAGCCCTTTTTCAGCATCGCCTGTTGGAAGGCTTACTCCTGATTTCAGGGCAAAACTCAACCCATTTTGAGGCGAACTTTCAAAAAATCTCCATTTGATTTCAACTGCTGTATCCCCAATTCCTTTCTGGATTGCAATAGGTCGTCCCTCCTCAGTGAACGGATGCCAATTATAGGGAATGCCGACAATCACATCTACATTATCAGCAACTCCCCAGGAAAAAGTGGTATAAAGTTCCTGACCGGAGTTGCTTTTAGTAGCTTCTACGGCATAATCCAGTTCAACCTGAAATTTTCCTTTTCCCTGTGTTCCAGTGTCGTCAGTAATCAACGGGGCGGTTGCAAAAACCGGCACTGAAAAAAACAGTGAAAAAAGGATGAGCGTATATTTTTTTATCATAGAAAAAGAGAATAAAATGGGTTGCGACTATCTTCTGAACACAGACCACGCAGGTTGCATTTCTTCACCATCACCTTGTAATAAACGCCTCTGATTTTCTCCATTGGCATCCATGACAAATAATTTTTTCTTTCCCTGACGGGTAGAGGAAAAAACTATCATTTCTCCATTGGGTGACCAGGTCGGGTGCTCGTTTTCTCCAGAATTTTTAGTCAACTGTCTGAGTTCAGATCCATCAGCATTTATAACAAATAAATCGATTGTTCCTCTTCCTTCCATCGTTGAGAAAACAATTTTATCACCAGAAGGAGACCATGAGGGCTGAGTGTTGTAGCGACCGTTAAAGGAAAGCCGTCTGGCTTGTCCGGATTGAAGATCCTGAATAAAAATTTGTGGCTGGCCGTTTCGTGAAGAGACAAATGCCATTTTGCTTCCATCCGGAGAAAATGTAGGAGACACATCAATTCCTCTGCTGAAAGTTACTCTTCGGGAAATCGAGCCATCAGGTTTTATGAGGTATATTTCCTGATCACCCTCATATGATAATGTTGTTGCTACTTCATTGTTATTTCTCCAGCATGGAGCTATGCTGACTCCGCTTTTAGTTACTGCTGAAGTTTTCTTATCCACAAGGTTTTTGATATAAAGAGCTGGTCTGCCGGAAGTAAAATCAGTATAGGCAAGATACCTGCCATCCGGAGACAGGGATGGTGTCAGAGAAATGGAATGGGAATTGGTCAGTTGTTCAACACCATGTCCATCAAAATCAGACTGATAGATTTCTTTAAACCCTGTTTTGTTAGACACAAAAACAATCTTGCTGCCAAAAACAGACTTTTTGCCGGTAAGAAGCTCAATGAGATCTTCACAAAAGGCATGACCGATTGAACGAAGCTGCTCTTCTTTACCGGTATAGATTTTTTTCAAAAGTGGTTTGGCGCTGACCGTTTCGAAGACCTCAACCTCAAAATTAATGTTGCCTGATTTTTTTGAAACAGTACCACCGGCATACACCTCAGCGCCAATAGAATTCAGAGCCCCGAAATTTATAACAACGTTCTTTTTGTCACTGAAATCTTTAACATTGACAGGGGACGATATCAGTGTAAAAAGGCTGGTAAAGTCAAGCCCGTCGCGTACAATAGTATTGAGACTCTGAGCCCATTCACCCTCTTTTCTTCCTTGAGAATCAGGTTTGTTGAGTACCAGCGCAATTTTACCTGATCCTTCCTTGCGTATAGCGATATAATCACCAGGTTCCGCAGCAGCCAATTGCAACGGGACGCTAAAAAAGGCAAACAGGACAAAAAAACTGCAGAGCATGGAATATCTGAAAAATCGCATAGTGATAGCTAAGTCTTAAGGGTGATTTGCAGGGTATAAACGTAACGTATTAAATATTTTAAAGAAGAACAATAATAGCCGGTGTTCCAGTTTGGAAAACTCTACATCAAAAAAGTCCGGTTATAACACAAAGTTTACTGAACAGTATGCAGGATACGCCATTTCCGACACAGTTAAAACTTTCATGTGTGATCACAAGGTTTTTAAAAAACCGTCGTCAAAATAGATGAAGCAAGTAAGGAGCAGAAAACGAAAATACAACTATTTACTGAATACACCTTTTTTTTAGAACTCGAAAAACCGACTACACCATGAAAAAAACATTGATGATGGTATTAACAGCAACGCTTCTTGGATTTGGAAGTATTGCTTCGGCAGCAACGGACTACAGCCATTATTCAGATAAGGAACTCGGTGCGCTCCGGGGAACGATGCGCAAAGCCTCGGTTGAAGATCGAATTGCATACCACCAGGAATGGCAAAAAAGATTGGGAGAACTTGGGCCTGATCAGCGTCAGCGTTTTATGAAATCTTCAGGCGGAAGGGGTTTTAACTGCGATATGAACGGCATGGGCAGAATGGGCAGAATGCAAGGAATGCAGGGATCACAAGGCTTCAACTGCGGCATGAACGGCATGCAGGGATCTCCCGGAATGAACTGTGGGATGAACCGAATGGAAGAATCACTAGGATTGAACGACAGTCAGAGTGCTAAAGTCAAGGAACTCCGCGAAAAACAATTTGCCCTTGTAATCCCGGAAAAGAAGGAACTTGTAACATTAAATCAGGAACTTCAGAAGGAATCGTTTAAAGCCAGTCCTGACAAACGAAAAATTGATGAACTATCAGTTGCAATTGGAAAAAAACATACCTCACTCACTCAATTGAAAAGCAGTCATTTAACTGAGCTTGCCTCAATACTAACACCCGCACAGCGCGAAAAGATGCAGTTAATGAAAGATGCTCGCCAGATGCGTCAGCATGGTGGCTGGGATATGCAATAAGCGATTCCAAGCTTTCAAAAAGCAGGTTGGGTGGCATTTCCAGCCTGCTTTTACTAACACGTTACATCTCGGTATGTTTCTCAAAAAGAATTACATAATTTGAGTTTAGATTTTCCACTGCGTCTCCAAGATTCCATCGAAGACGCATTAAAGTTAGTATTTGCTTGTTTGACATCCTTGATACCCTTATCATGAAGAGCGACAGCAGGTTAGGTCATTTCAGGCAAGATCTGATACGCTATAGTAATAATTCTAACTAGCTATATAAGGTCATAAGCGGTGTCAGGCATACTTAAAATTGCATTGAAGCTTCTCGTCAACGACAGGAGCAAGTTCATCGCCCTGCTGGTCGGCATTACGTTTGCTGTATTTCTCATGATCATGATGATGTCCATGTTTTCGGGGATTCTCAACAGGTCATCGTCAAGTGTCTATAATGTCGGAGCAAAAGTATGGGTAATGGATCCTGCGGTGAACAACGCCACCAGCAGTATTCCAATGCCAGATTATGTCCTTTCTACCGCAAGAAGTATTGCTGGCGTAAAATACGCTGTTCCTATCTATTTTGGTAACGCTCTGGTTAAACTCAAAAGTGGCGCTTATCAGGCAGTATCTGTTGTTGGCCTTGACGATGCTACCCTTTATGGCCGGCCGGAATTGATCGAAGGTAAAATTGAGGATATATATGCAGAATCCGCCTTTTTTGTCGTCAAGGATGCGGAATTCAAAAAGCTTGAAAGTCCAAAAATTGGAACCGAATTTGAAATAAATGATCATCGGGGGCTCGTTGTAGGTTTGGCAAAAGTTGCTTCAGGGGGGCTTTTTGGTATACCCACGGTCTACACTACCTATAATAGAGCTATTACATACATTCCTTCGATGCGTTTTACAACGTCATATATTCTGATTGAACCCAAAAGTGAAGCTGATATTCCTTTTATTCAGCAGAAAATCAAAAAACTTGGCTATCAGGCACTTACCCGAGATCAGTTTGTCCAGAAAATCTCTGATTTTTACACATACCAGACAGGTATGGGTATGAATGTCCTGATGATGACCGCAATCAGTTTTATAGTAGGCCTTTCGATCTCCGGTCAGACATTTTATACCTTTATCCTCGAAAACCTCGAGCGGTTTGGTGCCTTGAAGGCCATTGGAGCCAAAGGCCACGAACTCATCACCATGATTCTTTTTCAGGCAACATTTACTGCACTTCTTGGCTATGGACTTGGTGTCGGACTTGCTTCAGGCCTGATGATTCTGGCCAAACTCCGCTTGCCAAGCTATGCAGCACAGGTTACGTATTACAATCTTGCCTTTGCATTTGTGATGGTGCTCATTATGGCGGGTGTTTCCAGTTATATTGGAGTTCGCAAGGTGCTCCAGATACAACCTTTTGATATTTTCAGAGGCTGACTATGGGAAATGTAGCCATAAAGGCCAATAGTTTGGTAAAGTGGTTTGGTGAAGGAGACACAAAAACCACCGCAGTCAAGAACGCAAGTTTTGAGGCGAACTTTGGAGAACTGCTTTATATCGTTGGTCCGTCAGGAAGCGGCAAGACAACGTTACTCAGTATGATTTCGGGCATTCTCAAACCGAACGAAGGCAATGTTCTGGTAGAGGATAAAGATATCTGGAAGATGAACAGTGACGATATTGCAGATCTTCGCTTGCAAAAAATCGGCTTTGTGTTTCAGGATTATCACCTTTTTCCTCGCTTGACCACAGTAGAAAACGTGGCGATTCCCTTGATACTGAAAAAAATGGATTGGAATAAGGCACTGAGCATTGCTTTGGAGTACCTTGAAATCGTCGGGCTTAAAGATAGAGCACAGTTACAACCTGTGAAGCTGAGTGGTGGTGAGCAGCAACGCGTCGCTATTGCACGTGCAATTGCAGGCCAACCTGACATTCTGATCTTTGACGAGCCGACAGCCTCGCTCGATGGTGATACAGGGAAAAAAATCGTGGAATTCATTAAAACAAAAATCCTCACCCCCCAGCGATCAGTTATTATTGTAACCCATGACAGCCGCATCTATGAATATGCGGACTCAATCATGAAAATGGAAGATGGAAAAATAATAGGCTTTGAACAGAACACATTTCATGTCGCATGAGAAATAAACTATTAATCGTGTTTGCCATACTGGGAGTTCTACTTGCAATCGGCAGTGCTTATATTTCAGGGATACCAGCAAAACCTCAGCCCCCGGCATTCAAACCCGCATCGAATCCTTATGCAAAGGGGATTTATGCTAATGGTATTGTAGAAACGGCCCAGACCAGTGGCGAAAATATCAACGTTTATCCTGAAGTTCCGGGAACAGTTGTTCAAATATTGGTTACTGAAGGCCAGCATGTATCGGCAGGAACTCCATTGTTTATTCTGGACGACTCTGTGCAGCGCGCCACAACTGCATCGGCTAAAGCCCAGATAGATGTAGCAAAAGCAACCTATAAAAACCTGCAGGATCAATATAGCAAGCTTAAAGTCTCTTGGACACTTGATTCCCGGTCAGTCAGTAAAGATGCTCTTGATACGGCCGAAAATGCATCCAGAGGAGCAAAGGCAAATCTGGAGCTTGCTCAAAAGCAGTTTGAGGCAGCAAAAGCACTTATGAACAAATACGTCATCAAGGCACTCTCAGACGGTACCGTTCTTTCAATCCATACAGCTATGGGTAGCTTTATATCAAGCCAGGGTGTTTATGATACCTATTCAGGATCATTTCGGCCTGTGATGGTGCTGGGCAATATGAAAGGCGATCTCGCCGTTCGGTGTTATGTCGATGAGATCCTCATTAACAGGCTTCCCGATCCGTCCGATATGCGGGCGAGAATGACTGTTCCAGGAATGGATATCAACATCCCGTTGAAATTTGTCAGGATACAGCCAAATGTTTCTCCTAAAATAGAGCTCTCAAGCCAGAGAACAGAGCGGGTTGATGTGCGGGTTCTTCCGGTTATTTTCAGCTTTGAAAAACGAGAAGGTGTGTCAATTTATCCAGGTCAACTTGTTGATGTCTACATCGGTGAAAAAAATAATACCTCCAAAAAATAGCACAGCATATCAGGCCAGCAGTAGAGGCCGCGCTCTCCTGTATTTGTTCGGGATATCCCTCTTACTTTTGTCAGGTTGTGCAGTTGGTCCCGACTTCGTTCGTCCTGAAGCGCCAAAGGTAATCCAGTATAATCATGGTGGAGATCCCAGTGCGACTATATCCGGGGATAGTTTATTTCAGAGCTTCAAAAATGGTCAGGGTCCAGAGGCTCATTGGTGGCACTCATTCCAGTCAAAACAGTTGGACACAGCAGTAACTGAAGGGCTTGCTGAAAATCCCGGTTTACAGGCAGCCGAAGCCAGTCTGCGGCAAAGTCAGGAAAATCTTCGGGCAGGCTCAGGGATTTTTTACCCGCAAGTCAGCGCAACTTTCAGCCAATACCGCGAAAAAAATTCACCCGCCTCGATCGGCAGTTCAGCATCTTCCAGCATTTTCAATTTGACAACCTTGTCATCATCGGTAAGCTACGCCCTTGACATTTTTGGCGGTCAACGCCGTGCCGTCGAAGGTCTGGCTGCAAAGGTTGACCGCGAGCGTGCAGTAACAATGGGTACCTACATGATGCTCTCTGGAAACATTGTTAATACCAGCATTGCTATTGCCGCATATCACGCTGAAATTGACGAATTTGAGCAATTGATTGCGCTGGAAAAAGATCAGATCAGCATTGCTGATAAACAATACCAGGCAGGCATAACAACGTATGGAGCTCTGTTGACATTACGGAATCAGCTTAATGCACTTGAAGCGACACTGCCTCCCCTTAAACAAAAGTTAAGTCAGGCAGAACATCTCCTTGCCACCCTGAAGGGAAAAACACCGGCCGAGTCAACGCCCCCGACACTGATGCTGACGGACATCTCACTTCCGCACCAGTTACCCTTATCCCTCCCATCAGACCTTGTTCGCCATCGGCCTGATATTCTGGCTGCCGAGGCTCAATTGCATGCAGCCAGTGCAGGTATTGGAGTATCCACCGCAGCATTGTTTCCCAGTTTTACCTTAAACGCAAATTATGGCGCAATCAGCGGGACTGCCAATACCTTATTCAGCTCAAAGAATAATGTCTGGGGGATAGGTGCGAACGTAACAGCCCCGATATTTAAAGGCGGCACACTCCTTTCCGAGCGTCTGGCAGCAATCGAGGCTTACAAGGTGAGCCTGGCCAACTATAAGCAAACCGTTCTTGCAGCATTTGCTCAGGTTGCTGATATTGTACGTGCTCTGGAGCACGATGCCGAGCTGACCCGTACAGAAGCTCAGGCAGTAAAGGATGCACAGCTTTCAATGGATCTGCTTAAAGATAATTATCGTGCGGGTATGGTAAACTATCTTCATGTCGTGGTTACAGATATCCAGTACAGGCAGGCTAAAATCGGTTATCTGCAGGCGAAAGCCCAGCAACTGCAGGATACAACAGCACTTTTTGTCGCCCTAGGTGGAGGCACACTCGATCGACCATAAGGCCTCAAAGCGCTAACACAATATCAGTATGGAAAAACAAAGCAAATTAGATTTGTGGCTTCTCATTCCGATGATAGGAGTTATCACTATCGGCTTGATGGCGGTCTATAGCGCCACTCATGGAACAGGCGACGCAACTTTGTTTTACCGTCAGTTTTCATGGGGAATGATTGGTTTTGTTGTCATGTCGTTCGTCTACTACCACGACGTTCGAGTTATCAGGGACAATGCCTATATTTTTTATGCTATAGGGATTCTTCTCTTGGTAGCGGTACTGGTTTTCGGCAAAAAAGTCGGAGGTCATTCGAGCTGGATAAAAATCGGGTTTTTCAGTTTTCAGCCTTCAGAAATAGCCAAGATGTCAACCATTCTTGCTCTTGCACGATTCCTTTCTGATGATGACACAGATATCCGCTCAATTCCACATTTTTTTATTGCCCTCGGTATTGCTTTTTTCCCGGCTCTGCTGATCATTCTTCAGCTGGATATGGGTACAACCATCACCTGCATGTCATTTATTGCACCCATGCTCATTGTAGCAGGGTTTGACATCTATATTCTCATGTTGATAGCGTTTCCCCTTATTCTTATGATAACCGGGTTTTTCAGTATCTATTTTGTTATATCCTTTGCTGTTGTCCTTTTTATAATCCTCATCGCATACCAGAAAAAATTTCAGCTTCACCAATTGCTGGTTATCGGCTCAGGACTCGGCATCAGCCTCATTACGCAAAAGTTTGCGACCGACATACTTAAACCGCATCAGATCGACAGGATTCAGACCTTTCTTGATCCCATGAATGATCCACAGGGCGCTGGATATAATGTTCTTCAGGCAAAAATAGCAATAAGCTCAGGCGGATTGTTAGGTAAAGGGTTCCTGCAGGGAACGCAAACCCAGTTGCGTTTTATACCAGCCCAATGGACCGATTTTATATTTTGTGTGATAGGTGAAGAACTTGGTTTTATAGGAGCAGCACTACTGCTGTCACTCTATCTCACCTTGATACTCAGATTAATCTGGGCAATATTTTCAATTAAAAACAAGTTTGTTGAATTGACACTTACCGGGTATGTCTCATTACTGTTTATTCATATTGCTATTAACACAGGTATGACCATTGGCCTTATACCAGTAATTGGAGTTCCGCTGCCATTTATTTCCTATGGAGGCTCTTCCTTGATTGGCAATATGATTATGGTGGGATTGGCGATGAATTTTTTCAGGAACAAGAGAAGCCTGGGGTATTGAAGAAGCAGAGTTCAGGCTGATATTCAATGCAGATAATAAAAAAGCTGAAACCGAAGCTATAAGCCGAATTCTGTGGATTACCCGGAAATCCGGATAAAACTGCAGCCATTTATCTAATGCGGCTTACCCGAAAACTCTCTTTGCAGAATTGAGCGGACCACTCTTTTCCCTTTTCAGGGAAAGTTTCCCTATTTAGCCTTGCTTCGGGGAGGTTTGCCAAGCACACTACATTACTGTAATGTCTGGTGGTCTCTTACACCGCCGTTTCACCCTTACTCTGGTTGCCCGGAGCGGTTTGTTTTCTGTTGCACTATCTGTGATAACCGGTTTGCACCGTCATCCCCAGGCTTGAGTCCCGGAAAGAGAGCGGTTTAAACCACTCGCTTTCCGGGACTCTCGACCGGCACCCTGCCCTGTGAAGTTCGGACTTTCCTCTGCGCAGTATTAAACTGCACGGCGACTGCACACTTGCGGTTTCAGCTTTACAAAGAACTCTACAAAACGAAAATAACGTTCCAGAACAAACGATATTTTTCAATGTGACAATATGTTATCCTTCAGCTTCATCAAAAAGTCTCTCATGAACGACAATCCGACCGCATGACTCGCAAAGATAAAACCCGCCCTGAACAATCATCGTATGGCGATTAGTCGGGACCCTTGTGTTACAGCCGGAGCATGCATTACGATTTAGCCTGACTACAGCATTCTGCAGTACACCGCTTCTAAGGTGGTCATATTTATCAAGCAATCTTTTTGCTTCAGCTTCTATAATATTCCGTTGCGCTTTGATCTTCTTTTTCAGAGAATCAACATCCTCAGCTGTTTCAATAACAATACTGTCCAACTCTTCTTTTTTAAGATCAACTTGTTTTTTCAAGTCTTCAAGCTGCTGATGAAGCACATCATCAGGCATCATCTCTTCAGAAATTTCATCATATCGGTTTTCCGTAATCAGCTGACGACCTTTTTTCTGGATTTCCAGAGCACGTTGTTCAGCATGAGCAATATCCTGAAGCTGAATTTCTGCCTGCGCTATTTCCTTTTCTTCATACTCAATCTGCTTTGAGAGGGCATCATATTCCTTATTATTGCGTGCAAGGGTCTGTTTTTCCTTGAAGTTCAGGATTTTATTCTTGCACTCATGAATGGTTTCATGAAGGCGTTGTCGCAATTTCAAGTTATCGTCAGCGATTTTTTTTCGTGACTCGATCTGGCGGCTGGTAAATGTC
>SESB01001404.1_pt1 | contig 15757 bp, 14 predicted proteins | sample 3171441 | NCBI WGS metagenome assembly SESB01 (sample SAMN06051867, study PRJNA518727) | freshwater metagenome | biome: subpolar coniferous forest; feature: holomictic lake; material: water; isolation source: holomictic Lake 227, 6 m depth | place: Canada: near Kenora, Ontario | collected...
ATGGCAATCTGCGGTTTTCGAAACAGAGTTTCGCGGACACTCGCATTCCCAATCAGGAGATTGGGAACGAGCGCTGTTCTGGCGCTCGCGCTACTCCTCGCGGCGGCGTGCGGCGTGTTTGCCGAGCCGGTGAAGATCACCTTTCTGCCTCCACCGATGGAGGGAACGCTCTCGCTGGGCGTGTATGATGCCGCCGGGAAACTCGTTCGCGTGCTGCACCAGGAGATCGAACCGGGCGAACTGACCAAGGGCGACGACGGCCTCGAAACGCAATGGGACGGCAAGGACGACCAAGGCAAGCCATGCCCGCCCGGAACCTACCGCGCGCGCGGCGTGACGGTGGGAGATTTGGGCGTGGAGGGGGTTGGGTTCATTGGAAATGACTGGGTGGATGACGACGATTCGCCGCGTGTGCGGCGGATTACCGCGCTGGGGATGAGCGACAAAGGAACGCCGTTCATAGAAACCCGGCCCGATTCTTCAGTGCCTTTGTATTACTCCGTCATCTTAAAACCGGCAGCTACATCTGGCGAAGACCCGGACGCGCAACTTGTTCGCGAAGCCGAAAGACCACCGATCAGAATATACAAAGCGCTCGTTCCTCACTTTGAGGGAGCAGTGAGTTACTGGGGTTATGGCTTCAATCGCACTCTATGGACGATCAAAGACAATATCGTTAGGCAATACTCTGATACCGATAAGTTGGCGAAAAAGGCGCTCCGTACGTTGTCCGTGCAACCCGGTGATCCGCCCCCTGTGAAGCTGGCGGCTTCCCAAACCGAAGACAAGCTCTACGTCCTCTACGAAAACGCCACGCTCCAACGCCTGCGCGGCTACGACTTCACCGGCGTGAAGCCGGGCGAGGAGCCAAAGGTGCTCTTTGAGCAAGACATCCGCGCCAGCGACACCTACGAGCAGATCGCCAGCGAGTTGAAATTCCCCGACGAAAAACCGTTTGTCCCCTCGCCGACGTTGACGGTCGCGCTCATCCCGAATCCCTTGGATCACAACAAGCCCGGCTCGCTGGAAATCAAGGCGTGCCTCAACCGCGCGGGCTGCTATCTGGCAACCACGGACGGCCTGCCTCTCAGCCACATCAGCGACACGCGGTTTTTGCGCTGGGCGGTGTTGGGCCAACCCGCCGGGAGCAAAGCGATCACCTTGTTCGACAGCGATGGCGCGGTGGTGGAGCAATTCCAAATCGCAAACAGCGCCAACATGATGGCCTTCGACGCGGGCGCGATCCCCTGGCCCGGCGAAGCGCCGACGCCCACCGCTACTCCTGCGGCCCCGGCAAAACAGTAATCCGCACGTCGCGCATTTCCACCACCTGCCCGACGCGAATCTTGCACGCCTTGCGCAGTTCCAGAGCGCCGTCCACGGTCACAAGGCCCTCGGCCACCAGCAGCTTGGCCTCCGCGCCGCTCTCGGCAATGCCCAGAAACTTGAGCAACTTATGAAGCTCAATAAATTCCTGCTGCGGGCGGAGTGGGAGTTCGTGGGTTTGCATGGGGGGAGCTTAAAATCTGGCATCAGGAAAGTAAATCAATCTGGAACGCAGCACCGGGAGGAAAAGAGCGTGATACCATTTTACACAATGATCCTGACCATTGCAGGCGATCAATAACCCGCAGGGTTTATAGAGAATAGCCGGGGGTTGAGCGAAGCGACACCCCCGGAACCAAAACACAAATCGGATTCACCCCAAAGGGGTGGCAGAAGCTCACAATGGGTTTCTGCGACCCCTTTGGGGTCAATCGCAGACGCTCCCATACCGGGGGTATCGCTTCGCTCAACCCCCGGCTATTCTCTGGGAACCCTCCGGGTTCCTGCATATCCACATCCCCACGTTATATCCGCATCTCCACATTTTTGCCCTCGTTACGAAGCTCCAGCTTGGTAACGCGCTTGTTTGCGAGGCTCCTGCCTCGAAAGCGTACCAAGCAAGCGGGATCATGAACAAGTGCATACCCCCCAAATTCCTGATTCTCTTCTTCCTGATTTCCTGAGTTCCTGATTCTCTTCTCCTGCCGTCCTAATCCATGAGTTCCCGTCTTAATTTCCAGCTTGAAGCCGTTGCCACCGGCTCGCGTGCCCGCGCGGCCACCTTCCGCACGCTCCACAACGAGGTGCAGACGCCGCTCTTCATGCCGGTGGGCACGCAGGCAACGGTGAAAGCGCAGACGACGCAATCCCTTGAGGACGCCGGGTCACAAATCCTCTTGGCCAACACCTATCACCTGCTGCTGCGGCCTGGCCCCGAAGTGTTTCGCAGCGTGGGCGGCATTCACGAGTTCATGAGTTGGAAAAAATCGGTGCTCACGGACTCCGGCGGGTTCCAGATTTTCTCGCTGCCGCACTCTCGCTCCATGACCGAGGAAGGGGCGCAATTCCAGAGCTATCTGGATGGGCAAACGATTCTCCTGAGCCCGGAGTTGAGCATCGAGACACAGCGGGCCATCGGCAGCGACATCATGATGGCGCTCGACCAGTGCATCCCTTCCACGGCGGATGAGGCGGCAGCGCGGGCGGCGCTCGGCATCACGCACCGCTGGGCGTTGCGCAGCCTGGCCGCGCGTGGGGATTCGCCGCAGGCACTCTTTGGGATTGTGCAGGGGGCGCTCTTTCCAAACTTGCGCCGCGAGAGCGCAGAAAGCCTTTGCGCGATGCCCTTTGACGGCATGGCCATTGGCGGGCTTGCCGTGGGCGAGAGCCGCAGCGAGCGCGAGGACACCTGCGAGTTCACGACAGCACTGCTGCCGCACGATAAACCGCGCTACTTAATGGGAGTGGGTACGCCGCTGGACATTCTCGAAGCGGTGCACCGGGGCGTGGACATGTTCGACTGCATCATCCCCAACCAGGTGGCCCAACGCGGCGGAGCCTTCACCTCGCGCGGCTACTTGCAATTCCGCCGGAGTGTTTACAAGTTCTCGCAAGAGCCGCTCGATCCCGCTTGCTCCTGCCCGACCTGCGCGCGCTACTCCCGCGCTTATCTCCACCATTTGACCAAGACCGGGGAGACGCTTGGCTGGCAGTTGCTGGGGCAGCACAACATCTATTTCTATCATCAACTCATGCGGGAAATTCGCGCGAGCGTTCTGGAAGACCGTTTCCTCCCGCTTTACCACGCCAAGCGCGAGGTGCTGCACGCGGAGGATATGGATCACCCCCCGCAGCACCCGGTAAAAACCCGCAAACGCAGGATCGTGAAGCTCGGGGCGTATGAGGTGCACGTTGCGCCGGAGGGATTTGGGAGCATCCGCCACATCGCCTCCGGGGAGATCATGCACTCGCGCACGCCGCCCATCGAAGAAGCGCGCCGTTTGTATGTTGAGCAGTCGCGGCTGCTTGAGCGGCTGCGCGATTTGGAAGCCCCGGAGCCGCTGGTGGTCTGGGATGTGGGCCTCGGCGCAGCCGCCAACGCCATGGCGGCCATCCATGCTTACGAAGACGCCGCACGCCTCGGCCCCGTGCGCCCGATGCGGATGGTGAGCTTTGAGAACGACCTCGATTCCCTGAAGCTTGCGCGCGTAAACAACAACTTCTTTCCCTACCTGCGCCATGCCGCTCCCGATGCGATTCTCAAGCAGGGCGAATGGCAGTCTCCGGTGCACGCGGGGCTGAGCTGGACGCTGCTGAAGGGAGATTTTTTGGAGAAAATAACGCAGGCCGCCGATCTGCCGGATATTATTTTCTACGACATGTTCTCCAGCAATTCCGACAACGACCACTGGACGCTGGAGGCGTTCCGCTGCCTGTTCGCCGTTTGCGGAGGCCGCGCCGCCGAACTCTTCACCTACACCTGCTCCACGGCGATCCGCGCCGCCCTGCTCGCGGCCGGCTTCCACATCGCCAAGGGCCGCAGCATCGGCGAAAAGCGGGAGACCACCATTGCGCTCACGCCTGCGGCGCGGCTCTTGCCCTCCGCCGGTTGCCACGAGGTTTTTGGAGCCGATTGGCTGGAGAAATGGCAACGCTCCGGCGCGAAATTCCCCGCTGGAATTACGGATGAACAGCAACCCGATTTTGCACAGGCGATCCTGAACCACCCGCAGTTTGCACGGGAAGAAACCCAAAGGGTTTCCAGACCCTAGCCGGTGGTTGAGGCGCGCTGCGCGCCGACACCACCGGAACCGCGTCACAACCACGCTCACCCCGAAGGGGTGGCAGAGGGCGGGTTTTCTGCCACCCCTTCGGGGTGAGCCGCATGTTGATTGAAACCGGGGGTGTCGCTTCGCTCAACCCCCGGCTATTTTCTGTAAACCCTTCGGGTTATAGAACATGTCTCGACAAGGATTTTCGAATCCCAAAGCACCGCCGTGTGGTAGATCTGCTGGTGGATCGGCCGCTCCGCGGGCGATTTTTCAAAGCATATCGAGCGCAGCGAGCTGATTTTGTTTGCGATGCCCACCCCCGGAATCGCGCGCGGAGCGCACGATCCACCTTCTGCGTTTCAAAAATTCTTTCCGAGAAACGCTATAAAACATCCGCGAGGATGCGCTCCAGGTTTTTGACGGAGTCGAAGTATTCCACGGCGGTGGCGCGCGCTTGCGCGGAGAGGCGATCCCAGTCTTTCATCACGCGCCGCACGGCCTCCGCGGCTTCCTCCAACGAGGAGACGATGAGCACGCCGGAGTCCTCTGGAAGATAGCGCGAGGCGGCGGTGTCCTCGGTGATTTCCGGCCTGCCCGAAGCCAGATAAGCCGCCGCGCGGTCGCTGAACCACCCGGTGCGCCAGATGGCGTCGGCCTGCTTGACGGGGGTGAACTCGGCGAGCGAACCGGCGATGTAGGCGCGGTATTCCGCCGGGCCCGGCGCCACTTCGTGCGGGTGGACGAGCCCCCAGCCAAAGCTGCGGATGCGCGCGCGCTCGGGGTCATCCGGGTTGAGGTTCACGGCCAGCTCCAGCTCCGCCTCGGGCACGCACGCGGGGAGCGTCATGTATTGCTGGAAGGCGGCTTGCTTGGAGAGATCCGGGTATTGGCCGTTGATGTCCATGTATTTGCCCCAATACCACTGCGTCACCGTGGTGAAACGGGGGCGCGCCGGGCGGGGCATCGGCTGGAAAAGCTGCGTGTCCACGATGGGATAAAACGTCCGCCGGGGCATGACGGCGGGCGCGGCGGTGCAGTCGGGCGCATTCAGGTTCAGGCCGATGGTGCAGAAGGTGTCGTGATAGGATTGCCCCATCTCCATGCGGGCCATCCAGTAGGAGATTTCGCCGGGATCGAGATCGCACAAGACCCTCCGCTCAAAGCGCCCGAGCAGCGGCTGGTGAAGGGAGTAGCTCAAGTTGAGCAGGATATTCGGCCCGCTCAGGCGTTTCTCCAAATCTGCGATGGAAAGCCCGTGGGCCTCCATGTCGGCGAGTTCCTGCTCCTCGCCCGGTCGCTTGTGGTGCAGCAAACAGTAGCGCCCCCCCAGGCCGTGCGCTTCCAGGCGTTCCTCAAAGGTGCGGATGTGCCGCGCGTCGCTCTCCGGGTCGTCGGTGGCGGGCAGGATTTCCAGCCAGACCGCGTCGGCTCCCATCCGCAGCAACCCCAGCATCCACTGCAAGGGCACCGAGAAGTTGCCTCCTCCCAGGAGGTATTTGGCGGCAAAACCGCACCCGACAAAAACGGTGCTGCCTTTGAGCTTGGCGGAGATCGACATAAGAAACGCCATGCTGCCCAAGGAGCGGCGCAATGTCCACGCGAGATTCACCCCCTTACCAGGGCCACGCATCTAAAATCTATCAGGAACTCAGGAAATCAGGAAAAGGCCGAAGGGAATGCGTAAAGCACTTTGCCACTCTTGAGAAAAGGCGCTGTTTTTCGGAACAAATAGTTTGCCACCCCTCTTTCTTCTCCTGATTTCCTGAGTTCCTGATCCTCTTATGTCTTTATATTAGATGCGTGCGCCCTGCCTCCCCCTCATTTCCCCAGTGGACGCGCCCCCCCTTTCTACGCTAAAGTGCCCGCCTCGCTTTTTTCCATCTATGAGCACAGCCTACCAAATTGTCGTCTGCGGAAGCATCGTACCCGATCCGCTTCAAACCCTTGAACCCGTGAGCAGCCCCACCGGGCCTGCTTTGAAAAACGAGGCGATGCTCCCTTCGGTGCTCGACCCCTGGGCGGGCCACGCGCTTTTTGAAGCGGCCAACCTCGCCAAGAACGCTCCCGGCAGCAAGGTCTACCTGGTGAGCCTCGCGCCCAAGGCCAAGCTCCAGCAGGTGATGATGAGCCTCGCGCAGAAAGTCCCCTTTGAGTTGGTCGCCCTCGACGGCTCCGCCAGCGGCTTCACCGACTCCTTTGAAACGGCAAACGCGCTGGCCGATGCCATCCTCGCCATCCCCGGCCTCGACAAGGGCAAGCTGCTCGTCTTTGGCGGATGGGAAAGCGCCTCGCGCTGTGCGGGTGTCACCATGCAGGTCATCGGCGAAAAACTCGGCATCGCCGACCAATTCCAAGGCGTGGACGAGCTCAAGGTCAACGCTGACGGCTCGCTGGAGATTCTGGAGCGCATCGAAGGCGGCAAACACCAGGTTTCCACCTGTGCCGGAGCCCCCGCGCTGCTCGGCTGGGCCACCGGCAACCTGCCGGAGCCGAAGAACAACCCGCAGGTCGGCATGGCCAACATGCGCCTCGTCATGCCCGCGCTGCAAAAAGCCAAGCCCACCAAGGCGGGCGCGGAAGGCGTCGCCTTCGCCAGCGTCGCCCTGCCCAAGCAACTGCGCGAAACCCGGATCGTCAAAGACGCCGCGCCGGAGGAAATCGCCCGCGAAATCGTCGAGTGGATCAGCAAGTAAATTAACACCCCTTTTTCTATGGAAAACATTCTCTTACTCGTTCATACCGAAGCGGACGGCAGCCTTGCCAAATCTGCCCTTGAATCCCTCCAAACCGCCCAATCGCTCGCGGGCGCGCTGGGTGGCAGTTTTAGCGTCGCCATTGTCGGCGAAAAAACCGGAGCCGCTGCGAACCAGATCGCCAGTTGCGGTGCCGCAAAATTCCTCAGCGTTGAGGGGGCGGATTTCGCCCAGTCTCGCTATGCGTCCGACGCCGCCGCCGCCGAAGCCCTTTGCAAAGCCGCTGCTGCCACGGTGGTGATCGCGCCCGCCACCTCCCGCTGGAACCGCGTTCTGGCCGGGGTCGCCGCGCGCCTCAACGGCCGGGTGGAAACCCATGTCACCGACGTGCGCGCCGAGAACTGCCAGGTGGCCGTCACACGCTGGTATTACCGCCAACGCATGGAAGCCGTCCTCTCGCGCACGCAGCGCCCGTGGTTCCTGCTTGTCGATCCCGGCAGTCAGCCCGCTTGGGAAGGCGCAGCGGGCACGGCTACCGTGGAAGCGGTTGCCGTCAGCCTCGGCGACGCTTGCAAACGCACAACCGTCACCGGACTGCGCGCCCCTTCCGCCGACGCCCAGACCATCCGGCCCGACGCTGATCTGCTTTTCGTCACCGGCGCAGGCTGGACCAAGAAGCAGGCCGACGGCCAGACGCACGTGCCGGAAGCTGAAACGCTCATCCGCGACTTCCTCACCCACACGCGCGCCTCGCTCGGCAGCAGCAAATCGCTCGTCGATCTCGGCGGCGAAGGCCAGGCCGTGATCTCCTTCCTCACCCACCTCAACCAGATTGGTCAGACCGGCTCCACGCCGCGCCATCCCAAGGGGCTCTCCACCTGCTGCCACGGCGAAGAGCCGCACGCGGTGGGCTGGCGCTTCATCAAGGAGCGCCGCGCCATCAGCCTCGACGCGAATTGCGGCTGGGCGCGCGGCAAAGCCGACGTCCTTTATGTCGCCGACGCGTTCGCGGTCATGACAAAGGTCAACGAACTGGTCGCGGCGAAGTAGCCACTCTTCCCGCGGCTGCCGCGAGGTGGGGACGGCACTCCGTGCCGTCCTGAACGCGCAAAATTGAAGCAGCCACGCCTCGTTTGGAGTGCCGTCCCTACCCTTCCAGCGCCTCGCTGCGCGCGCAGAGCAGTGCGCGCACGGGCGGCTCGGCGGGGAAAGGAGCGTCGCTGTTGAGGTGCTGGTCGCAGAGGCCGAAGAACTCCGCCTCGGTTGCAGCCCGCCGGATGCCGTGCAAAAACGCCTCGTCCGGCCCGATCCCCTGCCCGATGAAGTTCATGTATTTCTTAAGCTTGGAGACGTTGTTGGCCTCGGTCAGATGCGGGACGCGCGTTTCGGCATAGAGATGGTTGATGTAGCCGCGCAGATCCCGCAGCGTTGGCTGAAAAAACGGCTTCCCTTGGGCGTCGTCGCGGATTTGCTGGAAAAGCCACGGGTTGCGGATGGCCCCGCGCCCGATCATCAGCCCGGCGGCTCCCGTGGCGGAGAGCGTCTCGCGGGCAAGCGCCACCGAGAGGACGTTGCCGTTGGCAAGCACCGGCGCGCGCAAGCGTTGCACAGCTTGCTGGATGCGGTCCAGGTGCACGCGCGTGCGGTAAAGCTCCTTTACGGTGCGCCCATGGACGGTGAAGGCATCCACCTCATGCTTGGCGAAGACGTCCAGCAGCCGGTTGAACTCCGAGGGATCGTCCCAGCCGATCCGCGTTTTCACGGTAAACTGCACGCCAATGACGGGCCGCAGTTCGCGCAAAATGGCGTCGATGTGCTCCGGGCGCTTGAGCAGCCCTCCCCCGGCGCTTTTGCGGCAGACCACCGGCGCGGGGCAGCCAAGGTTGAGGTCGATGCCGAAGATCGGGTGGCGCTGGAGCGCGTGGGCCGTGCGGAGAAGCGAGGGGATGTCCTCGCCGATCATCTGCGCGATCACGGGTCGGCCCGTCGGGTTCTCGTCCAGGGAGCGCAGGATGTGCCGCTCCGGCTTGGAATCGCGGTGTACCCGGAAATACTCCGTGTAATAGAGATCCGCGCCGCCGTAGTGCTGCATCACGCGCCAGAACGGCAGATCGGTGATGTCCTGCATGGGCGCAAGGGCAAGCAGCGGGCCGTGGGCGGGAAGAATATCGGCAAAAGTGGGCATGGATTCAAAGCAGCGGCTCGCAAGGAGCGCGAGGGCATTATAGCATGCAATAAAAATGAGACACCCCGTTTTGCCATAGGGCCAAACGGGGTGTCTCGGTTATCGAGGGGGAAATTCCCAGGACTTAAATTTTGCTCTTGAGGTCTTTGCCCGCCGCGAATTTGACGGTCTTGGACTTCTTGATCTTGATCTTCTCGCCGGTCTTGGGGTTGACGCCCATGCGAGCCGCGCGCTCGGCGACCTTGAAGGTGCCAAAGCCGATGAGCTGGACGTTCTTGGTTTTCTTGAGACCAGCTTTGATGCTGTCGATGACGGCGACAACGGCGCGCTCTGCTTCTGCTTTGCTGGCACCGAGGGCTTTCTGAACGGATTCAACGAGTTCTGCCTTGTTCATGGATTGGGATTTCTAGCGGTTTGTTCCGGGTTGTGTTTTGAACTGTTTTTGAACTTTCGGATTCCTGGGAGTCCAGAAACCTTGCCCGTGTTGTGTCACTGCCCATTTCCGATGTCAAAGAGATTTTTTCAAAACCGCAAAAAATCCTCCAAGCTCCTGTTTATCGGCATTGCCAAGCGGCGAGGGCAATGAGAATGTTTTCCATTATGGCTATGACATTAGAAGAACGCATGAACGAGTTTTTCGACCGCACACCTTCCATCCATCCCACGGCGTTTGTCGCCCCGACGGCCTCGATCATGGGCCACGTGACCCTGGAGGAGGAGTCGAGCGTTTGGTACAACACGGTGCTGCGCGGGGACATCAACCGCATCCACGTCGGCCCGCGCTCCAACATCCAGGACGGTTCGGTGGTGCATCTGGCCGACGATTGCCCGGTGCTCATCGGCGAACTGGTGACCATCGGCCACATGGCGATGATCCACGCCTGCACCATCGGCGACGAATGCCTCATTGGCATGGGGGCGATCCTCCTCGACGGCGTGGAGATCGGTGCGCGCTCCATCATCGGCGCGGGCACGCTGGTCACAAGCGGCACAAAGATCCCGCCCGGCTCGCTGGTGCTCGGTTCGCCGGGCAAGGTGGTCAAAACGCTCGACCTCGACGCGCAAGCCAAGATCCGCACCTGGGCGGAGAAATACATCGGCGTCTCCCGGCGCTTCCTGGAGCACGCCCGCAGCACCCCTCCGGGGGTTTATTTGTAGAGTCGGTTCGCGCCGACGCGAAAACCTACGCCTTCAACCGGGGATCCGTGAGCCGTTCCAGGTATTTCGCCAGCATGTCGAATTCCACGTTCACCCGGTCGCCCGCCTTGAGGGTGTGGAGGTTGGTGACTTCCATGGTGTGCGGGATGAGCCAGATGACGACGCTCGCCTCGCGCACTTCCGCTGCCGTGAGGCTGATGCCGTTGATGCCGATGGAGCCTTTGTAGGCGACGTAGCGGGCGAAGGCGGGCGGCAGTTCGATTTCCATCCGGTGATCCTGCCCGTGCGGCTCCAGCGCAAGGATGCGCGCGGTGGTATCGACATGCCCCTGAACGAAGTGCCCCCCGAGCCGTCCGTTGGCGGCAAGCGCCCGTTCCAGATTGGCCACCGAGCCGGGTTTTTGGTCACCGAGGTTCGTTTTGTCGAGCGTCTCCGCCAGCAGATCGAAGGAGAGCCGGTTGCCTTCCATCGCGGTGATGGTCAGGCAGCAGCCGTTGACGGCGATGGAATCGCCCGCGTGCGTCCCTTCCAGGACAACGGCGGCTTCGAGGGTCAGGCGCGCGCCGCCTCCAATGGGCTCCACAGAGAGGATGCGTGCGGTTTCTTCAACAAGTCCGGTAAACATGCAACCATCTTAGGGCGTATTCGCTGATTTAAAAAATAGAAAAATCTGGAACTCAGGAACTCAGGAGGAAAGGCATCGCTTCGGCTGTTTTTTCCTGAGTTCCAGATTTTCTGTTCTCCGAGGATTGGCTTGGCTTAGAACCATTTCCACCGGGAGAAAAAGAGAATCCCGACAAGAAAACAAACCGGCAGCAAAATCGGCACCGCGTAGCGCAGGAGGTAGGCAAAAAAACCGGGCGTCTCCACCTTCGCCCGCTCGGCGATGGCTTTGACCATGAAATTTGGCCCGTTGCCGATGTAGGTCATCGCGCCGAAGAACACCGCGCCCACGGAGATGGCCACGAGCGTCGGCCCATGCCCGGCGAGGAACTGCGGCATTCCGGTGTTCAAGTCCAGCCCGCTCAGGCCGAACGCCGTGGCCAGGAAGGAGAGGTAGGTGGGGGCGTTGTCGAGCACGCCGGAAAGGAGCCCCGTGGCCCAGTAGAACTGCATTTCGCTGTGCAGCCCGAGCGATGCGGCGTGCGCTTGCAGGTATTCGAGGGCGGGAACCATCGTGGCGAAGATCCCCAAGAAAAGCCACGCCACCTCCTTGACCGGCTCCATCGTAAAGTCGTTCGCGTTATGGATTTCCTTCGGCGTCCAGAACCACGAGCCGAGGGCCGCCGCGAGCATGATCGCCTCGCGCAGAAACGGCGGATCATTCACAAACACCGAGCCGAGGATCGCCCCCAGAAACCAGAGGTTGCGCAGTCCGCCAAAGCGCCAGGTCTCATGCGCGGTCTCGTAATCGCGCACCGGCTTGGGGGCTTTGCGGAAGTTGACCGTGTCGCACACAAAGAAGATCGCCAGCAACAGGCCGACGCCGACAGCCCACGCCTGCCAGCAGTGTTGGGCCACCCACCAGAACGGAACGCCCTTGAGGAAGCCGAGAAAGAGCGGCGGATCGCCAATGGGCGTCAGGCAGCCGGAGACGTTGGAGACCAGGAAAATGAAAAAAACGATGTGGAAACCGGTGACGCGGTATTTGTTCATCCGAATCCAGGGGCGGATGAGGAGCATGGAAGCCCCCGTGGTGCCGATGAGGTTGGAGACAATGCAGGCGACCGCCAGAAAGAGGACGTTCACCCACGGCTTGGCCTCGCCCTTGACCCGGAGGTGAATGCCGCCCGCCACAATAAAGAGCGAGCCGACCATCATGAGAAAGCTCACGTATTCATGCGCCGCGTGGAGCACGGGCGTGGCCGCATGCCGCGCGAACAGGTAGTAGCCGACCGTCACCGAGCCGAGCACGAGCGCCCACCAGTGGTAAAACCGTTCCCAGTGGTGTTTGAAAAGCAGCGGCAGCAGCGCGATGGCCAGGAGCATCGCCGCGAAGGGCAGCAACGTGAAGATAGGAGGCGGGTTCATTGGCTTTTGCTGGAAATTTGACGCGGCGAGTGTTCTACTTCAGCAGTCTTATACCTTATCCCGTAAAAATATGGAAAAAGTTGTTATTATCGGTTCCGGCTGCGCCGGTCTCACTGCGGCCATCTACGCCGCGCGCGCCAGCCTTTCGCCCCTGGTCCTTGAAGGCAGGGAACCGGGCGGCCAACTCACGACAACCACGCTGGTGGAGAATTTTCCCGGCTTCGTGGAGGGGATCGACGGCCCCGCGCTCATCATGAACATGAAAGCGCAGGCCCAACGCTTCGGCGCGCGCTTTGAATACGCTTTTGTGGAAGACCTGGAACCGGCGGACGGCTTTGTGCGCGTGAAGATCGACGGCAAATGGGTGGAGACCCGCACGCTGATCGTCGCCAGCGGCGCGAGCGCCCGCTACATGGGGTTGCCCCGGGAGAAGGAACTTGTCGGCCACGGGTTGACCTCCTGCGCCACCTGCGACGGCGCGTTTTACCGCAACGTCCCGGTCTGCGTGGTGGGCGGCGGGGATTCCGCCTGCGAGGAGGCGATTTTCCTCACCCGGTTCGCCTCCAAGGTCTACCTCATCCACCGCCGCGACACCCTGCGCGCCTCCAAGGTCATGGCCCAGCGCGCGCTGGAGAACCCGAAGATCGAGCCGGTGTGGGACAGTGTGATTTCAGAATACCTCACCGACGAAGCGGGCGAGATGCGCGCCGTGCGGCTTTGCAACGTGAAAACCGGCGCGGCGAGCGAACTGGAGATCAAGTGCGTCTTCTCGGCCATCGGCCACTCGCCCAACACGAAACCGTTCGCGGGCAAGCTGGACATGGACGCGGAAGGCTACCTCATCCGGCACAAGGGAACCGCGACGAACATCCCCGGCGTATTTGCCGCGGGCGACGTGGCGGATCACGTCTACCGCCAGGCGATCACCTCTGCGGGCCAGGGCTGCGCCGCCGCGCTCGACGCCGAGCGCTACCTCGCGCAGTTTGAATAGGGATTACGCCGTCTTCGGGTAACTGCCCAAGACCTTCAGGAGCGTGCAGCGTTTTTCAAGTTCGTCGAGCGCTTCCACCACGGGGAGATCCTGTGCGTGGCCCTCGATGTCCACGAAGAAAAAATACTCCCAGGCCTTGCGCTTGGAGGGCCGGCTCTCAATTTTGCTCATGGAGATGCCGAGCTGCTGGAACGGCTCCAGCGCGGCCATGAGGGTGCCGCTTTTGTCCTGCACGGTGAACATGAGGGAGGTCTTGTCGTTGCCGGTGGGCGGGCAGGAATGCGGCCCGATGACCAAAAAGCGCGTGGTGTTGAAGGCGCTATCCTGAATGGCCGCCTCCAGAATGTTCAGCCCGTAGAGTTCCGCCGCGAGCTTTCCGGCAATGGCCGCCGTGTGCGGCTCCTCGGCGGCATGCTGGGCCGCGCGGGTATTGCTGGAGGCTTCAATGATTTCCACCGTGGGGAACTTGGCGCGCAACCACTGGCGGCATTGGCCGAGCGACTGCGGATGGGAGTAGATGCGCCGGATCTCCTCGCGCGGGCATTTGGCCAGGAGGTTCTGCTCCACGCGCAGGAGGATCTGGGCGCAGATTTTCAGATCCGACTCCATGAATTCGTCGAGGGTGTGGGTGACGGCTCCCTCGGTGGAGTTCTCAATGGGCACCACGCCGAAATCCGCGCTGCCGCGCGCGACAGCGGCGAAGACGTCGGAGATGCCAGGCTGGGCGGCGTATTCCACGCTGGCGCCAAATTTACTGCGGGCGGCTTCGTGGGTATAGGTGCCCGCCGGGCCAAAGTAGGCAATCGTGAGCCCTTTTTCCAGCGCGTAGGAGGCGGACATGATCTCCCGGTAAATGGCGCGGATGGCGGTGGCGGGGAGTTTCCCACCGTGCGTGGTGTTGCGTTCCACCAGCGACCGCAGCAAGGCTTCCTCGCGCTCAGGGGCAAAGATGGCTCCTCCGTTCTTGCGCTTGATCTCGCCCACTTCATGGACGAGGTCAGCGCGGCGGTTCAGCAATTCCAGGAGTTGCTCGTCCAGGGCGTCGATTTGCTTACGGATGGAGGTCAGCGGCATGGTCTTGGGTGGAAGGCGGTTCAGCGGGTATGCCCTCTGCGTTCGGTTCGGTTAAAGCAGGTTCCCCGGCAGCGGGCAATGCGGAGGGTGTTTCGGGAGCGGCTTCTGGGGCATCGGCTTGCGGTGCGCTCGTTCCCAATCTCCCGATTGGGAACGCACTTGTCTGCGAAACTCCTGTTTCGTCTGCGGCGGGAGGCTCCTCGTCGGGATGCAAGGCCTCGGGAGAGAAAAGGTCGCCGGTGGTGGGCGGCGTGGAGGAAGGCAGGCGCACCCGGCGCAGTTCCTCGACATTGGGAAGTTCGTCCAGCGAGCGCAGCCCGAAGTGTTGCAGAAAAACCTGCGTGGTCTCGTAAAGCAGCGGGCGGCCCGGCACTTCGGCGCGTCCGGCGATGCGCACCAAGCCCCGCTCCACGAGGCTTTGCATCACGCCGTCCACCGCCACGCCGCGAACCACCTCGATGTCCGCGCGCGTGACCGGCTGCCGGTAGGCGATGATGGCCAGGGTCTCCAGCGCGGGGCCGCTGAGGCGGGCCGGTTTGCTCTCCGGGTAAAGCTGGCGCACCCAGAGCGCGTAGTCGGGCTTGGTGACAATCGACCAGCCGTCCGCCCCTTCCACAAGCTGGAAGGCGCGGTGCTCGTTGCGATATTCAAACTGGAGTTGTTCGATGAACGCCCCCGCTTCCGCCTCGGTCGTCTCAGCCATCGCGCGCACCGGTTCCTCATCGGAATCGTCCACGGCAGAGCGCAGCGCCGCAACGATCTCGTGGGTCGTGAGCGGTTTCTGGGAGGCGAAGATCAGGGCTTCGATGACTTCTTTGAGCAGCATGGATCAGGGAAGATTACACCACGAAGGCCCCAGAGGGCACGAAGGAAATTCGGGGAGGAAAAGAGAATACGGCGTGTATCCCATACGGCATGTATCCCATGTATCCCATACGGCGTGTATCCTATTTGCCGGGCTTTAGCCGGCATTCTTGGCTTTGCCACCGGCTTCAGCCGGTGGTAATGGGCTCTCCATCCGAACCCAGCCGGCTTTAGCCGGGCTTCTCGACCACGCTATAAGTCGCCCAATCCCACATTCTTTTCCAGCCGCTTCATCACGCTCCCGCACCGGTGGTGTTCCTTCTGGTTTGCGACATACTCCAGCACCCAGCCCAACTGCTTTTTCCCAAAGCTGACGACGCCAAATCCCCGCTGCCATTCCAGCGCCCGATAGCGTTCGCGGGCGTTGATTTCCCGCGAGCAAGCTCCTTTCAAATCCCCTACCAGATCGCTGATGCAGACGAAAGGTTCGATCTGGAGCACCAGATGGACATGCGTCGAGGTTCCGCCGACGCCGTGGAAGTAGACTCCTTTGGTGTCCATGCTCCGCCGCTTGAGAAATTCGTGGACTTGCGGCTCCAGCTTTTCATTGAGCAGGGCTTGATCCTCCTTGGTGTGCCAGTTCAAGTGGAGGAACAGTTCGTGAAAGATGTGGCTTGCCATAGCTGTTGAGCGGAGAAGCCCGGCTGAAGCCGGCTGGGGCTAT
>SESB01001407.1_pt1 | contig 15748 bp, 15 predicted proteins | sample 3171441 | NCBI WGS metagenome assembly SESB01 (sample SAMN06051867, study PRJNA518727) | freshwater metagenome | biome: subpolar coniferous forest; feature: holomictic lake; material: water; isolation source: holomictic Lake 227, 6 m depth | place: Canada: near Kenora, Ontario | collected...
AAACTCGCAATCTGCCAGAGTATTCCAGCATGTGCTTTGCTCCAGCAAATCAGCTCTGGGAGTAAACACATATTTTTGTTCTGTTGCTCCTGGTACCGTATATTCTAATGTGCTCATACGATTTGCGGGATACCATTGATTACCAAATACATAGCGATAAGGTGGATCGTGCGGATGCGGATGCCAAGTATAATCAAATGCTATATTATCCACTAACTGAGTATAATTTGCTGGTACACTTCGATTAGGTATAATGTCGCTATGAAACTTGTACTCAATTTGCTCACTATCTTTTGGTACTAGATAAGTTCCACTATACTCGTGCCACTGACTGGGCCAGGTATGTGTATAAGAGCTTTCCCATGGTACAGGTTCAAATAAAAAGTCAAACCCTGTGTAGTCCGCTAAGTATGTTATCCACCAAAAGTAGCGTGTACAACTTAACTCTCTAGCATGTTGTATACTATCTGCCGCACGTTCGTGAGCAAATCGATTGGGTTTAATTCCAGAATAAAATACATCAAACATGATTAGAATAGACGAGATTTACAACAATACATTTTGGCCTTGGTTTGCTGAACATTGCCCCGGTACTAGGGTATTTTTTTGTGATCCGTTTGGACATACTGATAGTGAACACTTATTTAATCTCGGCAGCGACAGCATAGTAGAAAACGACTATGTGTACATGCATGATCAAGAACCTGTATGGATGGATTTACATCAACCACTATTTGATGAAGTTATTAGAAGAAACACCGATATTAATTGGCCAAATCCACCGACAGGACACGTTATAGTCAGTGAACGTGGAGAATATGTTGATGCTGTAGAGCAAAAATACGGTTGGACCACGCATTACTATTTCTTTCACGGATGGGCGGCTCAAGATTGGTTCCGCGGATACGATAAAACATTCCTTATAGCTAGAGCTAGAGATCGCCGCCCTACAAAGACCTTTATGAGTCCTAATAGAATTGTAGGGGGCAAAAGAGATCATCGTGTGCTGTTTCTTTATAATGTGTTTAGGCATAACTTACAAGATAATCACATATCAGCACCCAGAATATGTCAGTACGAGAACGTGGATATATCTACCGTAGCTAACAAGTATATTAACACATATCCAGACATTTGTCAAATATTCGAACAGGCTGATTTGCCCCGTTTGTTCCAGAGTGAAGATCAACAACTAATGAGCAGTTGTACTCTAACTAATTTTGCAGAAGCAGCAGATAGCCTAATATATGTGCCCACTGAAACAGTATACTTTGGGCGTAGAACACACATTACAGAAAAGACATTTAAGGCAATAGCATTAGAAATGCCCTTTATCTTGGTAGCACCGGCACACAGTCTAGCATACTTAAGAGAATACGGATTTAGAACGTTTGCTCCGTATATAGATGAAAGTTACGACCTAATAGAAGATCCCATCGACCGAGTGGAGGCGGTAACTCTAATTTTAAGTGAGATACAGGCGCGAAGCGCAGCCGCCAAAATGTTATTGCATCAACAGTTATTGCCCATAGTAGAACACAATTATAACCATTTCTATCGTGGTGGATTTGCAGACGTGTTATGGGCAGAATTAAATAGTATGCTAAAGGAATTTGAACAGCATGTTTAATTTTGTAGTGGATCGTATAGTAAAAGGTTGCGCTAGTCCTGGATTAGCCCAACACAGTGCAGAACCGTATACTACTGCGTGGCGTGAATTTGGAAGACATTGGCCATATACTGTGCCTGTAGAGTTAATTAACCACTGTGACACACACGCATATCCGTATCGGCTAATACCAGCTGCGGATATTGAACTTGACGCTGCAGCAGATCTATGGTATCCTGTACAGTTTGGATGGTTTGATTACGCAATAGATTACATTGGTTTATTGAGCAAATCAATTAAACAGGCTGTAGTACGGGGGCATTTACGAATACTATTTTACTATCATGAAGGTGATGACCCACAAAAGATAAAAGCTAGATTAGATCTGCTGTGTAAGCAAAATAGTCTTGATATCGACTGTTATAGATTTGTTAGTGCCAACACTGCTGCAGATAGTATAAATGGTTGTGTGTACTTTTCGGATCATGAGCTATTATACTGGCACCGTAATCAAAACTCGAGAAAATTACTTTTTACCGGGGTTCCCATGAGGTCAAACTTTTTAATCATGAATCGAATGCACAAAGCATGGCGTAGTGCTGTAATGGCAGACCTTGCTGGTACGGGTGTTTTAGATCAGGCTCTATACAGTTACAACTGTGATCTAAGCGAGGGTTTGGGCTTGGATGACTGTGCAATACAGGCTGATACTCTGGGATTACTGCCGTATATAGATACCTTCTTAGCGGGTGCGCCTTATCGCTGTGATGATCTTAACACGGATCAGCATAACGACCATAGTCTAACGTCAGACCTATACGACCGTACCTGGTGTAGTATCATATTAGAAACCCACTTTGATGCCGACGGTAGTCACGGTGCTTTCCTAACCGAAAAGACCTTTAAATGTATCAAGCACGGTCACCCCTTTGTTATTGTGGGCTGTGCAGGTAGTTTGGCTGCACTACGGGCCGCAGGATACAGAACCTTTGATTCAGTAATAGATCCCGCATACGATACTGTGCAGGATAATACTCTTCGTTGGCTTGCTGTACGTGAGGTTATACTAGATCTTAACCAACAAGACATGAGTCGTGTATACGCTGCGTGTGCTGCAGATATTGAGCACAATCGTCAACATTTTTTAGCCAGCAAGTCGGATCGTTTAAATAGCTTATACGAAAGATTACACAATGGAAAATAAACCTAGAATTAACAGTTATACGTCATGGCAACCCTTAGAGGAAGTGATTGTAGGCCGTGCTTACACACCCGACTATTTCGACTTTATTAGCAATGCTCAGGTGCGAAATCAGCTGCAGCAGATCTTGAGTGAAACAGAGGAAGATCTAGCTAACTTATCACGTACTATAGAGATGTACGGTGCCAGGGTTCGACGACCCGATCTACCGTCACGAGATTCGTTTGTATGGCATCAAACCGAAGGTTCAGGAGCACCGTTACCACCGCTTACACCGCGTGATTGGCAGATAACCTTGGGGGATCGCTTGTTGCGTGTGTTGCCCATGCCAGAACTGGATCGAATATGTGCAGACTATGCAGATCAAGTCATTAATCCACACGGTACTACATGGTCAACAGACTGTGTGTTAAATGGCGCCAGTGCCAGTTGTATAGTACGTGTGGGCCGTGATGTGTTCTTTGACAATAGTGATTACTTACGTCCCGAGCAAACAGCTTGGATTGTGGAGCATTGCCTGGGACCCGAATACAGAATACACGAAGCTATCACAGACGGTCACGGGGATGCTGTGTTTGCTATCTTAAAGCCCGGGGTCATACTCAGTAGCAAACACGATATGCACCTGCATTTAGCAGCGGATTTCCCAGGCTGGTCGGTCTGTAAAGTATGGGACTCAAGCATATGGGCAGCCATGGAAGTGGGCAAGTTCAAGTACGAAACTAGCCCAGGTGCTTGGTATGTACAAGGGTCAACTCCCACGCCAGAGTTCACTAGTTTTGTGGACACTTATCTAAGCAAGTGGACTGGCTTTGTGGCTGAAACAGTGTTTGATGTCAACTGTTTAGTGTTGGACGAAAGTCACGTGATCTTTAGTGCTTATAATAAACCAGTGTTTGACTTTTGTCAGAGTCACGGTATAGAGCCTATCATAAGTGAGCTGCGCCACAGTTACTTTTGGGACGGTGGTATCAGCTGCTGTACACAGGATCTGCGTCGACGCGGTGGGCTTGAAACGTACCTTTAACTGCCTGGGTATACCTGATTTGACCTGCAAGCCCTTGTTGTATAAGGGCTTTTTCTTGACTGATAATTCGGTTGACCAACAAAGGCATTTAGGGTATAATACATGTATAGTTAATAACAAGGCGGCACAAATGACCCTGAACTTTACTCAATATATGTTGGACTTTTACGGCCCTAGGGGCATTTATGACTACGGCTTTACAGCCGAGCAGGTTAACCTGGCCACACAGTTGTATAAGACTCGCTTGGAACACATTTACCCCGGTGAAACATTCTGCGGTGACAGTGTAGACCGTGAGCGGGTGCGTGATATTATATTAAGCGTTTGCTACCCTGAAGTAGAATTCGCATAAGATTTTGGGCCAAATCATTACCAGGTAAGACCAACACCTGGCTCCGGAATAGCCCACTGGAGTACTCCTTACTCTGACGTACCCAGAGTATCCGGTTGGTCAGGTACTAGCGCATAAACTTGCCGGAGCAATCGGGTAGTCGTAAAGTTTAAACAGAAGTAATTATTATAATAGAGCCGTTGACTTGATTGGCCCGGGAACTGTGCCCGGGCTTTTCTTTAAGCAAATTGCCAGTAACTGGTTACTCTAACAGTAGCCCGGGGCACAGGATTGAACATGCCATGCCACTGTAACGGCTGTGACCCATCCTGGTTGGCATGATTAAGCATGATGTATCCAGTGTTGGGGCTACTATCAAATTGATACAGCAACGAGTCTGCGTTCTTAGAGTGGTAAAAGCCCGTGCCGTACTGTGTACTATTATCAGGCATGTTCCAGTACAACTGTAGAGAGTTAGGCAAGTGTCCATCTGTGTGCATGGCCACAGTAAAGCCAGGTTCATCAACCCAAAATACACCCGATGCACGACTGAAACAGGTACCCACAGCCGAATTAATCTGGGGCAAGGTCTGGGTTATATATTCACCCAATCGTTGCGCTACAGGGTCTGACCACGCAATTTGTCTACGGGACCAAGACTCTTGTTTGGTGCCTCTGACCCAGCTCAAATTGAGCCAATCAGTAGCCAGTATTTCTGCTGCTTGATCGGGTGGTAACAAGTCCATGACTGCCCACAAGCGACCTGGGACTATGTTAACAAACTCGGCCATTATGAGTGTACCTGTACACCGTACAAGCGTTCAAAGCGATCAGCATCTGCGCGGTCGTTGACCATGGGTTCGCCACGTATGTTAAGGCTGGTGTTTAACAACAAGGGACACCCAGTGGCCGCGTACCACGCTTCAAGTAAGCGTCTAATGCCTGAGCCATTATCTGGTACCGTCTGTACTCTACTAGTGCCATCGTGGTGAACGATAGCAGGGTATACGTCAGGACTCCTGCAAACACTGACTGACTGCATATATGCATGAGTATGCCAACCGCTGGGCATACGAAAAATTGCATCAGCATGCTCCTCAAGTATAACTGGCGCAAATGGGCGGAACTGTTGTCTACGCTTGATCTCATTTACTAGATCCTTTATATCTGGTCCTCTGGGGTCTGCCAGTAAGCTTCTGTTTCCCAAAGCACGGGGACCAAACTCTGCCCGTCCACTAGCAACTCCAGTGATCCTATCGCGTAATAAGCTATGGATGATGGCAGTGACAGGATACGGTCCGCTGATGTCATGACCCAAGTATGCGTTATTGAACTTAATTGGCCCGCCGTACGCGAGGGCAGCAGCTCCAAGGCTGCTACCGCTATCGCCAGGGCTAGGCATAATCCATATCGATTCAAAATAATTTCCTAAGTTTCTATTTGCAAGACAGTTAAGGGCAACACCGCCCTGGTATACCAAGTTAGTACTCCAGCCAAACGCTCGAGCACGGGCCATAACACTATATATCATTTCTTCTGCTACTAGTTGCGCACTGGCAGCAATATCCACATCTGTGGCTGTGGGCAGGACCATGTGATCCAGACCTATGTGCAAGTTCTCTTGTGCTAGTATACGCATGGTATCTGCATACTTGGGTTGACCATAAGCGGCCATGCCCATCACAATGTATTCTTCGTCTAGTGGCCTAAGGCCAAGTCGGCCAGTAATCGCACTATAAAACAATCCGATGCTGTGCGGGTACTTTTGCCCCCATAACTTCTTATACGTTGCCGTACCCATTCGATCATATTCTGCCGCCCATATTGTTATTGTATCCCACTCACCTATAGCATCTATTACCACAACTGTAGCCCTGTTATATGGGCTGGTTTGAAACCCTGCTGCAGCATGACTCAGGTGATGCGGATAACTGCGTTCGTGTCGAGCGGGCTGTTGATACCAAGCACCCAACTGTTTATTTAATGCGCCACGTGTGGTCCAGGCACCTATGTCGCGCTGTCCTGAGTATAGCTGTTGTAGGTTATGCATCCAGGGACGTTCGTAAAATGCCACTGTATCGTAGGGCCATTCACACAGCTCCGTTAGTAATCCAGCTGATAAGTTAGGATCATTCTTTAACTTACTATAACGTTCTGCATGCCCAGCAAATAAGATGTCGCCCTGTGTGTTTATAACAGTCGCAGCGGCATCGTGATAACCGGCACTGATGCCCAGGATATGTTTCACAGGTTCCAGCTTCATTTGTAGATAAACGGGTCCCGCTTGCGTAGTTCCTTCAGCTTCTTACGATAGCGTATCTCTAATCTAATTCTGTCTATAATACGTTTAAGCCATGTCATTATGGTATCCTTGTTTAATTACTGTTACTTGCTGATCTATATAGTCCGTGTCTGTCCAGTTATACTCGTATGTGACCCCGGCTGTGCTAGTTCTAACAGCATGCACGTTCAAGTGTGAATTTAACTGATCCCATATATTTAAGTATTCTGTTGTACCGAAGCTACGTTTAAGATCCACTTGCCCTACTTGTGGGAAGCCAATGGTCATTGACCGATCTTCTGGATCAAATCCGTTGTTGATTAACCATGTTCTAAACTCGGCTAATCGTTGTATTTGCCAATAATGGCTACCAGGATCACGAGCCCACTCTATGTCAAAGTCTCCGGCTGCTTCGCTTTGACCACGCATGGCTATAGTTGTTAGTTCCTCTATACCGCGGTCATGCCCGTCACTTTTGCCCTCGTCCATAAACACTTCCCAATGATGTTTACCCACAGCTTTGTTTACACCAACAAATACACCGCCCATGCAACGATTGATTGTTTCAATGCCAAACAGCTCGTAGTCTGTGCTGTCCAGTGTATAGCGTGGAGCATTAAGCCAGCACATCAGCTGACTGGGCCGCTGCCATTCTGGTGCATATACTTGTTTACACCTGCTGAGTACAAGACTTTCATACTCATGACACAGTAGGTTTAGCTGTCGTATATGCCATCTAGTACGGTCGTCTGCTGCAGTGTAGTGCTGGCTCATATGTCCACTAACGCCCTGTACTTCTTCAAAGTAGCGGTGTAGTTGATTTAACTTGTTGTCCATCAGGCCACCGCCGGGCAGGCCATCGCCAATGGGCCCTGGGTGTATGGTATTCTCCACTGAGTAATAGTCGTTGATCTTATAGCCACAATCCGAAGCATTTATGTGGTCAATACACATGTTGACTTGATTCATTATGTATTCTGGACTACGGGCACTGTCTGCAAAGCCCATAAAGCAGTAGTTCTTTTCTAGATGATACTGCTTTTTAATCAAGTTGTTTAAGGCCGCTAACCACTTACGTCCCAGTGAGCTATCGTAAGCATCTATATACACTGTTAATAACTCACCAGTGGCGTCGTTCTTTAGATCTATTTCAATTTGATCAAGTAATAATTTGGTCATACCATTCCTTTATGTCGGGGTCTGCGCTGAGTATGTGACCCAGGGTCAATGCATCTTGTCTAACAGCTTCTAGTTTGAGTACACGTTGTTTACCGCGAACTAGCCCGGCTGCGTATTCAGTGGGCCATTGTTGCTCAAATGTTGGTCGTTGTTTAAGCTGTAGTAGTACATCCTGTAGCGCACCTGGGGGCACATGAGTTAGTATACGATCCACAGTCGAGTCCAGTAATTCACGTGGTAATGCCAGGGGGCTTAATACAATATCAGGTCCAAAGCTAAAGACTAACTTAGCCAGGATCTCGGTGTTGAATTCTTGTGCAAGTCGCACAATGCGTTCAACTTCAAACAGGCCGGGCAAGGTAAGTGTAAAGTCGATTCTGACCTGGCGACTGTAACGTCTGTGCGCAACTGCTCTACGGAAGTTTTCAAGCCATGCACTGTAGTCGAGACCTGTTCTAATGTATTCACCAATTGGCCCTGTTCCGTCGAGGCTTGCGCAGATCTGATAATCTCGTACGTGATCAAGAATATCACCAAACAGATCAACGCCACGATAGTGACAGCGGCTGAGATTGGTGTTATACCTAGCATAGACTTTAGGGCCATCACCTAGTTCGATTATACGTTTCATATAACGCCAGTGCTGTTCGTACATCAAGGGTTCTCCACCAACCCAATATACTTCTTCTACACGGTGTTGTTCTACAGCTAGAGCAAACTCTTGCTCTATTACACTGTCTTGAAACCGAGTAATCTGCTCCTTAATGTTGGGTATCATCCAGTTGTTCTTGGAATCGGCCCAGTTGATCATGTTGTGTGTACGCTGTTCTGACTCCCACGCACTCGATAACATGTCACCACACATACGGCATTTAAAGTTGCATAGATTACTAAAACGGTAATCCCAACTGACCGGCAGCATGGTAGTAGCCCCTGTACTATCAGTGGATGCTAGTACCTGATTGTATTTACTACCAAACAGGTGATCAAAATATGTACGGTAAACGTCGGTGTTTAATAGTCGATCGTTACATACTGCACACTCGGGCAAGGTTTCTCCTGCTAGCATACGTTGACGTACACTGCGCATGTGATCACTATTCCAGTGTTGTTCCAGGGTCAGCGGACGATACTGACCTGTGCCTGCTGCTGTGTCTATGTACTGTGTGAAGCTCTGCGCAGGTTCTCGACTGGCACAGCACATGCGCCGTTCAGTCTGCGGACTCAGGTATGTGTGTGTCCAGGGTGCTAGACAAAGTGTAGGGGGTTTAGTCATGGAACTCGAGTCGATCTAATACTAAAATATCTTTGGACTGTTTTACCTGATCTAACAAGTTAACATCAGTGACATGACCTATAACCGCAGCACCTGAATAATATCTAATTTTATCCTCGCCGTGCGCCTCAACAAATGCTGGATCGTATTTTTTAAATTTTGCTAATATCGAATCTTTAGTAACTGTCTCGTTTCCTGGTACCAGTACTATGCCAGGTTTAATTATATCATGGAAACGACAGGTAGATGTTAATAAAGTAAAATCGTTTTCTCTGTATATTTGTAATGGATTATGTCCTACATAAGGATTAATTAAAATTAAATCGCCACGCCGACTAACTTCTTTAAATTCAAAGTTTAATGGTAAAGGAACCGAGTTATCGGTGAGCCACTCAATTTGAAAGTTATCAAATCGCCCTTCTGATATTTTTCCAAATTGTATAGCATGCAAGCAATGATGTAAATCATACAGTAATTCATCATACTCTTCTGGAGTATTCTTAAATCCTACTTTACCTACAGAGTTTTCTAGATCTTTATGTAACTGTGCAGTAATGGATGTATCATACTCTTCTGAAAACCACTCCCAATTAAATGCTTTTTTAGCCCGGTGCGCCAGCGTAATCATATACTCTGGTGTATATGTAGCAGTATCACGATAAAATGGAGCTTGTTCTGTGTTTTGTTTGTTAGATAACTCAAAATATAAACGACCGGTTTCAGTATCGTTGACGACGATTTCTATCCTTGGTTGATTATAGAACTTAACTATTATTTTCATGGTCCGGTATACTCTATTAGGGTTGCAAACTCTGGTTCTATTGTAGCTAGGTTTTGTTGTCTACGACGATCCAAATTGGCTATTTCTCTACGCATGTTGCTGCCGTCTAAACTGACTCCAGCATTCATAAAGTCCAGGATTTTTTCGAACTCGGGCGCTGCGTCGCTCGCGCTCCCGCAGCTGCGTAGTTTCATAGTAATACCGGCCTTAGCCTCAGCTGGTAAAGTGCCTATGCTAAAGTAGTAAGCTTCGTGCAGCATATTCCAGTACACATAGTCAAACCCCTGGGCCGAATTCCATGCGGCTAGTTCTTCTAAGTAGTAAACATTGAATACGTTGACTGTTGAGCATACTTGTAAGGTAATGTTACTATTGCGACTGCGTAGTTGTTTAAATCTAAGGATATTGGCTTCTACTTCGGACCATACAGCATTGCTACGTTGGTACTCAAAACGTGCACCTACATCGTCTATGCTAAAGGCTATTTCCACATGTTTAAAGTCTTTCCAAATAGCTTCTGCCGGTTCTGGATACTGTGTACCATTGGTGTTGTAGTGTATTTCTATGGCACCAGCACGACCGCGATCAACTAGGCCCTGTAGCAGGTTAAAGTGTTCTTGTATCATAAAGGGTTCACCGCCGGTAAACTCTATGTACTCAATGTGATCTACCACTTGATCTATTTCATTCCAGAACTTGGGGTTCTCTCTAGGCCATGCACCTTGGCGGAGCATTTGATAATGGTGGTTGGCCTTACGGTCTTCTGTGGTGGGTAGATTGGCCAGTTCTTCTGTGGCAAATGTACTTGAACTCCAGCTACCGCATATACGGCATTTTAAGTTACATATATTGCCCAGCTTTAAGTCCAGAAACATCAAGGGTTTGGCATCCTCAGTCCAGGTTGTTTCGTTGGCTAGCATGTGCTTAAGACGATCCAAGGTGTGCATACGTTTACTAGTACGTCCACTACGTTCTTCTCTCCAACACTTACGGCATGTTTGTGGTTGTTTTTTGTCAATGAACTCTTGTCTAAGTCTGCGCATACTGTTACTGTCTTGTATGGTACTGAACTCAGCTGTGGCCAGATTGAACTTGGTGCCGGCATTGTCTACCAGCTCATCTTCGGCTAGACAGCATGGGCGTACTGTACCAATAGGGCTGGTTTCTAGACTGATCCAGGGTAATACGCAGAATTTATCGTGTGGTATGTTCATTTTTAACCGGCTACCATTGGGAGTGTTGTTGCTAATATCTCGCCCGACACAGGCTCTACAATACTACGAATAGAATCTATAGTAGCATCCGTAGTAACTATAGTGGATAAGGATTGGTTATTAATTAGAATATGTGCATGACACCAAGAAAGCCATAATATACTATCAAAATTATTTAAATGTTCCAATGGTCTTGGGCAAGTAGATTTATAATATTCTATACTAGCATGACAGTAATTCCTATCACCGGTGTATTTAATGTCAAATTTATCTAGCACAGAAAATAAGCAATCGATGAACTGTTCCTGATCTTCGACTAGCAATCTATAATCAAGTTCTCCTGGGCGCTCCCAAGTTTTTTGCCACAGTGTATCTGTTAAAATATATACTGCGCTATCAGTTAACCTATAGAATTGATCAAGAATTGATTGTTTTGATAGATTTTCTATATGATACCTTACTTTTACTGCATCATTAATAAATTGATTAAACCAGCAAGGAGATGAAAACATAATACGCGGCTCCACACCATGGTAAAATATAGGATTTTTTCCATCATATAACTCAAATCCGTGAGTATATGTAAAACTGTCTGACAGTGGGTGACCATCAAACGTAACATCAACAGTGGGCAATGATAATTGGTTGTGTTCTAAATGCCAAATTAAATTACCTAACCAATTCCCTCCACTACCTCGTGGGTACTGCATAGCAGCTTTAATCATTTAAGTGCCGCCAATTCTGGAATTACATCTATTATGTTTTTCTGGTATATCGTGTATCATCATTGTGGTGGTGTTATATTAAATGTTTCAATTACTTCTTGCTGTATCTCTTTAGATAATGCGTAGAATTCTTCTACTGTGCTAATCTTGGGCCATAATGGATCAGCTACATTGGTATAGCTTTCCACAAAGGCCTGCTGTTCTGTTTGATATTTACTACTGTATTTTAAAATTTGGCCAAGTTCTGGAACTACTGCCAGTAAACTTTCGTTACGCACAGCGTCTAAATCGGTGGTTAAACTCCAAAACTTATCGAGTAAATGGCTATTATCCGTGGCCATCATAAACTCAATTGCGCCTTGAAATCCACCCACTGCTCTGGTAATTGTATCAATGGGTTCTAACCACTTGATATGCTCTTCAAATTCGGCCTTAAATTTAAGTTTTATATCTGCGGGTAGCACATCAATTCTATATGCTTCTGGTCCTTGTAAGATATTTAGATTAAAGTCTTTTGCTTCAATAAAGCCCGACTCTACCATGTAACGATGAAACCGGGTAAAGTTCCATATGTTCATCATGCTTAGTGTGGGACTAATCATAAAGTCTATATGCGGACATTCGCGTTTTAAATCTCTAATATTTTGTTCAACTTGTGCCCACTTGGTCCCGGATCTAATAACTTCAGCACGATCTCCTTGATCATCCAAGCTGGCTGCAACGCATACGTTAGGGAATTGTTTCCATAAGTCTAATACACTTTCTCGCTTGAAGCGCAGATCGTTTAAGTTAGTATTATAGATTAATCGTACATCGGTGTTGCCTTTTTCTATTAGCAATTTTAATATACGGTTATGTTCTTCCATAATAAGCGGTTCACCGCCAGCAAAGTATATCTGATCCAAATGTGGAACGTGCTGTTGCATCTGTTGCCACACATCTTCTTCGTGACGGCCGGCAAACTGTATACGGGGACGTAGTTCCTTGCCCCATAACTTAACGTCATCATCGTACCAGCGGCTGCTAAAGATACTACCGCAACTACGGCATTTGAGCTGACAGATGTTACTGAAGCGTACATCCCAATAGTGTAGTCGAAAGTCTGGTAAACTACCGTCAGGCAAGGTCTCGTTGATTTCGGCAATGTGTTGCCCAAAGTTCTTGTTTGAATTGTTGCGCATGCTGGCAAAGCCAACGCTCTCTTGTTCATAGCAATCACCGCATTCTACACAAGGTCGATCTTCCAGCATGTTACGGCGCATTTGTCGCATGGGAGCATCATTCCATATCTCCGCCATTGGCTTTTCTTTAAAGTTGCCCACAGGATGATTGGCCTTGCCTAAACAACAAGGATATGCACGACCGTCTGGCCATGCGTGTAAGTGTATCCATGGTAGCATGCAAAATGAGTCTGATTCTATTAATCTGTGTTGCTGTTGCTCAGTTAAGTCTTCTAACTTGATATAACTGGGCACACGATCTTGCCAGTTGTATTTGCCTATAATTTTTGTCATAATGTGGTGTACCACGGGGTTAAGTTGGGAAATGTTTGAGCAAAGTCTTTGTTTCTACGGGTGTCGTACTGTGTATAGAACTGCTTGAAATCATTGTGTAATTTGGGCATTTCAAACGCATCTGAGTGCGGTGTTTTAACCACATCCAAATAGTCTACCAAGCGTTGCATATGATTGACTTCGTGCTCGTGTAACAGTGGGTTATCCTGGTTAACAGCCAACCAGGCTTGTAACTGATCTTTGTACTGTGTGCGTAAATTATCGGGCAACACCAACGGACTTTGAAAGCTAGGGAAGCGTAGTATGTTAAGTGTGTAGCTAACACGATCGCGACCGTAGATCTGTTTAAACTCCAACAACTGATCTAGCAGTTGTGTTAACGAGTCCAAGCATAGTGCATTGATAGTGGCCATACAATGTACCGCACGTATGTTCTTGCTGTTTAACAGCAGTTCAACATTGGCCAACCAAGCTGGGTAGTCCAGTCCATCGCGTATGTATTCTGCTTGTTGAGCAGTGGCTTCCTGGCTGGTGTATATGTCTACTTCAAGTCCCGCTACACTGTCTAATAGTCGATCCAAGTCAACACCAGCACCCAAATTTGAATTAATGGCTAGTCGCGTCTTAGACTTGCCCTGGTTGTTTTTGAACCAGTCCAAGAGCTTCCATGTTTCGCCTGACATGAGTGGTTCTCCGCCGGTAATCCTGAGCTCTTGAAGAGTTGAATGCAGGCTAGACTCCCACCACGCAAAGAACGCTTGAACATACGGATTAGTCTCCCCATAACTGTATAGCTGACTGCTAGCGTGTAAGTGAGTAAAATGATTGCGCCCGTCACTGACAAGATCGGTATAAGGACCATGGGTCTTAATATCCCGAACCCAAGTCGAACTAAACGCTGGGTTACAGTAGCTGCAGGCAAATTGGCATGTTCTATCAAATGCTATCTCCAAGGTGCGTAGGTCCACATCCGCTTGATGTGGTCGAGTAAAAGCTTCATCTAGTAAAGCTATAGGGTAAATCTTACTCTTGTATACACGATCGCTGATGTTGTTGCGATCAATGTCTTCAATCTTCCAGCAGTATTCACAGCCCTTAGGGCGGTTACCTAACTGCATGTTTAGGCGATCTATTTTCTTCTCTACTGTGTTGTGTAAGGCCTTGGGGTTGGTCTTTAACTCCTCCAGGTCTATTGAGTGTGCAGGTGGGTGATGACAGCTGGTTGATTGGCCTGAGCCTAGCCATATGGTAGCATTGTACCACTTGGCCGCACAAAAACTTGCGGACATAGAGTCTAACACCTGTTGTTTAAATTCTAAATCGTTCATTGTGGTGTTTCTAAAATTTTAATAAGTTGATTGGCTATTTCTTGATGTCCAAGAATATTTGGATGGCAAAATCCTGGTTTAATATATTTGTCTACCAATAACTTTTGTTTTGCCCACTCATTATTTTTTAAAAAAGGCATATCATCACCTACAACTATTCCGCCATTGTTATCAATGGTATGTAAGATAAAATGTGCTAAACATTTATTTCGAGGTACTAACCAAGCCAAATCTGGTACTATATTATTAATCATAGTTATTGGTTCAGTTGTGAATGTATTGCAAAAATAAACAGTTGCTCCTAAAGAAGCAATCCACAAATAAAGTAACATTATAGTTTTATCATATGTATAAATTCTTTGCTGTTTAGTATCAAAGAATTTATACCATTCTTTAACATATGGATGTATAAATTTATTATAATTTGGGCCCGGTATAATTTGATAAGGGGTTCGATCGTCGTTAAAAATGGCGGTCCTATGAGATGCGCTTAGGCAAAAAAATATCACGTCATCTTTTGTTATTTTATCAGCAATTTTTGAAAAGTGATAAGGTAAAATATCAGGACCCGACCCTGGGTCACCTAAATTAACATATTCAGCGTTAAAGTGTTTACTAACGTGTTTAGCAAAAGTATAATCAGACGGTCTTTGATTGCTAGCAAGCGTAAGCTCTAATTCTGATCCTACTATCCAGCTGTCGCCAAACCAATAGAATTTTTTTGGAGAAGTATTAATTTGTTGGTTAAATTCTAAATCGTTCATTGATAAATTGTGTAAATTTTTGGGGGAATTCTTGTCGGATTTGAGGGCGGAGTTCCACCATCAGTTGTTGATTGTATTTACATACTTCTTCGGCGGCTGTTAGGAAACTTGCCAGGTCTTGGCTACACAAGTCTTCTACTAGCTTGGCTATTTGTTCAATACGATCTTGGGCATTATCGACTTGATCAAAACTTTCGTCGATCAAGTGCCCAAAAGTTTTGAAACCCAGGTTGCGTAGGCTCTTATAAAAGCCCGGAGTTGATGCTACAATAAATGGATGACCAATTGCTATAGGTTTCCAAAGTTTTTCTGTTCTAAATGCGTATGGATAGTCAAATACTGTTTCGGTTACTAGGCTAAAATATGTATCAAGGTACGGTTTGGGTGCAATATATATTTCTCCCCATTCTCGATTAAACAAATGGTGCTTGGCATAAAACCCATCGGTAAGATCTCGTGGTGGTACAGCTTCTGCCCGCACTTGATATCTATCAACTTCGTACATTGGAGGCAGATAT